>Ga0105050_10001641_pt1 | contig 33348 bp, 28 predicted proteins | sample FRY01_FD_78088 | JGI IMG/M metagenome (GOLD analysis project Ga0105050, IMG submission 78088) | Freshwater microbial communities from Lake Fryxell liftoff mats and glacier meltwater in Antarctica - FRY-01 | ecosystem: Environmental > Aquatic > Freshwater > Ice > Glacier meltwater ...
GACATCACGCTCGTATCGCTCTCATTGTAGAGCTATTTCGATCATTCCGGTCCTGCTATACGCAGGCACCCATGCCATCTCTTTTTCAGTGGCTTCCCTGCTGGTTGAACTGTGAACTCGCGGGAACATCAATGGTCATCAAGAGTTAGACCAAGGTGTGATGCCCTCTAGCGACGATCCGAACATAAATATTCATCGTAAAGCCGATCTTGGGCTGTTGTTTCCGTGGGCACAGGTGATGTCGAATATTGAGCTGATTAAACCTTAAGTTGCGAGCCTGCGTAACTTAAGGCGCAATCACCATCGATTGAATATAAGCCCCCAAATACTTAATATCATCATCGCTGAGGTTGCTAGCTACAGTTTGCATGCTGTTTTTTAATGGGTTGGCGAGCATGTTGTCTGTTGTGCGCTTACCCGTTTTATAATGCTGTAAAGTCATTCGCACATAACGGGCATGTTGCGCCGCCAGTTTGGGGGTTGACTGTAAGCTGTCTCCCGCGCCAGATTCGCCATGACATGACTGGCAAGCCACAATTCCCCGGCTTTTATCCCCTTGTTGATACAATACGCGGCCAATGTCTACCCATAACTTATCGTCGGCAACACTGTGTTTTAAGGTGTCTATCGAGGCATCAAAGGGCAGGTCGGTAGTTTGGGTTTGCTGCGAAAAATAAAACGCAATTTGATTGATTTCAGCCGCGCTGTAATCTTGTAACGACTGACCCATTTCTTCGGTAGTGCGGCTACCAGATTTGAAATGATTGAGCTGGGTCACCAAATACTGATAATTTTGACCCGCCAGAATGGGGGATTGTTTAGCATATTTGTCGGTGATTGGCGGACTGCCGATTTTTCCATGACATTCGACACAAGCATAATGGCCATTTTTACGGACTTTGCTGACTAACGACAGGGCATCGCCTTGGGCGTTTGAGGATAGGATATAGGTCAAGGTTTGAGTGTAAGTGCCATCAGCATTTTTGAACGTTACCAATTCGCCACTGATGTGTTGATAGGCACCTGTGCCGCCAACAATGGCAATGGCAGAGCTGCCTTGGTCGAACTCCCGCCCAGCAACTTGAATGGTGCCGGTGTCTAATGTCAGCGTCCATTGACACTGCGAGCTGTTGCCCACCTTTGTACGAATACAAACACCGCTGTTATTGCCGATTTTTTTGCGCTGCGCATCGAGCAAAGGTTGGTCAAACAGCCATTGATCACCAATCGAATCACCGGGTTTGCCCAAATCTAGGCCTACTGCTGGTGATGTTTTCGCATCGGCAATGGTGATCAATGTTGTTGCCTTGGCTGTTGTTTGAGTTGTGGCCAAGGCTGGCGCAACAATGCCACCCGCCGCATAACAACTCAGTAAAATGGTGCAAGCCGTTAGGGTTTTTTTCATCATAAGTTACTGCTCAGCCATCAATGTATAGAGTTTTTTTGGCATTTTTTTAAACACCACACTGGTTAAGTCATGATTTCATCACCGGGTTAGAAAGTTTGAGCTTAAGTAGAGGCAATATAAAGAGGCTATTGGCAAGAAATCGACTCGCACCCTCCCGGTCTCATACCCGAAGATGGTGCCCTGTCGTCATTGATGGTCTCGACATCACGCTCGTATCGCTCTCATTGTAGATCTATTTCGATCATTCCGGTCCTGCTATACGCAGGCACCCATGCCATCTCTTTTTCAGTGGCTTCCCTGCTGATTGAACGGTGAACTCGCGGACTCTGCTACCGCGCGCCCTTCCAAGCGAACAGAGGCAAGTTCTCGGGCCGCGCCCGGGATGGTGGTGCGAGTACCGGGAGGGCGGGGATACCCTGTTCCTTCTGCCTCACTTGACGCCGCCAGCGGCGATGAGATCTGGCGCTTCTACACTATCGAGGACAAAGCCAGCGCGCGCGGCAGCTACTGGCTTTTCTTTGACAAATTCGGTCCACCCGGCGCTCCGGTATGGCAATCCCCAGCGATTGACCCCAAGCGTAATCGCCTCTATTTCGCCACCGGTGAAAACTACACTGACCCTGCCACCGACACCAGTGATGCCGTTTTAGCTCTGGACTTGGATGGCCGGAAACTAATCTGGGAGTATAAGACAGATAAAAGGCCTATAAGGGAAATTTTTCTCCCAGTATCCCGATGCTTTTTGTGCATTGAATCAGGCGATTGGCATCGAACGTGCTGAAATCGAGCTGAAATCGATCTCGTATTCGTCCACTTGCAAATCTTTTGTGGTCGTTTCCTGGCGGCAGCCCACAGGAGTCCGTGCCGACCGAATGTTCAGCGGCGTCCAGGCTGATTGAACGGCGGCAACGCGGCTTCCTTTCCCGCGAAAAGAGGCAACGTTGTTGAATTGCATCCAATATTGATCCAAATAGAGCGGTTATTTGCATGCTACGCTGACCCGCCACTACCCCAGTAGAACCAAAGTAATCAGATGCCAAGTCGCTGAAAAATGGCTCAATTTTCAATGCAAAACCCGGTTCAATATTAGGTGAAAAACAACCAACAGACCCCAAGAACCTGGCAGTGCCATGTACTGGGTGAGTGCCGCTGTATCCAACAAGTGGCTTAGATGCGCCGTGCGAGTTTTTCCAATGGTAAATCTCTAATCCATTCTCTTGCCGCCTCGATTTCAGTGATCGAATAGTACTGAGCGACGGCCGAAGTGAAGGGTTTTGAGAGCACTGTCATCCAGTGGTCCAGCGGTACCGCGCCGACAATCGCGAGCCGGCCTACATCGCTGTAGTGGTTTACATCAAGCTTGATATCTTCCCATAGGGCGGCCGGGGTCCACCCGGATAAATCCGCAATTATCACCAGCAAGTTAACCTGGCCAAAGCGATCGATACGTTGTTCAGCTAGCTCGTTGAACAGTTGGTAGTGTTCTGCTCTGAGTGGACTCTCGACGTTGATTTCCAGTCCGTCGGGACCCACGTTTCTGATTGCAGCATTCATGAGTTCTCTACTTTTTTTGTAATAGTCCGCTGATGTCCGCTAGTGTGTTCGATGTGGCCCGTGTACATCCAAAAAAAGTTCCATATCTGTGAAAATGCTCACGGTTATCGGGCAGAGCAGTGTTGTGCACCGCTAAGATGGACTGGTCCGGCGATGATGGGAGCAGACGGGTTATGATTATCCTGACTCGCCAATCGAATTATTAGGCTGTTTGTGCCGCTAACGGCTCATCTAGATGGGCTTTGGTTGAGCTGAGTATGCAGCTGTATACTAATTGTGTAATAGCCGACAAACACGTATCCGTAAAGGGCTTCGAGAATCCTGATGAACGCAAAAAATACATGGGCAGCTTTTAATTGGAAAGACCCTTTTTGCCTGGAAGGGCAACTGACCGAGGAGGAGCGGCAGGTGCGTGATACGGCTCATGCCTACGCGCAGGAGCATCTTGCTCCGAGAGTCCGGGATGCCTACCGCAATGAATCGACCGACCCGGACATATTCCGGGAGATGGGTGAACTGGGTCTGCTCGGTTCTACCATCGACGGTTACGGATGCCCCGGTGTCAGCTATGTGAGTTATGGGCTTATCGCGCGGGAAGTCGAGCGGGTTGATTCCGGCTACCGGTCCATGATGAGTGTACAGTCCAGTTTGGTGATGTATCCCATCTATGCGTATGGCGATGAGGCGCAGCGAGAAAAGTACCTGCCAAAACTCGCAACCGGTGAGAGCGTAGGTTGCTTTGGCCTGACTGAACCCGATCACGGCTCGGACCCGTCCGGGATGGTGACGCGGGCGAAGAAAGTTGACGGTGGTTTCTTGCTCAACGGTGCCAAGATGTGGATTAGCAACTCACCGATTGCCGATGTCTTTGTGGTGTGGGCGAAGAACGACGAGGACAAAATTCGCGGGTTTATTCTCGATAAGGGTATGGCGGGCCTTAGCGCCCCTAAAATTGAAGGTAAGCTGTCTCTGCGCGCCAGCGTCACCGGTGAGATTGTGATGCAGGACGTGTTCGTCCCCGACGAAAATCTGTTGCCGAATGTGGAGGGCCTGAAAGGGCCCTTCGGCTGCCTCAATAATGCGCGGTATGGCATTTCATGGGGTGTCATGGGTGCGGCGGAAGCGTGTTGGCATGCGGCGCTCGAGTATGTGCTGGATCGCCAGCAGTTTGGCCGACCACTCGCTGCAAATCAGCTCATACAGAAGAAGCTGGCCGATATGCAAACTGATATCGGGCTCGCCCTGCAAGGCTGCCTGCAAGCGGGGCGCCTCAAGGAGAGCGGGGCGCTGGCACCTGAACTTATCTCGTTGCTGAAACGCAATTCCTGTGGCAAGGCACTCGATATCGCGCGCATGGCGCGCGACATGCACGGAGGCAATGGAATCTCAGACGAGTACCCTGTGTTTCGCCATATGTGCAACCTGGAGACGGTGAATACGTACGAGGGTACACACGACGTTCACGCACTGATTCTGGGTCGCAGCCAGACGGGTATACAGGCCTTCTTTTGAGTATTATCGAACCCCGCTGAGGATCAAAGTGCGCGAAGCCCAGCGCGATTGGCTGCAGGGTACGTTCCGGGTATATTGAGATCTCACTGCATAATTTTGCCGAGAGCAATGAGAGGGCTCAGAAGGCGTGTTAGTCAGTGAATCTCTACAGAATAAAGGAGAATAATGTTGAGGCGTTGTTCTTCAGCACCTTAGATGCGTAGCGTATTGGTCATAGTGAACCGCTTTTTGTACCTATCGCCACAGCACCATACGATCCAAGGATTAATCTGCCAACCGCGAGTAAACTTCATCAAACTTGTCGGCTATTTTACGGAGAATATTTATGAGCTCTGGATCAAAGTGCGAAGGGTCTGTTCTTCCGTCACCGTTGAGAATAATGGACAGGGTTTTTTCCTGATCGAACGTAGGTTTGTAAGGGCGTTCTGACCTCAAAGCGTCATAAACGTCAGCCAGGGCGGTAATCCGAGCTTCAATGGGGATTTCCGTCCCTTTAAGGCCCCGAGGATAACCACTGCCATCCCACCGTTCATGATGATTCCTGGCGATGCTAGCCGCAGCCTGCATGATGGGATGTTTCGAATGCGAAAGTATCTCGTACCCATTCTGTGCATGTTGTTTCATGATTTCAATTTCGTCGGAATCCAATTTGCCCGGTTTCAGCAAAACGGTTTCCGGGGTTCCGACCTTGCCCACATCATGCAGAGGCGCTGCAAGAAACATTAATTTTTGGCGCTCTTTCGACCAGCCAAGTTCCTTGGCAATCAATTGAGCATATTCCCCGATCCTGCTGATATGATTGCCCGTTTCCGGGTCCTTGTATTCAGCTGCCACAGCAAGGCATTCAAGTGCCTCTTCGTACGCATGTTCGAGGTCACCAAGTAGCTTTCGGATTTCCAGTGTTTTTGCCTGAACGTCTGCCTCCAGACTGGCTTTGTAATGACGGCTCGCGCGTTTCAAAAGCACCAACTCTGTTGCCCGGCGAACAGAGTGAACCAAGAGGTCAAGGTTGATAGGTTTTTCAAGAAAATCCATAACACCAAGCTTCAGGGCCGCGATGGCTTCCTTTGACCCACTGTCACCTGTCAAGATGATAAATCCCAGGTCACGATCTTTGCCGATTTCAGACCGGGCGGCAGTGATCATTTCCAAACCTGATTTTCCGGGCATGAGGATGTCACTTAAAACAATGCTGATTTCAGTATCGCGACGCAGGAGATTGAGCCCTTCTTCACCGTTTGAAGCTTCAACGCACTTGAAGCCGTTATCAGTCAAGCATTCGACAAGCTCCTCGCGGATCGCTTGCTCATCTTCAGCTACGAGAACCTTTGGAATCAAAATTGTGATCCATTTTTTGCCAATACTGCCGCGACCACTGTTGTCAGCTTTTCAATATTCAGTGGTTTTTTCAAAAAAGCGTACGATGAGATATTCACGTCGCTTTTCATAACACTAAGACTGGCGTGTCCTGACATGAAGATAAATTCAATGTTTTTTCCTAGCTTTGTTTTAACGATTTCGACCAGGTCAATGCCCGTTTTCCCCGGCATGTTTAAATCTGAGAGAATAAGTGCGATTCCGGGCGTGATTTGGATCATTTCAACTGCAGCCTCGACATTACTTGCGCGAAAACATTCGTAACCTTCATCCGTCAATGCTTCTAACGTTTCTTCAAGAATAAACTCTTCATCATCAACAATAAGGATCTTGATTGAAATAGCCGTTCTCCTTCCAAAAAAAAATATTAACGAACAATCGGCAGAGTGATCAAAAATCGGGCACCACCATCAATATTGTCAGCAAAAATAGTCCCCTGCATATCATGGATGATACCGTAACTTACGGACAGCCCTAAGCCCGTGCCTTCGCCCATTTCTTTTGTTGTGAAGAATGGTTCGAAGATGCGAGGCAGAACATTCTCGGGAATACCACCGCCGGTGTCCTCAAATACGATGTGAACACCTTCATCGTCGTCAAATACCCGCAATGTGATTTTCGCCTCCCCACTGCTTTGAGTCATGGCATCTCTGGCATTTGCGGCAAGGTTCAAGATCACTTGCTCCAATTGAATTGAATGACCCAAAACGGCTGCACAGTCTTCTGAAAATTCAGTCACTACCTCAATTTCAAGCAATCGCAATTGCTCACCTATTAGATTAAGCGCATTCGTAACCACATGTTTAACATTAATTGATTCTACGTTTTCCTTCGCCTCGCGCCCGAACATCCGCATGTGATCAATGATTCCCGCAGCTCGTGCAGTCTGGTCCTCAATGCGTGCCAGTTTATCGCCCAAGTAGTCGAAACCAACGCTACCGTCAGAAATCTTCCGGCGAATATTCCCCACTGCCATGCGAATGACGCTCAGTGGTTGGTTCAATTCATGCGCGACGGAGGTCGCCATTTCTCCCAGTGTTGCTAATTTAGATGCCTGGATGATTTGGGCTGTGGCTTCTTTACGCTCTTTCTCCTGCTCGGCCCTCACTTTGTTCAGTTCTGTAATATCCTGACCTACGCCAATCACACCAACCGTTCGTCCAGAGGCGTCACGGCGTGTAGTCGAATTAAGTAGGACGTCAACGCGATTTCCAGATGGCGTGAACAAGGGGAATTCAAAGTTTGCGGTTTCTTCGCCTTTAAGGGCTTTCGCGAGAACCTCGCCTACCGACACTTTATAATTACTGTCAATAAAATCGGCCACAAGATCGCGGCCCATTACCTCGCTCTTGGTATAGCCCGTGATCTTTTCTGCCTTCTGGTTCCACTCATTGACCTTTCCCTGCGCTTCAATGCCAAAGATCGGCGCGTTTGCGGTATCAACAAACTGCGTCATTTCTTTCGAAATTCGCGCCTGCTCGAGCCGCACTCTATTCAGCTCTGTAATATCCTGACCGACGCCAACCATACCCACTATATTGCCGGCGGCATCACGTCGTGTTGTCGAATTAAGCAAAACATCGACTCGATCTCCCGATTGGGTGAACAAGGGGAACTCAAAGTTCGCGGTTTCTTCGCCTTTAAGGGCTTTTGCGAGAACGTCGCCTACGGACGTCTTATAATCACTGTCAATGAAATCGGCTACCAAGTCCCGGCCTATCACTTCGACTTTATTAAAACCCGTGATCTTTTCTGCCTTCTGATTCCACTCGTTAACGTTGCCTTGCGCATCAATACCGAAAATGGGTGCGTTTGCAGTATCAATGAATAGAGTCAAATCCTGTGCGATGCGCTCCATTTCAGAACGATACCCAGCAAGCTCCTTCTGACGTGCAAGCTCTTTCCTGGCAATAACTAATTCGCCTGCTCTTTTTTCTGTCTCTTCGTACTGAAAGGTGAGCTCTTCGTTGGCTAGAACAAGTTCATCTACTCGTTTTTCTTTCTCTTCGTTTTGAACGGTGAGCTCTTCGTTGGAGAGAATTAATTCATCTGCTAGTTTTTCTTTCTCTTGGTTTTTAAGCGCGAGCTCTTTGATGGCAAGGACTAATTCATCTACTCGTTTTTCCTTCCCTTCATTTTGATGGCTTTCTTCATCATTATTCGGTGGCACGAGTGTCCCCTTTAGCTTAAATTTTTACTAAACCATCGAATACGCTAAAATTGCTAGAAAAAAAGCGCTTTTAGCATTTAATTCAATTATCAGGACCCGTGTCATGTTTTTGACGCTAGCTCCCACACTGAGGCGGTAATCCTGCAGTCGGCCGAGGAAAGTACTACGCATGCCCTAAGAACGAAAGGAACGACACATGCTTCGAAAAAAAACCTGCCCCCGCATATGCAGCACGAATTCAAGCGTAATTTTGTGACGCGGTTGCGGGTAGCGTTAGATATTGGCGCTTAGCTCGGCCACCTGTTGCAATAGAATTCTGTGGCTGTCGGCATAGTCTATCGGTGCGTCGATCAGATGCACGCCGCCGTCGCTGAACCCCTTCTCGATCAGAGTGGATAGCTCGGCAGCCGATTCTAATCTGTGACCGTTGGCGCCATAGGCCTGCGCATACTTTACAAAATCAGGGTTTCCAAATTGGAGGCCATAGTCCACAAATTCCATGCTCTCTTGCTTCCAGCGAATCATGCCGTAGGCATCATCGCGAAGTACCAGTATCACTAGATTCAGTCGCAATCGGACAGCTGTTTCTAGCTCCTGTGAGTTCATCATAAACCCACCGTCACCGCAGATCGCCAACACTCGCCGTTTTGGATGTGCTATACAAGCAGCCATCGCAGCAGGCAAGCCTGCGCCCATGCTGGCCAGCGCGTTATCCAGAAGTACACTGTTTTGACGTTCTGCCTTATAGTTTCTGGCAAACCAAATTTTGTAGAGACCGTTGTCGAGCGAGAGTATCCCATCTTTGCCCATCGCCTTAGCCACCTCGTGAACGAGCCGTTGTGGCAAGATGGGAAAGTCATCTGCTTGAGTGTGCCTCGATGTATGCTCCTCCAGCGCGTCGCGCACTTTCAAGAAACAACTAAAGTCCCAGTGCGGTTGCGGTCTGACGCGCTCCAGAATCTGCCACACGGAATTTGCTATATCACCGATCACTTCAGCTTGAGGAAAATAGACGGGGTCCACCCGAGCCGGCAGAAAGTTCATGTGAATCACGGTAAACCCATCCGAGCGCATTAGGAACGGAGGTTTCTCTACAACGTCATGCCCAACATTGATGACGAGATCCGCTTTCTCTATCGCACGATGGACGAAATCATTCTGCGACAGTGCGGCACATCCGACAAATAATGCATTGGACTCATCTACGACTCCTTTGCCCATTTGTGTGGAAACAAACGGAATGCCTAATTCGTCTATCATCCGAGTGAGCATTCTGGACGTCAGTTTTCGATTTGCACCCGCGCCGACAAGCAACAGTGGGCGGGTTGATTTTTCAATAAGCGCTACCGCATTATCAATAGCCTTCCGCTCTGCGACCGGACGGCGTGGGCTACTGCGGGGCATTAGCGGTGCATCGGATTCTTCTTGCGCGATGTCTTCCGGCAATTCTAGATGGGTGGCACCGGGTCTTTCTTCCTCGGCTATTCGGAACGCCTCTCTCACTCTCGCAGGGATATAATCGGCGCCAACTATTTGCCGGGTGTACTGGGTTACCGGTTCCAGGATGTCAACGACATCGATAATCTGAAATTCACCTTGTTTGCTACTCTTGATAGGTTTTTGCCCGGTAATCATTACCATAGGCATAGCACCGAGATTAGCGTACGCGGCGGCCGTCACAAGATTCGTTGCCCCAGGCCCGAGAGTGGCCATGCAGACACCGGCACTGCCTGTCAGTCGCCCCCATGTTGCAGCCATGAATCCGGCCGCCTGCTCATGCCGGCACAGTATCAGCTCAATATCAGATGTTCTGATCGCGTCAACAAGATCAAGATTTTCTTCACCGGGTACAGCGAAGATTCGTTTGACGCCCTCCGCTTCCAGGGCCTTCACCATTAGTTTGGCTGCTTTCAAAGTGCCTCCTTCGCTTTTTCGGTTGCACATTTTTCATGACATGCTGCAGTGTCGCATTACCACCGTCAATGTGCCGTTATTCACGTAGTCATTATAAAGACTATACAATACGCAGCGTCCTGTCAGTAGTGTTAGAGGAAGTGGTTGATGGTGCAAAGGCGGAAGTCGGTGCGCGGGCACAGTACGTGGCGGACGAGCTGTGAAGGTTATTGACTACATTGAGGGGCAGGAGATCATCGCTCGAATCCGGAGGTACCTGCGCCGGACAACAAGGACATACCGACGCCACGGAATAACAGACTGGTACAGGCTCCTACAAGCTACGAACTGGAAACGAACTGGAAACGATCAAAAAGGATGTTCAACTGACTCCATGCAAGCGCGATTTCAGCACACTCGGTTCTCATCTCCGATAATGCAGGGCAGGCCCTCGCTAGATTCAATTCAGGTAAAGTATGGGGATAGTGAAAGAAATTATTCCTCATAGCTTGCCACAGTCTCCTTATTAGACTCATATCTTGGCGAAATTTGGTGCAGGGGTAATCCCCCCATTTTTAACCGAAGTTAACGGTGGAAGGTTAAGCAGCTAGCGCCAATTTCTGCATGGGTGTTATACCGCCAAGGCCCATATTGGGTCGTTCGTTGTTGTAAGTCCAGAGCCATCGTGTCGCGTGCTCCTGCACTTCCCCAATACTGTCAAACAGATACTGGCTGAGCCAGTCGTAACGAATAGTGCGTTTGTAGCGCTCCACATACGCATTTTGCTGTGGGTTGCCAGGCTGAATAAAGCACAGCTCTATGCCGAGCTCTTCGGCCCATGCAGCCAAAACACTACTGATGTATTCCGGCCCGTTGTCACACCGAATGCGATTGGGCTTGCCCCTCCATTCAATCGTTTGATTCAGAGAGCGCTTAACCCTTTCCGCGGGCAATGAAAAATCGACATCAATGGTTAAGCCCTCCCGATTAAAGTCGTCTATGACATTGAATAGCCGATAACACCGGCCGTCTGCAAACTGGTCATGCATGAAGTCCATAGACCAGCAGTCATTGTTTTTAGTCGGTACAGCCAGTGGTTCGGGCCTTTCACGCACTAACCGCTTCTTAGGTTTGATGCGCAAGTTAAGCTCCAATTCCCGGTATATTCGGTAAACCCGTTTGTGATTCCAAGGATAGCCTTTTACATTGCGAAGATATAAAAAGCACAGCCCAAAGCCCCAGTTTCTTTGGTTGTTGGTCAATCTGATCAGCCAGTCGGCGATCTTTTCACTCTCTCGACTCATCTTGGTCTGACAGCGGTAGCAGGTCTCGCTGACGACAAAAATATTACAGGCCAATCGAATACTCGCCCTTCCTAGGCTCACCGTCTCCTGCGCCATCTCTCGGCGCTGGGACGGCTTTACCACTTTTTGCCATGGCCTCCTGGATGATTTCGGCCTTCAGTCGCTCTTCGGCGTACATCTTTTTTAAGCGACGATTTTCATCTTCAAGTTCCTTGAGCCGGCTCATCATCGATGCATCCATGCCACCGTATTTACTGCGCCACTTATAGAACGTTGCCGAACTCATACCATGCCCGCGACACAGTTCGGGTACTGGGCTGCCAGCCTCTGCCTGCTTGAGTATGGCCATGATCTGACTGTCTGAATATTGCGATTTCTTCATGTGGATCTTCTTCGTATAGGTTACGAGAAAATTCCACCTTCAACCTCTATTATTTATTGGGGGGATTACCCAGGGATTCTCGAGGGTTGGCTCAGCAGGCCAATACAGCGTGGAGGAGGGTGGATGTCGATCCTGTCGACATGCGCACGATATGGGATAAAGACCGGGCGCCTGGGAAAAAAGCGATTACATTGATCCAGATACTATTAAATCCCACAATATTGTGTGGCATTTAGGCTTGGAAAGTGAAGTCGGCCTTCCAAGACCCGGTGTTGTAAAGATACGGTGTGATGATCGATATCTTCGTGGTGATGGCGCATCTAAGCAAGCCCTGAAATGTGGCGTCACGGATGAATACTCTGATGTAGAAAATATTTTTGTTGGTGAGGATGTGCTGATTGATGCGACGATCATACCCGCTGTTCCAAGAGACATTGGTGTAAGAGAGAATGTCCCGAGAGTCGTTATTTCTTCTGACTGCTTCTACAAGGAAGTTTAGAAAACCAGGTTAAATCGAATTTTCCCGGCTTCAAAATCACGGGCAAAGGAAAAAGAAAAGAGTCAGTCCCTAAATGTGAGCGCACAGGAGAGCAGGGCAGCACACGTCATGTCGAAGGCATAATCGGGTGCTGGCTTAGTCGCACGGTGTAAGTGCCTTGTTTGTCTTGACGTTCCATCTTCACGACAAAAGGTCCGAGCGAGTCAGTTGCGACCCAGTACTGCGCACGAGAGTCCTTGCCGATGACGCTTGCGACGCGCACCTCAAGGCGCTCATCGCCAACAAGCAATGTTTCTCGACCTTCCTGGCGCAGATCAATCGTGTTGATGTCTAGTTCTTCAGTGTTCAGAACTCTGAGCCTACCGGTCCGATCGTTAGCAATGAACTGAGGCAATTCAGATTCGGTGAGGTCAAATTCGTCCAGCGGGATAGGTTCGGAAGTGTCCCCTTCGGACGCAAGCAACGACACTGCAATACCGAGGTGTGGCACGACATTACTCGCCAGCTGCAGGGCCGCATCGATAAAGTTTTTGTCCTCATGCTGTGTGGGTGTCCTGACGCGCTGCGCCGAAACCCATACCCCCTCAGGAACTCTTTCGCCCGCGACACGATAGCGCAGATCGCTCTCCTTCAAACGGTGATCGAAACGAATAATACCATCGGGCCCGAAGCGTAGGTTGGAGTCCATTGTCACCTCACGGATATCGTCTACCGATCCAATGTTCAAATGCAGTTGCGTCTCGAGCTGCAACTCCTCGTAGCTCGCACCTCTAGAAGAGCGACGAATGTCCATGGTTCCCACCACCGCCCCATTCGCTCCCACGACGTACCTATTTTCGATTGTTTGGTCGATCGCGACTGCTTGGCTTGAGCTTGCGAACACAAAAGCAGCAGTCAAAAATAACGTTTTCAAGATGTTCAACATACTAAGTTCCTCTTAGGATTGGCCCACTGGCGGCTGCGCACAAAACGTTCAATATCTGTGCTCATGCGCTGTGGGAATAAATTGATGGGATTCGTGATTGCGGTGATCCACAGGCAGCTTGGGCACTCGGTCAGCTCTGCTCGTATCAGTGAGTGATTCGCGTCTGCATAGCAGCGCAGATAGAGGCAGTCTCCCAAAACATCAATATAGGTAGCTGCGGTCTCGTCAACGTCGACAAGTACATGTTGACCTCCTTGCATCAGCAAGGTCGGAATTCCTTTAAGTTCATTGATTTTCGCTGTCGCATCCGCCATGTAGTTCAGCACTACAAAATGGTAACGGGCTGCTGACATCTGATCGAAGTAGGGTCGTACGTCTGGCGGTAAGCGCTTGTGCCAACGCTGGTGCTCAGCATACCAGGCGCCGCGGTTGAGCAGGGCGAGTCCTCGTTCCTGGGCCACTTGGACTTGCAAGCGTACTTCCGAGCTGGCCTTATGTGTATCGAGTGCACGTTCGGTTTGAAAACGGCTTTGGCGTAGCCAGTTGATCGCCGGCGACACAGCGATAAAAAACTCAGGCTTATGATGTGCTACGACCAATGGTATTACCCAGCCGCCTTGACTTGCGCCAAACAACGCCACGCGGTGCTTATCTATCCGCACATCGCGCACGATAGCATCAATAGCATGCCCAACTTCTTCGGCGCGAGCGGTCATCGATTGTGACAGCCAATTGCCTGATGATTCTCCCACGCCTGGCTTGTCCCAACTCAAGGGTGCATATCCGGCTCGGGCAATAGCTGCCCATATCGGCCTGTAGCCACCATCGTGATCTGCTGTAACGGGACCATCACCGTGGACGAAGACAACAACACCAAAGTGCTCGGTCGCAACCGGCCTCGCAAGCACGCCAGATAGGGTGCTACCCCCAGCCTGGAACTCGGAACGCTCTAGTTGCATGCCATCGCCCGCCCCGTGATTCGCGCAACCAGTAGCGAGAACAATGGTCAGCCCCATGGCGACCATGATGACTGACTTGGCTGCTGCGGCTGACGCGAAAGCGTGCCGACGAAGAGGTCGCCAGCATCGGTCAGTTGCGCAGCGCCATAGCCATTCCAGCGGACCCTGTTTGAAGTGGCGAAGCCAAACACTCGACAATACAAGCTGCAGCGCCCAAACTGCGATAACGAAGACCACAAGGTCGGAGCGTGTCAGCATATCGTCGGCAAGCGCGTAGCGTAACAAACCGATGCCGAATACGGATTGCATAATGTAGTTTGTCATCGCCATGCGTCCGACCGCGCTCACTGGGGTAAGCCACCAGCCGCTCGTTCGCTGGCACCAAAGTACAACCAGCGCCGCATATGCGATAGTCATTGGAACGGTGGCCAACGTGTTGGGAATTGTGCCTATTAGTGCGACGTCGGGCGCAAAGTTGCTAGCGGCATGGATGCCCAAGCCAAGCGCAGCAAGTGGAACTCCCACCAACAAACCCAAGACGCCCGCTTTGCGATACTCTCTGTCTGAACGCTCGGCAGTTAGGAATCCGCTGCGATACAGCGCGGCCCCGATCAGCATAAGACCCAGCGACCGAGTAAAGAAATCGATCAAGAGGAAAAGCTCAACGCTGCCGGCCATGGGCGGGCCAGCGACAAACCAGTATTTTCCAAGACCTTCGCCAGACACAGGAAGCGTTTGCTGCACCATAAAGGCCACAATAGCGGCAAGCAGAAAGATTGCTGTGCCGCAGATCAGCAGCGCATTGGCCCTAAGGCGACGTAGCATGAGCACGAGTGGCGCGCATACTGCGTAGATCACCAGAATGTCGCCGTCCCACAGCAGGCTGTGGAGCACGCCGATTCCAAAAAGCAGGGTATAGCGCCAGAGGCATAAGGCCAAAACAGCACGACCTGCGACCTCAGCGCGGTCGGCAAACATCAATACGCCCGCACCGAATAGTAACGAGAAGAGCCCCATAACCTTTTGGTCCAGGAACACCTCTGCAAATATACCGACCATCCAGTCCAGTGCACTGCAAGAGCCCGCCGCCGCCAGATTGTAGTAGCCAGCCTCTGGTAAGCCAAAGGACACAGCATTCATACCCAAGATGCCGATAACAGCCAGCCCGCGCATGGCATCCAAAGTGACGATCCTGCCGCTTACTGCTTTCATAGTGAGGTTCTTAATCGCAAACAGACCTGCAATGTATGGGAGTTACTATCAAATTGCAAGTGACTTTCATAATAGAGGCTGCTAGTATATGTACATGATGACACTTCGAGAAAAAAATCGTCGGCGAATGCTGTACGAGACGCAGCGCGAAGCGATGAAGCTGTTCCTGAGTCGGGGATTCGATTGCGTTCCAGTAGAAGACATTGCGGCGGTCGTTGGAGTCGCAGGTTCCACGATCTATCGGCATTTCAAGACGAAAGAGGGCATAGTCCTTTGGGATGAGCATGACGAGGCACTGGACGTTGGTCTAACGGGCCGCCTAAAAAGCCAAGCACCCTTGGAAGCCATTCGTGACGCGTTTGTGCAGACTTTGGCCCAGCGCTATCAAACTGACTTCGATTTTCAGTTGGCGCGGGTAAGCTTTATTTATGCTACGCCTGCGTTGCATGCTGCTGCTATAGAGGCGGACTTTCGTGCCCGAGAAGATTTGACCCAAGCACTTGCCCGGACGTTATCAAGAAAACACAAAGCAGCCGCGCAACTGCTCGCTGGCGCATCGCTACTGGCGCTAGACGTCGCAATGGACCGCTGGCAAGCCTGCAAAGGAGAGTGCGGGTTGGATACCCTAATCGCTGCGGAATTTGACCGCTTAGCCGGGCTGGCGGCCATTCATTGAACACTGGAATTGAGGATTTCTCGTTCTGATCGGGTTACATAAGTTGCTGACGGTATGAGCAACGATCAATGGATTACGGGCTGAGCGCAATGAACAGTAATTTCCTGATCGATAAAAAAGCCAGAAATGACATGTGATGCAAGCTTTATATCATCGAAACTGGCAACAATGTCTGCGATGCCTAAGGCCGGGCTATTAGCCGCCAAGCATCCGGGCTCTCAGGTCTGTCGCCACCGTGCTGGAATGACGGGTGTTCAAGCCGTTTAGTTCGTGGCTAGTGATCAAAGCTATCGGCAAATAGGTGGTTAGCATCCCGATGACCAACTTCATCGTTTCTAACGGCTATGATTACATCGCGCAGGGTCGCATCGGCAGACAACTGCCAATAGTCGATCGCAATCTTCGGTGCGGGCACGTTTTCCAAGCGGCCACTGTCCACTTCGGCCAGATATTCGCTATAACTATAAACGGCCTCTTCTTCAAAATAACCAACCAGTCGATGCGCCGTGCGGCCAGAAACAACATAAAGAAATAGAAAGCTCGTGAAAAAAATGCCTTGCGCTAGCAGGATTAGCATCCGTTCCAGGAAACTGGGTTGAGCAATTTTGACGAACGTAAACAAGTGCATCCGTTCGTTCTCAGCTTCCTCCAGAAGTGTGTGAATCGATTCCCGGTCGTCTTCCATACGTCGCAGCGAGCGCATGTGCCGCACCATCCCGCCGACCATACCCGGGACTGCTGCAACGGTTTCCAATACCACCGCACGGTGGCCGTAGCGCTTGGCAAAAAAAAGATCCGCGAAAAAACGTAGCAGCTTGGTTAGGTAATAAGCGACGCGGTCTGAAAATCCCAAAGGCGCTCGGTGTTGACTTAGCGGGTCTTGGTTAGGTGTTTGTGAAACATAGTCCAGTGCTTCGCTCATGCCAACGACCTCCAAAATAAAAATGTCTAACCGCTAAGAAATCGACTATTGATACAGGCAATAATCATGGCGTTTATGATAACGATGCTCAGCAGGGAGTGAGACCACCATTAAAGTACTACCACATGCTGCACCTCACTGTTTGAGGCATGCAACACATTATTCGCCGACGTGCTCTGTATCAATGACACCTTTGCTTTAAGCCGCTGCCTCAGGCGATGATTGATTGCATGTGCCCACTGAACCCACTCACTTGACGGGGTTAAGCCTCATGTAGGATTGCCAGAGTGTGGCGATGCGTATCAAAAAAATTGATCAGGTACCTTGGCAATAGCCTTATAAACTACCATCGTGAGTTCCAAAACTGGCGCTAAGCCACGTCTTTGCTACCTTACGTGTGCTTAGGCCCTAGTCTTTCTATCGGGGGCTTTTCTCTGGCCAAAGTAAACGTGGACATGGAAACCACACGCTTTGTTGTAATACGGCACCACTGTCGTTGGTGGATCATAAGGAAAGAGCGTCACTTTACTTTTCTTATCCGTGCCTCTTGTTTGCATCGAGCCATCTGAAGTTAAAACGATCGGTGATTTTTCACGTGGAGGAGTCTTGTGCGAAAATTTCAAAAAAAAGTGACCCAATTTGGCTGAAACCATCGGGTGACTCCGTCGGTCCTCTTTCATGCATAAAGCATGGTTCTATTTTTCGTCTGACTGTAAGGCTACCGTTCTGACTACTCCCACTTTCATTGTATAAAATAATTATGAGAAATAAGCAGACTGTAGTGGTCAACTAAAATTTCCAACTAGCAGCCGGTGTTAACTTGCGCAGCTCCACTGCCGCTTGCCGCAGCCCTTGCTACGACGTTAATACAGTCTAGTTAATGATGTCGAGGACGTTGCGCAGGTAACATCCATTTATAACGGTTCAGAGCAGAACAGGGCAACGCGCAGTGCCATTTCCATCTGCTTGAAATGTGCTAACACTGCATCAGTGGATTGGCATGCCGCTCGAAGTACGGGGCCAGCCTGAGCGACCAGGTTTGCGCCGAGGCGAATCGCCTTTGCAGCGTCTAGGCCGTGACGAATACCGCCGGACGCGATAATTGGAGTATTGGGTAAGGACTTTCTAATTTCTCTAATAGCCGTTGGAGTGGGTATGCCCCAGTTTTTGAATAGCTCACCTAGATATTTGTGCTGAGGGTCTGTGCTGCGAGCGGCCTCCACTTGAATGAAGTTGGTTCCTCCGGTGCCGGCAACATCGATCGCTTGCACCCCAGCCGACACAAGTTGAGCTGCTACGGTCGCGGATATGCCCATGCCTACTTCCTTGACAATTATTGGCGCACCGATATGGGACGCCGCAGTTTCAATAGCGTTTAACAGGCCTGTCCAATCTGTGTCACCGCCGCTTTGAAGAATTTCTTGCAAACAGTTGAGATGAATAATCAGTCCGTCCGCCTCGATCATATCGATAGCTCTGCGAATGTCGGCAAGGCTGAAGTCGTCTCGCAACTGGGCAGCGCCAAGATTGGCATAAAGGGGAATGTCAGGCGCTATGTTTCGAATCTGACTGGAGAGCCCAAGGCTACCTTCGGCCAAAAGCGCTACCCTTTGAGAGCCTACCCCTAGAGCGATGCCAAGTTCCTGAGCCGCTTCAGCCAAGTGAGTATTGATAGCTTCGGCGCGCCGAGGCCCTCCGGTCATGGAGCTAATTAGAAAGGGTAGCGCTAGCTTCCTACCAAGGAACTCGCAGCTAAGATCAAGATCGACTAGATTCGCCTCCGGCAGAGCGTTGTGTAAAAGAATCACATCATCGAAGCCGTTGGAGAGCGTTTCGGTGTGCTCACGTTGACCTAACACTAAGTCGATATGGTCGGCCTTGCGCTGCAGAATATCGTTCACGTTGCGCTCCTTAGAGGCTGTGATTTGGTGAGATTACTCGTATGTTCAATGATAATCATATGAGGGACAGTTAAAGCGAGTAGGCCAATGAATAGGAGCTGGGTAAGACGTTCATCTATGCCTGAGCCAGGCAGCAGAAAAAACGTGCCGAGGGCGAGGCATAAAGCCAGTAAGGTAAAAATGAGCCCGTAGCTAATGACTTCTATTCGCTCGACGCCCCGGGTTACTGCTAGTAAATGGCGAGGGCTGTGCAGTAGGCAGAAATACACCAGGAAAAAAACCAAGGGCGATAGCACCGCGGCGGCGAGCATGAGCATTCCGAATTCAAATAGCAGAGCCGTGTTTACCTTACTGTTTTTTCTCTTCCCTCTACCCATCACTCGCGCTGTTGCAACAGCGACTAGCGATAACGGTGCCAGGTAATACATAAACGACACAAATAGAGGGGCACGAGCGGGAGCCAGGTAACTGAAAAGCGCGCTAACCTCGCTGCTGTGCCAAAATGCTGGCGCACAAATAACAAGGGTTGCCATTGCCAGGCATTGGCTGCGAGGCAAAGCGGTTCGCCAATCTCCTGAAAAGTGCCACACGGAAAGACCTAGCAAGATGGCTAGCGTGGTGTCTGGAAATAGAGTCCAAAAGCAAAACACGGCGCCTGCTATTGACAAATAAAGCAGCGAGAAGGCTAGGAGACCTGATCCTCGGTGCCACAGTTTGGCACGCCTGGCGACAAGCGGGTCTAGGGCGCCATGAGGTAACCCTGCTGCGGCAACTGCGATCAATAGCATCAGCATCTGAGTGCTGTGACTGATCTGCATTCCCAGCATATTGCCTAAAATGTTAATCACGATGATAGTGCCGGAGAGCAACAGAAAAATACGCCGGTGCCATACCTCTGAGCTTGTGGAGAATTTACTCAAAGGCTTTTCCGGGCAAAAGTTTTGTCACAGCACTACCACGCAGCCTGAGTGTTTTTAACATCGGCCGGGCTGGCAAGGCCGCGACCACGGCTGCTAGGTCTACTACTTGCGGTTGCTCTGTTAGAAAACGCACCAACCTATCGGCTGGCACATGCCGAGCCAGTGCCATAAAAAGGCCAGGTGCTAGATCGGGTTGTCTAGTCAGTGTTTCAAGAAAAATACGATCCATCCAGCCAAGCATTCCAGTTACAGGTGTCTGTCCGGATACTGGTTGATTGTCGAGGAAGGATGAAGCCTCGTGACGAGCCCAGCGCTGGATGCGCTGGAATGCGTAGCCGCTAGAAGCGCGTACGGCGCCTGCACTGGTACCGGCGCGCACCCAGCGGGCATCGCCAGTTGCTGACGCGGCAGGCAGTCCCATTGGAATAATGCCTTGCTCGCGCCGTATAACCTCCGCTATTCCGTTAGGAAAGTAGGTCTGCGCCGCTTTATAGACTTCATCCTCGAGGCTTTCTGGAGCTAGCGAAACGGGCGAAAAGCGAGTGACTTCCAAAAGCACGTGGTCAGCTGTTAGAGGGAGTAGATAATGAAATTTAAAGCCAGCTGCATCGGTGGTCATATCGCTCATTAGCCGAGCAGTTTCCGCATTTTCTAGAGGCTCGTTCAAGCGTAGTTCTAAGCCGCAGAAGACCTGCTTGAGCGGTGCTTCAATGGATCGCTTTGAAGGCGGTGGCCGAGTATCAATGACCTGTGAAGCGCTGATGCGACCAGCTCTCGTCTCTATTTCAATACAGGAATTGGTTGGATTCACAGAGACAACAGTCTGCCCTAGTAGCAGAGATATAGCCTGCGTTCGCTCAATGTCGTTTTGGGCCTGGACATAGAAGGTTTCAGCCTGAACACAATGGTAGGCCCAGTCAGTGGCTGATTGTTGAACAACCGTATTGTCTCTGGTATCAAATTGCCAGGTTCTCCAGCTTTCGCTGACAAGGGCTCGATCTATTTCAGGCTGTCGCTGCCAAAAACACCAGGTTCGATCATTGCTGTAGTTTTCTCTGGGCTCAAGGAGCATAACTCGCAACGTACTTCGGCCATCACACTGACGAGTAATTTCTCTAGCCAAGGACAGACCCGCGCAACCGGCGCCAATAATAAGTAAGTCGCAGTCAGGTCTTGGCATTAATTGGCAGCCTCTTTTGAGCAAGTATTGGTATGTGGCAAACTCTCCAGTGCCCGATGCAGTTCTATTTGGTGAGGATTGTTGTCTTGCTGTCGTAAATGAATTTTCAGGAGTTTAATTAACGCCTTTATTGCGAGCGCAGATTTTTGAATGACTCCAATCCGGACCCGTCCTTTCCAAATGTCACAGTCTCTCCGCTGTAGTTTTACGCCTATACCTCGGTAGACCTCGGCTGCGACGGCGATGGCTATTCTATTTCTCAGCGGTAAATACTTTAACCCTGCCCACGCCGAGCAATAATAGAGATCTGCTTCTCTCAGTAAATGCTTCACGCCAAGGCGAACAGCCGCAGCCTTTTGTTGGCTTGGTGATTGCAGTTCCTCCAGCGAGCAGGCTGCTACCCAGTCGGCAGGTAAATAGCGTCGTCCCGCTGCCGCATCTTCGATAACATCGCGAGCGATATTAGTCATCTGCATTGCGATACCGAGATCAATGCCATGGGCCAGTGCTTGTTTGTTGCGGACCCCCATAATTTGGCACATAAAAATGCCCACCACGCCCGCTACACGATAGCAGTAACGTTTCAACTCCTGCTCGCTTTTGCATTCGACTTTAGTCAAGTCGGACTCTAAACCGTTGAGTAACTCGTCAGCGGTGTTCGAATCAAAAAAATACTGTCGAGAGAGCTCAATAAAATCTTGCACCACTGGCTGTCGACTAAATTTCTTTTTGAGGTCAATTCGCACCTGTTTTAGCACAATTAAGGCACCGGATGTATCGTCAGTCTCGTCTACTACATCGTCAAGAAGCCGGCAAAAATGATAGAGACGAGCGCAATCCTGCAATGCTTCCTGGCTTAAAAAACGGCCAGCAAAACGAAATGATTTACCGTGTTTAGCGAGAATTTTTACCGAATCCGATGGAGCCACTTGATTTTCCAGCTGCAAGGTCAGTGGCGCAGCTGTGCAGGGCTTCTCGGATGGGTGATCGCCCGGCAGGTGACCTGGTGAGTTCACAGTACCTCAAGCCACCGCAGGGTGGGATTGCAAACTCGGCGCGGGTATCAGCCGCTCAAGAACTTTTGCGGACGACAGTACCCCTGGCAATCCTGCTCCCGGGTGGGTGCCGGCTCCAACTAAATAGAGGTTTTCTGGTCCCTCGGCACGGTTATGAAATCGAAACCAGGCAGACTGGCTGAATAGGGGGGCGACCGAAAAGCCGGCGCCGCCCGCGCTAAGATAGTCGTGAGCAAAATTCTCTGGAGTCATATAAAAGTCTGCAACCATGTGTTTTTCCAGCTCTGGCAAAATACTGTTCGAAAGAGCTTTCACAATCCTCTCTTGCAGGCGAGGGCCTTCCTGTTCCCAGTCGATGCTTGCTCGCAGGTTAGGCACTGGCGCCAGCACATAAAACGAATCTTTACCCTCAGGGGCGAAGCTGGCGTCAGTTGCGGTAGGGCGGTGTAAGTAAAGAGAGAAATCCTCAGGCAACTCACTGCCGTGGAAAATATCTTTTAAAAGCTCCTGGTAACGGCGGCCAAGCCAAATGGTGTGGTGAGCCACGTCTGGATACTGTTTATCAGTTCCAAAGAACAGCACAAACAAGCCCATAGAAAGGCGGGCATGACGCTGCTTGAGTCGTGCACTTGTTGCTTGGTGCTTTTCATCTAGCATGTGGCGATACAAATGCACGGGATCGACATTAGATACCACAATATCGGCAGTTCTCTTTTCTCCGTTTTCTAACTCCACACCCGTGGCACGGTTACCGTCTACCAAGATTCTCTTGACTGTGGTGTTGAGCTGAATATCGATATCGTTCTCTTGCATCAGCTTCTGAAGTCCCGTCACTAAAGCGCCGGTTCCTCCCATGGCGAAATGGATTCCCCAGCGGCGTTCCAGAAAATGTATCAGGCTATAGATGCTAGTTGTGTCAAAGGGGCTGCCGCCGACCAGTAAAGGTTGCACAGAAAACGCCTGGCGCAATCGAGGGTCTTTTATGTGTGCCTTTACCACCTGCCAAACCGTGCGATAGCACTTGAGCCTAAGTAGGCTTGGGATTTGTTTGAGCATTGTCGTAAAGGAGTGAAACGGTTGGTCGGCGAGCTTAGTGAAGCCAACGTCAAAAATACGCTGAGATTGTTTTACCAGCGCTTCATAGCCTTTTTTATCTGCGTGATTGAAACGTCCAATTTCTGCGAGCGTTTCCTCAAGAGTACCGCCATAGTCGAAGGTTTCGCCGTCAGGAAATTGGAAGCGGTACCAAGGTTTTACCGGTACGAAATCAACGTAGTCTTCGCGTCGACGATTAAATAATTGAAACAGTTCGTCAAAAAGAAAAGGAGCAGTAAGAACGGTTGGGCCAGCATCAAAACGGAAGCCTTCGCGCTCGAAAACTTGGGCGCGTCCACCGAGTCTCGAGCAACGGTCGATCAATTGGACCTCATAACCTTTGGCACGCAACCGCAATGCGCTAGCAATGCCGCCGAAGCCTCCACCAATGACGATCGCACGGTTCATGGCTCTGATTCTCGCAAATTTTGGCTGAGCATTACGCAATATTCTATCAATAGGGCTGCGCAGTTATTTGGCAGTGATTCAGCCAGTCGGTGAGCTCGGTCTAAATAATGGCGCGCGACCGCTTGTGCTTCATAGTGCGCATCTTTCGCAGAAAGCACTTTACTTAGAGCGACTACGACGTTCGCACTGTTCTCCGTTGCTTGGTCACTTGCCGCATCGTTAATGTCATCAAGAACCTGATAGCCCGCACCAAAAAAGCGCCCAGCTTGCTGTGCCGCATTGAGGAATGAGAGCTCGCTCGCCGCAATCAGTGGTAATTCCAGGCACAGAGCGAAAAGGGGGCCTGATTTGGACTCGGCTACGGCGAGGGAGGTTTTTACAGCTCGGGTAGTACCGTCATCGCTAAGGTCGCGGCTTTGACCTTGTAAGGTCAGGGCAATTGCCCTTTGCATACAAATGAGAAGCCGCGGTAAGCAACCTTTACTATCCACATGACCAAGTAAAACAAAAGAGGTGGCTATCATCAAATCCGTAAGATTTATCGCAGCATTACTGCCAAAGTGTGACCAGACCGACTCTTGGCCTCGCCTTAAGGTATCTTTGTCCTGCAGATCGTCTTGGATCAGGGAGGCGTTGTGAAGGCACTCGACGGCAGCGGCAAGGTAAAGTTGATTTTTAAGAGATAGACCCAGAGCCTTGGAAGTACTCAAGGTAAGCTGAGCTCTCGATTGGGATCCAGTTTCTAGGAGATGGTGATCCAGCGCAGCTCGCAAAACGGAATTCGCATCGAGTGGCTCAACGGCGTTGACACGAATAATTCGATTAACGTCATCCAACTGGTCTTTTTTAAAGCTGGTAATGTTTGTATTGTCATTTGTCATCGATTGCATTTATAAACCTATGGAGGAGCCGCGTAGCGGCTCCTCAATTTAGTTATACATTGATGGGCGAAATGCCTATGCCACGCTGACGCCTGCATCGGCTTCTGACTTACGTACCGCTATCGTGTAGATCACCAATCCAAAGACGGCTTTCGAAACGATGTCAGCAATGGTATAGCCGATCTGTACTGCTACAGAAGCTGTGCCGCCGGTGAAGCCTATCATCGGGAAGATGAATACAATTGGATAAAAAGACCAGCTTATGAGGGTTAGCCAGCGAGCCGCATTGACTAGACCACGAACGCTAGCTGGCTGCGCTGCGATAGAGGCTTTCAATCCAACAAATAACTCGTAGACGATCCACAGGAACGGCAACATTGCAGCGCCCCACCAGATCCAGCGGGTGCCGGCATCTGCTGCGATTTCTCCCGGGTAGCCAAGAACAATCATTACCGCGGCTAATAATCCGAGTCGCACACTTTTTGTGGTCGTCTCAGAGCGAGTCAGTTTCATGACCAGTATGAGTTCAACCATAAGCAAAGGTACTGTTAAGAGCCAGTCTACATATCTGTATGCATCGTTAAACGCAACTCCAGTTTGGGTGAGCACGCCATCGACTAATGTATAAGCTGAGTCCCAACTGTCGAGTATACGGATATAATGATAGAGGGCTATGAATGTGACCAAACCTGTAATGGTCAGTGCGGTTCGATATGCGGGAGCAACTTGAGACCGGCTTAACCAGAAAAAGAGTGTAGCCGCCGCCATCGTTGCAATAGTAAAAGAAAAGAAGTTAAAGACCAGCTCATATTGGCCTGCCGTGATTTCCATTGTGTTCTCCTTAGAAGGTTATAAAAATTATAAAACAGAAGGCTCTGTTCTCATCCTCTGGGTAAACCCGGTTGAGCGGCCCCTAACGTACCAAGTCTGATCAAACTATACAGTTTTTCAGATCGACCTTGCAATTACGTCAGGAAACGTTTTTCGGATTAATATGATGTATATCATTTCAAGGAGGCCATAGAAAGAAAAAAGAGCATCTGTGGGGGTTGACCAAAGGCAAACAGCTGAGGCAACTGGTCTATTGTTAAATAAGAAAAAATCGTAGTCTTCGACGGCTTTTAGCGAAAAGTTAGGCGAGAAAGTTGCGCTTTTTTTAACTAATTGCGCACGTGGAATGGTGTGGACTATTAAAGCTTGAGCAGGTAAAAAACGGTTAACAATGCGTAAACACGCAAGAAAAATTCGAAACTAAGGTAATCCAGGTTAATTGTAATCTTGGTATTTTCACGTCAAAAAATACTGCCGAGCTCATCACACAATTGCTGTCTCGCAAATAGGACAACCGGGCCCCATGAAATGTGGCGCCCTCCGTTATCAGACTTGTATGAATTGCTGATACTTTAGTCTTCAGCATAACCGAGGTTAACCTGTTGGGAATTATAGCAAATTTATAATGTGATACTTATCTTGCACGTTCAGTGTCCGCAGCACGGCTGGGCCTGTTAAAGGATGAAATACAATGTCGCGAGGGTTAAGGGGCTGATATCCAGGCAGGTGCTATCTCGGGGTTCGATCAGGCCGAACGGAGTGAGTTTGCTATCGCCGCAGGCCCTCCAAAAAGGTCCGTGTGCTGCTCTCCAGCAAACTGTAGACATTAACTTCTGGTAAAAATTTTTCGAGTTGATGATTCATCGCCAGACACGCCAAACCATGCGCCGTCGCCCAAAGCTTTACTGCCAGCTCAAGCGCATCGTAATCATCCAGGTTCTTGTCATCGCACCAGTGTTGAACGGCGTCCACTAGCACATAAAAGCCAGATTTTTTCATATCCTTATCTGCGGCATCGATGCCACGCAATCCCATATCGCCCCACATCAGGTCGTAAAACGCCCGGTGCCTCATGACGAACCTGATGTACGCTTTGCCTAGCGCGATGATCTTCGTTGCGGAGTCCTGGTGCGATTTTTCTGCAATATTGCGCGCGGTCTCAGTCAGCCCCAGGAAACCGAGTTCACTGACAGCTTCGAGGAGAGCATGCTTGTCCTTGAAGTGGCGATAGGGTGCGGCATTGCTGACGCCGGCCCGGCGCGCGGCATCGACAATGGCAAAATCTACCGATGCATGTTCTTCTATCAATTCTGCAGCAGCCATGATCAACGCATCGCGAAGATTGCCATGATGGTAGCGCTTTGGCGGCGCTGTAATGCTTTTCCCCGTGGCGGTCACGCTGCTAGCTCCTGTTTACTCGCGCCGAGTTCGGCGCCGTGTTGCGAGTCAATATGCGAATTGTGCCTGCCTATTCCTGTAGCAACAAGGAACAGGGGAGGAACCAGAAAGAAAGAGATGATGGTCGACAGCAAGACGCCGCCAGCGATGGCCATAGCAAACGGAGGCCAAAACTGACTGCCTTCAAGAATCAGCGGCAGAAACCCTCCAAAGGTGGTGAGTGTCGTGGAAATAATGTGTCGGCTGGAATCCATCACCACGGCGCGGATCGCAAGGAGGTCTCCCTGAGCGGCCCCTTCGTCGGCCTGCAGTGCGGTAATGATGATGATAGCGGCATTAATAGAAACACCAATTGAGCCGATCACTCCGATCACCGCAAGAATGCCAAACGGGTAGGCAAAAATAGCCAGAGCCAGCAATGACAGGCCCAGCGAACAGATGCATACCAGCACGGCGATCGCCGATAGTCGCCATGAGTTAAAGGTCAGCAGAATGGTCGCCAGCAGCGCCGCGAGTACCAGGCCCAGGGGTGCCATAAGTTGGTCTACCACATTGGCCCTCTCATCAGTATCGCCGCCAAAAGCAAACCGGTAGCCGTCCGGCAGTGCGATTGGATTCTCACGTAAATCCTGTTGCAGTATCTTGAGCGCTTCCTCCGGCAATACGCCACGGATGAGATACGCCTGCACAAGGTTGGTTCGCCTGCCGTTGTAGCGGGCAATCGGACTTTGGCTTGGAACAAGCCGGGGTGCCCCCAGAGCGCTCATTGGAATACCGGCTATCAAAGACGATGGGGCCTGCGCCGATGTTGGTACTGGCACCAGAATGTTGGCGATCTGCTCGGATGTTCCCCACGCCTTCTCTTCGAGTCGCACGCGCACGGGCAAACGCTCTGTTCCCTCCAGAACTTCGCCCCCCACTTGTCCCGTAAGGCTGGTGTTCAGCGCAGCTGCAACGTCGGATAGTTGCAGGCGTGCCAGCCGCAATTTTTCTTCCTGCAGCTCAAAGACCAGTTTAGGCGCTCCTCCGACCAGGCTAGTGCTGCTGTGGGTCACATAGGGGATGTTGTCCATGCGTTCCCTGAAGGCGTTACCCAGTTCCTGCAGAATCACCAGATTGGGTCCGGTCACTTCGATTTCCAGCGGTGCCGTAACCGGCGGCCCCTGGTCGATTCCGCGGACGATAATCTGTGCGCCCGGAAACTCCCCATCGAGTTCTATCTGTAACTGCCGGATAAGATCATCGGTGAGGTCTTTATCATAGGTCAGGACGAGTGCCTCCGCCCAGGAGGGGATACCTTCCTTGGTGCGGAACATGTTGTAGTAGAACGCAGGTGCACTTTCGCCGATGCTCCAGTCAACTCTTCGAATGAGTGGGTTGCTGAGCAGTGTGGCATCGATCAAGCGTACGGTTGCAGCCGTATCGTAAATAGACCTGCCGTCAGCGTTTTTTACCTGTATGTAGAGCTGGTCACGGTCAGTGCCGGGGAAAAACTGTGCGGTCAGTGTCGGGAAGGCCAGAAAACCGGTAATTGGCAGTGAGAGCGCCAGCGCGATAGCGGCGCCGGGATGTCGCAGGCTCCAGTCCAGCGATCGCACCAGGCCCTCGCCAGCCTTGCCGCTACTGGCGCCGCCAATCCACCAGTGTGCGCTCGCAGCTTTTTGTCGCGGCAAGAGCCAGGTGGCCAGCACCGGCGTGATGGCCAGCGCGAGCACTGTCGAGGTGGCCAACATGATAATAACAGCGCTGGCGATCGCGCCGACGAAGTCACCACCCGGGCCCGGCAGAATGGCCATAGGCATGAAGGCCAGTACCGTCGTCAGGGCGGAGGAGATCAGTGGCACACGTAAACGATCGACTGAGCCGCGGATGGCATCGACAGAACTCTGTCCCTGCAACAGGCGTTTTCGAACCTCATCGGTCATCACGATAGAGCCGTCTACCAATAAACCCAGTGCAACGATTAAGCCACTGATCGACATCTGGTGCAGGGCCAATCCCAGGCGCTCCATGACTGTGATGGATATGAGTCCGCACAGCGGCAGTATACAGGCGACCACGACGGCCGCGCGCCAGCCCAACGTAAACAGCAGCACGAGAATGACCAGCGCCACGCCGATCGCCAGGTTTGTGGCGACGTCAAATAGCCTCGATGTGGCATAGGTGTTCTGGTCATAGCTCACCTGCAGGTCTAATCCCGCCGGCGCACTTTCACGGTAACTTGCGACAAACTCATTAAAGGTCACGCTCCACGCGTCCACCTGGTTTCCCGACTCCATCACAACACCGATCAGAATGGCTTCGCGGCCCTGAGCCATTGCCATGGACCGGGGAGGGCTTACGGCCGCCTTGTAGACGTTTGCGATATCAGAAATTCGGGTCGCACTGCCGCTGGCTGATGTGCTGACAATCACCTCCCGGACACGCTCCATCGAGTCGAAGCCACCTGCCAGCTCAACGACCAGGTCTGTTGTGGCGTCGGTCGCGCGACCCGAGGCTATCCTGGCGTCTGCGGCCTGTAACGACGCGGCGACCTGCTGCAGGCTGAGGCTGCGCGATATCAGCGCAGCTTCATTCACTGCCACGCGAATCTCTTCTACCGGTTCCCCGAACACTTCCACCAGTTTGGTGTTTGGAAGATTTCTCGCCTGATCGGCAAAGTCTTGGGCCAGACGATTCAGCAGCGACAGTGGCATGTCGTGAGATGTCGCGGACGACAGTGCAGCAATGCTGGTAAAAGAGGTCAGGCGATCGTTGTCGAATACCGGCGTACTAGTGCCCGCCGGAAATTGCGTGGCTGCGTCGGCCATAGCATCGCGAACCTCTGACCAGGCGCGTTCCAGCTCGTCATCAGCCAAGGTGTCGATGAGTTGGATATTGATAGATGAGACGCCGCCGCTGGAGGTTGACCTGAGCTCGTCGATTTCTGATATCTGACGTAACTCGTCTTCGAGCGGCCGGGTGACGAGCGTCTCTACCCGGTCTGGCGTGGCGCCCGGATAAAATGTGGTGATGGTGCCGATAAAGTTCATCACCGTGGGGTCTTCCTGCCGCGCAATCGAGCTAAAACTGGTAATGCCGACGGCAATTACGCAAATAATAATCAGCGTAAAATAGCGCGAGTGGTTGTATATGTAGCTCGCCAGCATGTCAGTCGTCGCTCGCCGAGATCACCACCGCGCCGGCTGTAATGCGGTGCGTGCCGCTGGCTACAACGCGCGCACCGGGTGCCAGTGTGCCGCGGACAAAAGCGCGGTCACCATTGATCTGCAGAACCTCCACCGCCTCGGTCACCGCGCGCAGCTGATCCCCCTCTGGTTCCAGCTTCAGTACTGTCCAGATGCCGCGGTTCCTTTCAACTAAGGATGCGGTGGGCAGCCAACCGCCTGACTCGTTTACGGTCTCCTGCAGGTCCAGTGTCACCGGTTCGCCATCGAGTGCCTCAATAGCCCCTGGGATGGAAAAGACTGCGGTCGCCGTGCGGGTAATCGGGTCGATATCCGGACGAACTGACAGCAGCTCTGCCTTAAAGGTGATGGCACGCAGTTTTAGTGTGTAGAAGTTTCCCAACTCCAGTGTGCCTGCGCGCTCGGCGCTAACGCCAATCTGCGACTCCTGATGTGCAGCCTCTAACAGGCGCACCACGGGCACGCCCGGGTTGACGATAGCGCCCTGTTGTACGTACCGATCGGCCACAATGCCATCGTAGGGTGCGAGCAGCCTGGATTTTTGCAATTCTATGTCGATAGCCCCGAGGTGGGCAGACTCAGCGTCCACGCGGGATTCCAATGCCAGGGCGCGCATGCGGGTCTCATCGTAGACATCGTTGGAAACAGCGCCGGTTTTGATCAAATCTTCCTGCCGACGGGCCTTTAACTGTGCCAGTTCAAGCTCCACGCGCGCCTGTTGCAGGGTCGCCGCCGTCGACCTGCGCTTCGCGTGCAGCGCTGCATCGTCTAGCGTGACCAGCACGTCGCCTTGCATTACAGAGGTGCCCGGGCGGGGAGGAGGGGTCGCAACCATACCGGACAGCTCGAAACCCAGATCGGCCTTGCGCCCTGCGACAATAAGGCCCAGGTAGGACACGGTGCGCTCGTAGCCGTTCTGCACCTGATAAAGAGTAGAGGCCACTGGCAACGGTGATTTGGACGCGATGTCCGCCGAGAATGCGACGCGAAGGTATAACAGAGTCGTCATTGTCATCACCAGCGCAATAGCGGCAAAGACTCCAATGACGCTGGAGCGCCGTGTTGAGGGGGGTATGGCGGTGCCAGTCATCAGTTCGTCACATAATGTAAAAGGGTTTAACATCTATGTTAGTGATTCTTACATGCGAGTCAAGCGGGTAATCGGATCATTGCTTGCAGCTACAACCCGATTGACGCAAAATACGCGCCCTCGGCGAGGCGAAGTTGATCAGCCGCGCAGACGCAATGGTGATCCAGGCGGTCCCCTCGCAATGATAGGTAGTGAACTCCGCCAGGCCCGGAAGGGAGCAACGGTAATTACCGACTCGTGTGCCGGGGTGTGGCTGTCTGGATTGCCTCCATTTTTAGTAAAATATCCAATAAAATCATACGCTTAAAAAAAACGAATTATTATTCCCTCTACCAGCCCTACATAAATACGCTTAATACTCAGCGTGGTCCATCCTTAAAAAGCATCTACTACAAGCCTCTGAGAGTCCTGCAGGCTTGGCGTTGCTGCAGGCTTGGCTGGTGGGTATCTTATGGGGTATCTGGTGTGGGCGTGATTGCCCAGGCCGTGTGAAGAAAGCAAAGGGAGGCTGGATTGTTAAAGCCGATATCTTGCTGTCCCAAAAAGGTACTGCAAGATATCAGCGACCAAAAAACAATCATCGAAATGGGACTAACTAGCCTCTGTTTCCGTGCTAGCGGGTGCTAGGTTGTTGAATTGCAGCCAATATTGATCCAAATAGAGCGGATATTTGCATGCTACGCTGACCCGCCAAAAACCCAGCAGAACCAAAGTAATCAGATGCCAGGTTGCTGAAAAGTGGTTCAATTTTAAATGCAAAAACCGGGTCAACATTACGTGCAAATCAACACATGTGGCTATTGAAACTCCATAGCACACCCAGAAACCGTCCGAAAATATAAAACCACAATTTAATTGCGTTTACTGTTGCCCAACCTTAATCTAGTGACCTTTTCTATTGAACCAATATGAATTTGGCGAGGGCGTGAGCATGAAAAACCCAATAGCACTTCTAGCATTAACAACCTTACTGTTTGGCTGCACCTCGGCAGGGCAACATCGAGAAGCGGTGCAAGACCCAGTGGGTGATGAACTCACCGTTGGTACTGTCCAAAAAGAGATTCGTGTGGGTATGTCTGGCGGGGAAGTAGCGGGTGTTTTGGGCTCTCCCAACATAGTATCAACGGATGAGAATCGACGTGAAGTTTGGATTTACGACAAAGTTTCAACTGACTTTGCCTACTCCAATAGCAGCGGCGGCATTAGTTCATTGATTCTGGGCTGGGGTGGTTCGGCTGCGGGTCTAGGCGGAGGAAGCTACAACTCCAATGCGGGAGCATCGTCCAAAACTCAAAAAACCCTTACCATAATAATTAAATTCGACAATGACGGACTAGTAAGAGATTTTGCATACAACACTTCCAAATTTTAATCCACGACGGATGACAATAAGAATGAAAAACTACTTTTGGTTACACAAACGAAGGGCCAGATACTGCCATTTGATACTGGCAGCAACATTAATTTTCCTCACAGGTTGTGCCTCCGGCCCACCCAAAGATGCATTTCAATTGTCAGCAACCTCGTTGGCAGATCGACAAATACAAAGTCGCCGCTTCGACTCGCTCGATGAAACGGGAATTCTCGCTTCAAGCGTAAGCGTGCTGCAGGATCTTGGATATGCATTGGATGTTTCCAATGCTGATTTGGGTGTACTTACGGCTTCAAAAGCTCTTGACGCAAAAAATGCAGGCCAAATTGCAACAATGGTTTTGTTGGCTGCGCTAGGAGGAGGATCAGCACCAATTGATAAAGATCAAAAGATACGTGTAACCCTTGTAATAAATAATTCCTTAGAAGTTAAAGGCGCGTCGGTAGTTAGAGTTACTATGAACCGCATAATCTGGAACACTCAAGGACAGATCACAAAAGCTGAAACATTGAATGAGCCAGAACTTTATCAAGCATTTTTCGATAAATTATCTAAAGCAACCTTTTTAGAGGCGCACCAAATATGAAGATAATATCTGTCTATTTTATGATAGCGATGCTGCCACTATTACTTGCGGGTTGCGCTAATCAACCCAACGACCAGATTATGGCAGGGGCAAATCAGGTAGAACTCCGTAGTTATCAAACAAGGGCGTTTGATACTACCGACAAAGATATGATGCTGAGAACTGTCATCGCTACGCTGCAAGATCTCGGGTTTGTTATTGATCAGGCCGATGAAGACATTGGCTCTGTTACCGGAACGAAGATCAGCGGTTATCAGATTAGAATGACCGTTATCACTAGGCCTCGAGGCGAAACACAGTTAATGGTTCGGGCTAATGCATACTACAATGTCGATCCTATAGAAGACCCATTACCCTATCAGGACTTCTTTACATCCTTGTCAAAAGCGCTATTTTTGACGGCACATGATGTGGACTAAATGGCGTATCGATACTTTAAACAGGCCTGCCAATTTGTAAGTATCCCCCAATTAAGTCCATGCATGATCTGAGAATTTAGCTGGCTTCTTGCCTGTTCATGGCGAAATGCTAATTCATTAATAGTATCAGAAGGTTACCTGTTGCGGCTTGAGTATAAGACAGATAAAAGGCCTATAAGGGAAATTTTTCTCCCAGTATCCCGATGCTTTTCGTGCATTGAATCAGGCGATTGGCATCGAACGAGCTGAAATCGAGCTCGCATTCGTCCA
>Ga0105050_10001642_pt1 | contig 33341 bp, 27 predicted proteins | sample FRY01_FD_78088 | JGI IMG/M metagenome (GOLD analysis project Ga0105050, IMG submission 78088) | Freshwater microbial communities from Lake Fryxell liftoff mats and glacier meltwater in Antarctica - FRY-01 | ecosystem: Environmental > Aquatic > Freshwater > Ice > Glacier meltwater ...
CAACGTCTGCTGCCAAATCATGGGACGCAGGAGCGGATGCCTGCAAAAATCCACCGCCCTGTTCCGAGGTCGAAAGACCGAAATCGAACCTCACCCTTGCCACTAAAATCCAAGAAGAACCTATCGGTATGAATCGACACATCTGGAGTTAACAAATGGTCCGAATAGTCGCACCGAACATCAAGCGAAGGCGATTGCCGAGTCGGAAGAACGAATAGAAATCGTCGACACGGCAGGTAATCGCCTTGGATTCGTTTCTCGACCGCTTACCGTTGAAGACTTGGCTACCGCAAGAAAACGGGCTGAATCGGACGCGCCGCGACGCACGCCCCAACAGGTGATTGATCGCTTGAATTCACTGGAGCAAAGGTGACGCGGCACACCGTCGGTTGGGTTCAGAGTGTTGAGAATGAGCTGGCTGAAATCTGGTTGGCAGCAGACGATCGCAACGAAATTACCATCGCAACTCATTGGATTGATTCACACCTTTCCACGAACGCAGATGTGCAGGGCGAAGCATTAGCGGCGGGTTTGCGCTCGCTCAATATCCCACCGCTTCGATTAATTTTTACGCTACAAGCAGACGACCCAATGGTGGAAGTGGTACGTGGTACCCGCATCCGAGGCGACCCAATGGATGCCGTCCGTCTGGGCTCAATTCAGACGACCTTTCTGGCTTCCATCCCCATTCGCAACGTTTCGATGATCTCATCGACATCGTAAACACAACCGCCCCAAGTGCCGCCTCCGACCTGCTGCAGCGCCGCCCATAACCTTGTGTCATCGGGCAAGCCGCTGTCGGGGGCCAAGTCCGGATGAGGTTCTCGAGATCGCAACAGTTCCGCGGCATCCGCGGGCGACAGCCGCAAGGGCGTTGATGCCGTCTCGCCCTCGACCCCAATAAGATTCACGGTACCGACCATCGAAATGCGATTCACTTCGATCTCAATCAAATCACCATCACGCACCTTTCCGACCGGACCACCCGCTAAGGCTTCAGGGCCGATGTGTCCGATACATGCACCGGTGCTAACGCCCGAGAATCTCGCATCGGTAATCAACGCGACATCCTTGCCCCATTTTAAAAATTTCAAGGCGGAGGTGATTTGATAGGTCTCTTCCATGCCGCAACCCAGCGGCCCTCGGCCAATCAACACCATCACGTCGCCAGGCTTGATCGGATGATCGGTCTGTCCTTTGACCGCCATGATCGCCGCTCGTTCGCTCGTGAACACTCGCGCCGGACCGATCTTGCGATAGACACCATCCGCGTCAATGACGCCGGGATCAATCGACGTCGCTTTGATAACCGAACCTTCGGGACAAAGGTTTCCGGTCGGGAAACAAACGGTGCTTGTTAAGCCCATCGCTTTTGCTTTCGGCGGTGGCATGATGACGTCATCAGGATCAATACCATCGGATTGACGCAAACGTTCGCGACAAACCAAGCGTCGTTCACTGGTCGGCCAAGCGTCAAGGATTTCATTCCAGGTGCAGCCGCTCGCCGTCAACGCATCGCCGCGCCAAAGGCCAAGCTCGCGAAGATGCCACGCGACTTCGGGCACTCCTCCCGCAAGGAACATGCGAACCGTGGGATGGCCGACGGGGCCGTTGGGCAAGCAGTCCACGATTCGAGAAACCGCCGCGTTCGCTTTGCGAAACGCTTCCGCATCGGGTCGCTTCAAACCCGCCGCAGCCGCAACAGCGGGGATGTGGATGAGCAGGTTAGTGCTGCCACCGACGGCGGCATGCATCACCATCGCATTCCACATCGCATCATCGGTGACGATGTCGCGCAGCGTTTTCTTCTCGGCAACCAGCCTTGCCGCAGCCAACGCACTGTCTCGCGCCAGACGCAACCAAACCGGTTGTCCGCTGGGCGCAAGAGCCGCGTGGGGCAATGTCATGCCGAGAGCTTCAGCAACGACTTGCGAGGTCGCGGCGGTGCCTAAGAATTGACAACCTCCGCCTGGTGTGCCGCAAGCTCTACAACCTTCCAGGGACGCTTGCTCAAGCGTGATCTCGCCATGCGTATACCGGGCACCGATCGATTGCACTTTGCCCGCGTCTTCGCCAACGGTTGGTGGCAAGGTGACGCCGCCAGGGACAAGCACGGACGGCAAATCGGCGCAGCCACATAGCGCCAGCATCATCGCGGGCAAACCCTTATCGCAAGTCGCAACGCCGATAATGGCTTTGCGTCTTGGCAGCGATCGAATCAATCGCCGCAGCACAATCGCGGCATCGTTGCGATAGGGCAGACTATCAAACATGCCACGCGTGCCTTGCGTCCTGCCGTCGCATGGATCGCTGCAAAAAGCGGCATAGGGAACGCCATTGAGTTCGCTGATCGTGCGAGCCGCTTCTTGCACGAGAAGACCGACTTCCCAGTGTCCGGTGTGATAACCGAGCGCAATCGGCGAACCGTCCGGAGCACGAACGCCACCCTGGGTGCTGAGAATGAGGTATTGATCACCGAGCAGTTTTTTGGGGTCCCAACCCATGCCGGCGCTTTGAGTCAAGCCAAAAAGATCGCCGCTGGACCAATCGCGCAGCATCTCATCAGAAAGCGGAAGCTCACCCGACGGTCCCGCCGCATGGGTCGCGAGCGTTTCGACGTCAGGTACAGGAAGCAGATCAATCGGGTTACGAAGCTGAGTCACTTGGCAATCAGTCGCTGGAGGAAACGCAGCGACCTTAAAGTTCCAAATAACGTTTATTCGGAATTACGACCGCCGAGCGCGTGAAGAATATAATACAGCAACGTCATCACCGATTGTAGTGTTGCCGCCACATAAGTCAGCGCCGCCGCGTTGAGCACCTTGCTGACATAGTAAACATCGTTGTCCGCGATCATTCCGAGCGAGACCAGTTGTTTCTTGGCCCGAGCCGACGCGTTAAACTCAACGGGCAAATTCACGAGCTGGAAAAACACGACGGCTGAAAACAAAATGATTCCGATCCACAAGAGCGGTTTCATCGACATCATGATGCCAAGCATCAGCAAAATACCACTTATACTCGAACCAAAATTCGCCGCCGGAACCGCTAGATTGCGGACAACCAGAGGAGCGTAACTTTGTGCATCCTGAAACGCGTGCCCCGCTTCGTGGCAGGCAACACCGAGCGCCGCCATCGATCGGCCATCGTAAACGTCTTGGCTGAGTCGCAATACCTTCGCACTTGGATCATAATGGTCCGAAAGGTGACCTGGCACGCGTTCAATACCCACCGAATGCAGTCCGGACGCATCGAGCATTTGGCGGGCAGCTTGTGCACCGGATATCCGCGTCGGAACCTTACTCATTTCCGCGAACGTCGATTTTACCTTGTACTGCGCATAGAGGCTGAGCAGAAAAGGCGGAATCATAAACAGCAAAATCCCAAGTCCCATTATTTTTACCCAACGATTGATTGTTCAAATTGGCAGTCACCCGACCGCAGTGAGTATGAAGGCAACCCGCGTACCGCAATCTTGAAGAGTTCTCAAGTCCGCCCCGCATCTTTACCGTTACTACATAGGTTTGCACCGAAATTGTTCGTTTTTTCGATTCCGTCGCCGGCCTTAAGCCATCGGTCCCGTGGCACTCGTTCACATGCCCATGGCCCGCTTCCGGCTTTCTTGCCCGTTCGCTCTGAATGGTGGTTCGCTGCGGCGATTCTTTTCTTGGCAGGCTGTCCCTCGATTTCGGAGCCGCAAGCAACTCGACAGCCTAAAGATTCTACCGTTTCGGAAACCGTTGACACTGATCCCAACGATACCAAAAAGTTGGAAGCTCGCATTAATGCCGTGCTCAAAAGTAATCTTGAGAATCGCCGGCTTTCCACGGACGTACAAGCGGCATGGCAAGTCTTGCATGGCGTTTTGGCGTACGGTCGAGATTTCAAAATCAAAAATGGGAGCGACGACGTCATTGCCGTTGATCACATTCTGCGAGGAGGAGCGGTCACTGGCTTTGAACTCCGTTCGGGCGATCGTTTTGAAACTGATATCGCAAGTGACGACCCCACTTTGACACGCGGCATTCGAGCCGAACTCGATCCCGGCTCCAAACGAGGCCAGGGGCACCGGGACCAGTGGCTGGCTTACTTAAATTCCTGTGATCTTCCGATTGATCAAGTCATTCAAACCATCGATGGTCCCAGACGATTGGATCTTTGGTTGCGACAAATGGAGTGGGACGTGCCACTTAATTTTGAGCGAGAATACAGTTGGACATTGATGTCGATAATTCCTTATCGCGAGACAACCCATCGCTGGATCGCTCGCGACGGCAACACCTACAGCATCGAGTCACTGCTTCGGTCGGAGCTTGATCAGTTGTCGCCCTCCAGCGCCTGCGGCGGATCGCATCGGCTGACCGCGGTTGCAACGGCATTGCGAAAACGCAACGCCGAAGGCGGAGCCATCACGGGTGTCTGGAGCGATGCCCAATCGATGCTTGAAATCGCAATGGAAACCGCGTTCGACTTTCAAAACGCTGACGCTACGTTCTCAAGCAACTACTTCGAACGTGCCGGATGGTCGCTTGATCTCGCGACCGCCATTGGTACCACCGGACACACGCTCGAGTTCATCGCGGTTGCCGCTCCGAATCTGTTCGTAACCGAACCTCGTGTCCAACGAGCGGCAAATAAGCTTTGTGAGATGCTTGAATTAACCGCGGAACTTGATTTGGAGTGCGGCGCACTCTACCACGCGCTCAGTGGCCTACAAATCTATCGGCAACGACTGCTGGCGATCACTGCATCGTCATGACGGAACCCGGCGCGAACGTATTGACGGGAACACCGAAGACGGGAACACCGAAGACGGGAACACCGAAGACGGGAACACCGAAGACGGGAACACCGAAGACGGGACCAACAGGAATTGCAAGCGGAGCGAATCCGCTGCTGTAGGTCGGAGTCATGCCGCGAAAACCGGACTGAATCACCGCATTGGGAACCGGTGCCGCTGTTGCAGGAAACGCAAAGGCCCCTGAGCTAAACGATGCTTGGGAGCCGAGGGATGGCTGGGGCACGACCACAGTGGGCCAGGTGCTAACCACGGGACGAGCCGCTTGAGACATCAATGTCGTTACCGGGAAAGACGACGTCGCCACCGGCAAAGCAGGTGCAGCCATCACCATCGGTGCCGCCGCGAAGACCGGAACATTCTCGGTTCGCCAACCAAACAAACCGCGACGCATCGGAATTTGGCCGACCACCGTCGGAGCAGTCACCGGGACAACCGCACTGCTGGGTATCGTCAGTGCAGGACCAGGTGCGTAAAAGCTGGTGACGACTTGGCCTTGCGCCGAAGTTGAAAGGCCGAGAAGCACAGCCACGCAGGACAAGAAAACAGTCTTCATCTTTAATTCCCCAAAACAGTTTGTTGTCTCTTTTTTGTGATCTCTCAGGAGAGCACAGACGAGGGACACGTTGTAAAGATAGGGAACGAAGCACACGAAAGCCAGGAACGTGACTGGGGGCGGGCTGTTTTGTTTGCGAAATGTGGAGTGGCGACCTACCAATCATCACGACCGGAAACGTCGCAAACAAATGTTTTTTGAGCGTGAGACAGTTATCGATAAACTTTGGTTACATCGCAAAACCAATCAACATTACGATACATCAACGCGATTCAAGATCTGCATTCCGCGTGACACACTGCGAATGGTTTCCAATGCCAACTGCTTGTGATAAAAGCTCTTCACCTGGCCTGAGACCCTCAGCGAATCATGTTCGCGGTGGACACTCAAGGTTCTGATCTCTGATATTCCGCTTGTCGCAAGTGCCTCACTCGCCCGACGACAAATTTCTTGCGGGTCAACCTTATCAATCATCGATAGGCACTCCGTTGTTCATCAAGTCGAAGTTAAAGCCGATCCGATATCGGAACACTTCGATCTTGGATTATCCGCATTTTTAGTTCCGACGATACACTCAAATCCAACTTCGCTCGAGAATTAAAGAATGGCTTGATTGGGTACTCCGATCGCATCTTTTAATGCGATTCTGTTGGTCCGGTAGGGCGACGGATGATGGTCGACTAGAATTCTGTGCTGGATGGTTTCTGTTTACAAGACGTAACGAACGAGCGGCGATACTTTGATGACAACCACGCAGAACAGCGAAGCCGATCGATTAGATGTGATCGCCGTGGGAGCCCATCCCGACGACGTTGAGATCGCTTGTGGTGGCACACTGGCAAAGCTGGTTAAGCAAGGATACCGCGTTGGCATCATTGATTTGACTGATGGTGAACCGACACCCAACTCGCCTGGCCCCGACGTACGGCTAGCCGAAGCGCAAGCGGCCGCGGTTGCGTTGGGTGTGCAATACCGTGTCAATTTGAATCTTCCCAACCGTCGATTGTTCGACACTTTTGAACATCGTGTCGCGCTCGCCAAACAGTTTCGCATCTGGCGACCGCGAGTGGTCATCGGTTTTGGAGCCAAGACACCGATGGCTTCGCCAGACCATTTTCAAGCGATGCAGATTACCGATGCCGCGGTGTTCTACAGCCGACTGACGAAGTGGGACGATTACTTCGATGGGGTTCCTGTTCATGCCGTCTCACGACAGCTTTACTTTCGCCTCGCCATTGAGCCAGACCTGATCCCGGGAGAAACTGCCCACATTACTGTTGACATTGCCGCCACTCTAGAAGCCAAAATCGCATCGGTGATGTGCTACAAAACCCAGTTTGGAGCAAAACCTTACATGATCGACCGCGTGAAGGCGGCCGCCATGGTCACGGGTTATGCCGCGGGTGTCAGTGCAGGCGAAGTGTTCGTAGCTTCACGCCCATTCGCCGTTGACGATTTACTGAAAACGGTGATGTGAAAGACGGGATCCCCTAGGCAATCAGCAATCAATAAGCAGTCGGGGCTGTCGTCACTGAAGCAGCGGCGACGGATCGGAGAAGTGACTCGATTTTGGCTTTGGTTTTAATCGACCCTTGCGAATCAAAACAGACTCCACTAGTGACTGCTTCGTCAGTGTCTTCGCTTTTTTTGCCCGCATGTGCTCAGGACGTTTTCGAGAGTTTTCCCCTACGGGTGACTTCGATGCAACACTGCTGCTGCGGATTTGCTTTTGCCCGCCTCGTCCGCGATTGCCATTTTCGCGTGGCTCCATCGCTTCCTCGCGATCTAACGCGCTGAGCACCGTGGCAGACGGTTGGTCCTTTCCGACCGGGATCCGTTTCTTGAGCACTCGTTCAATCGCGGTCAACAATTCGCCTTCATGAGGTCCGCAAAACGAGGTTGCGATCCCTGACCTGCCCGCTCGGCCCGTGCGTCCGATTCGGTGTACATAAGTTTCCGCGACTTGTGGCAAGTCGAAGTTAATCACATGGCTAATGCCGCTGACATCGATCCCCCGAGCGGCGATGTCGGTTGCAATCAGAACCTTCAAGTCACCCGACTTGAAACCATCAAGTGCACGGATTCGAGCCGCCTGGGATTTGTTGCCGTGGATAGCTTCGGACGCAATGCCCATCGCATCGAGTTTGCGAACGACCGCGTTGGCGCCGTGCTTGGTGCGAGTGAAAACGATCGTGCTGCCCATGGGACGCGAACGAATCAAGTGAGCCAGCAACGCCGGTTTGTTTTTCTGTGCGACTTGATAAATCGATTGTTCAACCGTTTCCGCTGCTGGTCGCTGGGGATCGATCTGAATTCGTTTGGGCGAAGTCAGGATCTGCTTCGACAATATCGCAATTTCGGCGGGCATGGTTGCGGAGAACATCATCGTTTGACGCTTCTTGGGAAGCATCGCGATGATGCGTCGAACATCCGGCAAGAAACCCATGTCCAACATATGATCGGCTTCGTCGAGCACAAACAGTTCTACTTTGCCCAAGTCGAGAAAGCCTTGCGACACGAGGTCAAGAAGCCTGCCGGGCGTGGCCACGACCACATCCACGCCGCGTTCAAGTGCGCGCGTTTGTGGGTTTTGATTGACACCCCCGAAAACAACCGTCGTCTGCATGCGGGTGTGTTGGCCATAACGATTGAAACAATCGCCGATCTGCGCCGCGAGTTCTCGCGTCGGGGCAAGCACAAGTGCTCGCACACACTCCGGCCCTCGACGACCGCGGCGTGATTCACCGCGTCCATTGGGATTGGGCTCCCGTTCGCCGAGAGGTTGGGACAATCGGTGAAGAATAGGAACCGCGAAGGCTGCGGTCTTGCCAGTTCCGGTCTGGGCACATCCCAAAATGTCGCTGCCTTCGATGGCGACGGGAATGGCTTCTTTCTGGATCGCGGTTGGTTCTTTGTAGCCGAGATCGTGAATCGCGCGCAATATTGGCGCGGCGATTCCTAATGATTCAAATGTCATGCACATGTATCGTGGGAGAGTCCCAGGACCAAATCGGGGTCGTCACAAGCGGTGATAACCGTAGAAACCGGGTGAGCCTGGTGGCTGGTCGAAGCGGTCGCGAATCGATTTCGCGAATATTTCTATCAGTTCATTTTGAAAACTATAGGCTTTCAAAGCCCGACCGTCCAGGGAAAATCAGCACTTCGCTCCACAAACGGTTGACGGTGGCCAAAATCGTGCGGTCAATTAAACTAAGGGCGTTGTCGTCCGACAGTCGGACGTTTGCAAACGTTTTCCAGCTTATTTTTGGCTCAAACCACTTTCCGCTGAATTTATCCCCATGAGTCTTGCAACGCATTATCAGCCCGGTCGTTGTGGTTTGTCATTCGAATTATTTCCTCCAAAGACGGCCGAGGGGTTCGATGCGCTTTATGAAAACGTGAAGCGTCTCGTCGCCTTCAAGCCCGATTTCTTCACTTGCACCTATGGCGCCGGCGGATCGAGTCAAAAGGCGACCTTGGATGTTGTGCAGCGTGTCGCGGAACTTACCGGCTGTCCGGTTGCCTCGCACCTCACCTGCGTCGGGTCGACGGTTGATGATTTAAGAGCCTATCTCCGCGAAGCTGCTTCGCGTGGCGTCAACTACATCGTTGCACTTCGTGGCGATCCCCCCAAGGGCACGACCGAGTTTCAATGCGTCGAAGGAGGACTACGTTACGCCAATGAATTGGCCGAGCTTATCAAGCGTGAATTTGATTTCGGGATCGCGGTCGCGGGGTATCCGGAAGTTCACCAGGAAGCCGCGGATGCAAACGTCGACTTGGCAAACTTAAAGAGAAAAGTCGACGCCGGAGCAGACGTGGTCGTGACGCAACTGTTCTATTGCAACGAAGATTTCTATCGTTTCCGCGATGCCTGCGATGCCGCGGGGATTCGAGTGCCGATCGTGCCTGGTATTCTGCCAGTCACCAATTTCGCACAAGCCCAACGCATTGCGACGATGTGCAAGGCGTTCATCCCCAAAGATTTTGCGGACGCCATGAACGAAAACGAATCTGCGGATTGGCAATTCAATATCGGGGTCGATCATGCTCGAAAACAAACTCTCGATCTGATCGAACACGGTGTTCCTGGGCTTCACTACTACGTGTTAAACAAGAGCAGTGCCGCGGAAGCGATGTTGGACGGGATGCAACTTGGCGCCGCCAACTAGTTCGGTGCTGCCATCTTTGTGTATTGAACGAGTCCTGGCAATTGAGACAGCAGCCTTCGTTCTGAAGAAGTCCGGCGCGATTCGTTGCCGATATCAACCGATGGTGGTTACACTCCCGGACCACACAGCGTTTCCCCCGACGCTGCCACTGTGTCACGATGAACGTGTCGCGCCGATGTTACGCACTCCAAAAACTCTGACGATGCTTGCCGCCGCAATCGGCGTTCCTTACACCGCGTCTGAAACCGATATCGGACGCGCCACCGTGAACATGCTCTCCAGCGGAGCGAAATCCGTTTCGGCTCCCGTCGAAGACTACCTCGCATCTTCCCGAGGCTCCGAATTCGGCGTTAACACACACCGGGATGTCGAGCGAATTTGGGCGGACTCCGTCGATGAGTATCGCTACAGCACCACGCCTCAGATCGTGACGCCGACAGGCCGCATGGTCTCCACGTCGAACCGCGCGGAGAGGGGGCCTGAACTTCCCAGTAGCGGTGCGATGACGCAATCTGCATTAGGAGGCCAAGTAAATTTGACCGGTGCCCAGCCATCGCTGGTTGGCAGACCGGTTGGTGATTTGCGTGAAGTCTTGCGCTTCGATATCTCACCTCAATGGGTTACCGAACGATTTTCGCGAGTCACCACCGTACTCGCGGACCTGCAACTTGATGGACTCAGAGTGCCACTGGTCACGGGAACGGGTCCCGACGATCTTGCGGGTTCCGTCTCGTACTACTTCGACCACTCGGCTCAATTGCAACGCGTGATGCTGCACGGCTTTACCGGCGATCCCAGTACCGTGGTCGCGACCATGACCGAGCACTATGGATTGCATAACGAGCCAACCTTGGAAGCGGGCGTTTACACAAAACGATGGAACGGAATCCCAGTGCATTTCTTAAGAATCACCCGTGCTCCGGTCGTTTACAGCGACGCCTTGCATCACAAATTCATCGTGTTCCTGGAATTGAATCAACCCGACCTTCGTTACGGCATTAGCCCCGAAGCGCAGCGACTGGTGACGGCCGACCGCAGCACGGGACGGTGGTAAACCAGCCCCAAAGGCACTCCATCAAAGGGGGCTATGTGAAGCCGATAAATAAAGAAGGTGATTTTACTTTCCATTGATGTCGCTTTGTGAGAAGATGCGACTGATTAACGAGTGTTTAATCCTCGGGTGAGCGGCTTCAATAACGTAGTTTCGACATTGCTCACGTGCACGGCTTCTGAAAGCTTCCGGGAGATGGGCAATGAGTGGCGATTGGTTTTATATGAAGCGCCGTTGGATCGGCGGAACAAAAAAAGTAGGTCCGCTGACTGATGCCGATCTACTGCACCGGATTGATGACGGACAGATTCAACCCGACACGCTTTTGCTGAGCAGCAAAACTAAGCACAAGTGGATTCGCATGGCCGACATTGGTCCCGCGATCAAGCATTGGCGCAAACTGCATCCAGAGTCCGAGACGCATTAGTATTTCTTGATTACTTCCCAATGCAAAAGCGGGAGAACACCCGGTCAAGGATGTCGTCCGTGTAGATCTCGCCGGTAATCTCGCCAATCGCGGAGAGCGTTTGGCGAATTTCGGAGGCGATCAATTCTTGCCCCGCGTTTAGGTGAACCAGGGTTATCGCACGGTTCAATGACTCTGACGCGCGGGCGACGGAATCTTGGCACCTTGCTGCCGTTCCCGGTACGCCGGTGTCGCCTGCATCGGGCAATGTGGAAAGCGTTTCGGCAAAGACTTTACCAAGTTCGGTAATGCCCTCACCCGTGATCGCGCTGGTGAGCAGCCAACCCTCATGTTGAAGCTTGACTTTCGTCGACTCATCGATTCTGTCGGATTTAGTCGCGACACGAATCACGGTGGCCACCGAATCATCTGCGATGCCGTCGAGCGAATCGATTTTTGCTGCCTCCACACACCGGACGACAATCGAAGCGGCATCTTGAATCTCGCGTGCGGCCACCTGACTTTGCCGCATCACTTCATCATCGCTCAATTCTATTCCCGCGGTATCGGCCACTCGCAACGGATAGCCATCGATCACAACTTCCTTCCACACCACATCGCGAGTCGTACCCGCTTGGTCGCTTACGATTGCGACGTTTTGGTTTGCGATGGCATTGAGCAAACTACTTTTCCCGGCGTTAGGAAGCCCGCGAAGCACGACCCAGTGAAACGATTCGCTGCGCCGGCGAGTCTTCATCTTGCTTGCGATCGATTTGACCCCATCAAACGCCGACTTCAAGCCTCGCAGAAGCGTCGCATCGTCGATGAAGGAGATATCCTCTTCAACGAAATCGAGCCCCGCTTCCACGTCGGCGAGTAGGTTCAGTAACTCATCGCGAGTTTGACGTAGTGGTGCCGAAACATTTCCCGCCAATTGCGTTAATGCCGCGTCGAGCTGGTTGCGATTGGTGGCGTCGATCACACCAAGGACCGCTTCGGCTTGCGTCAAATCAAGCCGACCGGCCAAGAAAGCTCGCATCGTGAATTCGCCCGGTCCCGCGGGACGGGCTCCCGCTTCGATCGCGGCGCGAACGACTGATTCCAGAATGGGTATCGAGCCTAACGTATGAATCTCAACGCTGGGGCAACCCGCGTAGGCTTTCGACGTTGGCCAGAGAAACGCCGACGCATCGACGAGCCCTAGTGGTAATCCGAGTTGCATTTGAATCGCAACATGCCCTGGACGTGAACGATCAAGCAGCGGAAGAAACGCGAAGCGGCTTAGGATTTCGATCGCATCGTCACCAGCGATCCGGACAATACCTCGTAAGCTTGGCGAGGTCGCGGATGCGATCGCGACAATCGTCGTCCGTGAATCGCTAAGTCCAATCATCAATTAGTGCCCCGGTACCCCGACACTTGACTCGCGATTGCTTACCTGCGAAACGCCCGTCGACGGCTTCGCGACCGGAGCGGCGCTAATCGCCGTGGTGGAGCCGGCCTTGCGAAGTGCTTCCAAGACATCGCTCTGCGAAATCAAATCTCGAAGCACAATGGGCGACGACGGCTGAGCCCCAGGGTAAATGGCCAGCACCGGAATTGAGTTGCTATTCAGTTCAACCAATTTATTTTTGATTTCTTCATTGTGATCGGTCCAGTCGGCAAGCATCGGCACCGCATCTAACTCCGCCACCAACTGACTTGTCTTGGTTGTGTTAATCGCGACGTTGTAATTCACAATGCAGTTCACACACCATTTCGCCGTGAAGTCAATCAATACCGTTCGACCTTCGCGCTGAAGCTGTTGCAGTCGGGCTTCGTTATAAGGCTCCCAGGGCAATATAGCGGGACCAGGTGCAAGGAAACGAAATGCAAGGACACAGATCAGAGTCGCGGACGCCACACCGCCCAACCACGATGCAATCCGGCGATCAAGGCGAGACCAAGCGGGCACTTGCCCAATGACCCAGCAACCAAACCAAACGCCGATCAACGAAGCGAACACGGGCATCCGATCATCGTCCGAGAAACCACCGAATAGATAAACCACCGTGCCCAGCAACAAAAATGCGAGCAGTTGCTTGAACGTATCCATCCAAACGCCTGGCTTAGGAAAGAACATGATCAAGCCCGGATACAACGCGATCAACAGATAAGGCAGCGCCATTCCAAAACCGACAGCCGAAAAAATCAGCGTCGTCACCACGGCGGACTTGCCCAACGTAAACGCGAATACGGTCCCCAACAGCGGACCACTGCACGGGGTCGCGAGCAGCGTTGTGAAAATCCCTTTGAAGAATGCCCCTGCGGCTCCTTCGCGGCGTTGTAACTTTTGAGTCGAAGTGCCCCCAACGAATCCGGGAATAGGAATCTCCCAGACACCCAAAAAGCTCAGTGCCATCGCGAAAACAAGCAGCGTCACGCCGAACCGGAAACTGAAATAAGTGAACTGCTCGCCCCACGAGAACGAGAACAGAATGGCGACCGCCGCAAGCGCCCAAAACACGACCAAAATGCCAAGTGTGTACCAGAGGTTAAGCATCAGGACGCGGGCTCGTTGCTCACCTGCTTGCTCCGCGAACGCCATCACCTTGAGTCCGACAACGGGCAGAACACACGGCATCAAATTCAAAATCAAACCACCGCAGATCGCCATTGCGAGAATCGCCAGAAGCGGAAACCCGGACGCTTCCGTCACGGTGGGTACTTCATCGGTGGCTTCCGTTCCCGCAGCAAGCTTGTTCTTTTCACCGGTTGACTTCTGTGTTACCGGCCCCGCAGCATCATGGGTCTTGGCATCTTCGGCATCGCTTGAAACGTCCGCTCTGCTTCCTTCATCCACCACGGCAAAGTCATCCACCCAGCGGGTCTCGGCCGCGGCATCAAGCGTTGCGGCATACGGTGACGAAACGAGCGTGACGTTATCGCCATTCACCGCCGCGGCTTTCGCCTCGCCGACGGTCATGGCGGCAGTGAAGCGAAACGCTTTGGGTGGCAAACAGCTTCGATCGGTGCAGGCTTGATAGCCGATCGAGCCTGCCAGCTTTTTCACGCCCGTGGTTGCATCGGCAGGAACCAAAATCGGTATCGACCAAGCGACGGCAGCCGCGTGATACTCAATCGGTGGCAGCCCCGGCAAAAAGGACTCGGAAATTGGCGGCGAGGAGGCTCTCGGTTTCCCAATCTTCAGACCCGCTTTTTCGGTGAACACAAAGTTCGTGCTGCTCTCGGAATCGTCCGTGGCGGCGGCGTAAACGTGATAACCGGCGTCTGGTTTCGCGGTGAAGACAAGCTTTGCCTGTTGGCCAGGTTTCACCTTGGCGGGTTCCATCTTGACCGTCCACTGAACAACATAATCCCTGTCGCGAAAAGTCTGTGGTTCCGAAGTTGGTGTCGCATCCTGCGGCGGGATTGGCGATTCGCCACTCGCGGATATGGCGGCATCCGTGCTTGCCATCGCTAGACCAGGTGACGGCTTCGCCACGTTAGCAACTAAGGTCTTGTCAACCGGTACGCAGGCACCATCGGTCTTGCAGACGAGGGCCTTGATCGCGACTTCGACGGGACCAGATGACGTTTCGGGCAACTTGATCGTGGCCGTCCAAACAACCTTGTCGCTGTGTTCCTCAATCGTCAAACCGGGCCATGCTTTGTTGACGCTTTTCAACGGCGGCGAGTCCGGATTGAATTCACCCATCACCTTAGCCCCGGAAGCTTCGCTGACTCGTAGCGTCGTCGGCGTCGGGCCGCCATCGGCCTGAGTAAGTGAATAGATATGCCAACCCGAAGCCATTGCCACCGAAACCGTTAGCTGACCGACCCCACCCTCAACGACCGAGTAATCGGCAGAGAATGTTGCCGGCTCATCCGGTTCGCTGCCCAGGCCATCAAGTTTCAAATTTGGAAAGACATCCAAACCTGTCTCAAAGTCGGATTGGCCATCGGAGACCGAGACCAGCGGTGGCGCTAATAGCAACAGTAACGTCGCGAATAGAATTCTGGCGGTGTGAATCATGATCACGTTTTCCTTCGATTATGCTGCGACAGTGAAACATCTTCATTCAGGAGAAGATTTCCACTGAAAGTTGTGCCATCAACAACAAGGACGTTGTTCCACCCTAAAACCTTACACTGCTAATACGGAGCAAGTGGGCGACTCGGCGTTCGACCGCGTCCATTCCACCAGGGAAATTCCGACCTTCACCAGCAATCCAAACGACCCAGTTTGCCAAGCTAATGAATCCGCTCGCTTCTTCAATAGCGCCCGCAAGCTCCTGCTCGCAAGGCGAAATTGCATTCGAGGTTTGATAGCTTGAGAACGCTTGATTCCAAAGCGTCTTGGGATCGGCTGCGAATTCCATGAAACTTCCGACCCAACGTGATAAATCCGACGCCACAGTGTCGCGTTTTACCGCATCGAAATCAACCACCGCCGTCACCCGCCCGCCCTCGAACAGGACATGCTCGCGATGCACGTCACGAAGTACCCATTGAATCGGCACTGGACGTGCGCTCCAAGGGCGAAGCCGCGATACGCTCTGATCGTGATGCTGCCGCCAAGCTTGGTTGAAGTGATTAGCCACCAAACGCAGCGAGCCAGTCAATTTCTGTGAGCGTCCCAATGCCAGGGGAATCAGTTCCTTTAACTCGCCAAGTCGACTCAATCGCTGAACCACGGCGGGAGCGATCGCAATTTCTGATCCCAAGCCGGCCGTCGAGCGATGAAATTGCCCAATTGCGGCCGCCCCGTTACGTACTGCGGCGATGACGTTATCGGTGGACGCGTCAAAAGCGTGACCGGCGAGCCATCGCGAACAGTCAAAATGCCAGTCCCCAAATGTCAAACGGGTTTCCTGCTCGCGCCATGGAACCAGTGGTGGAATGATCGACAGCGAATTTCCGACAAATCGTTGGACATGATGGATTTCATCGATTCGCTGGGCGGCGGTGCCTGGGGGCCATCGTTTGAGTGCGAAAACACCGTGCTTCGTGGTGCATTGGTGCACCACGGCGCCGCTTAGACCCTCTGAAACCCTGCAAAGCGAGACATTTTCAATCAACGATTCATCGCCAGGCTTGAGGAATTGCAACGCCGCCGCTCGGCACAAAGAATCCGCGTCACCGGTCATGGCTTTGCCTGGAAAGACGGAAATTCAAGGTTCCTTGGCGTCGATGATTGCCATTGTCTGCCCAGCGGCCTACTCTTCCTTGTTAACGACGTTCCGTTAATCATCATTTTCCGGCTTCGCTTGTAAGGTTTTGCGGTGAATAATCCAAACCCGTTTCGCTCATGGATCACGGCGTTTCTTTTGATTGCAGGGCCCATGATTGGCTTGCCGCTCGGTCATGCACAAGACGCCAAGCCGTCGCCTGACACGGCCAAGTCCGCTCCGGCCACCAATGAATCTGGTACCAAAGAGCAGGCGTCGACCGCTAAATATCTGCGCATCAGCGAGAGCAAGACGGGTAAGCCGAAGGCGCTCGAAACCTCGATCGTGAGATTTGTCGGTCAGCCGGGAACGAAGTATGAGGGCCGCATCGTTGACTTGGTGGGGGTCGTTCATATCGGGCAACTCGAATATTACGAGGAGCTAAAAGCACGCTTGGCGAAGTACGAAGTGGTGCTTTACGAGTTAGTGGCTCCGGATGGAACTCGCATTCGTCCGGAAGATTTGGAAGACCGCCGATCGGTTTTGGCATCGATGCAAACAGGTATGAAAGATATGCTTAACCTCGAGTACCAACTGGAGCACATCGATTACTTGGCGGAGAATTTTACGCACGCCGACATGAGTCCCGAAGAATTTATGAAGGACATGGAGAATCGTGGTGACGGTCTTTGGAAGATGGCCGCGCGGATGATGGGCGCTGGACTCGCCACACAGGCTGCCACGGGAGGTGACACCGGTTTGCTGATGGCACTTCTCAGTGACAATCGCGCGATGAAAATGAAGCAGGTGATGGCAAAGCAGTTGTCGGATGTCGACGCTGTTACCGCGGGAATGAACGACGCTTCGGGTGAAAATACTTTGATCAAAGGCCGCAATCGCAAGGCGTTCGAAGTCTTGCGCAAAGAATTGGACGCGGGCAAGAAAAAAGTCGCCGTCTTCTATGGCGCAGGCCACTTGGATGATATGGCGGATCGTTTAGCCAACGAATTCGACATGAAACCAACTAAGACGACCTGGCTTACCGCGTGGGATCTGCAGCGAAATTAGCGTTTCATTGCATTGAAAAGCGACGCGATGGGATTGCCACTCACCGCATTGCCACTCACCGATTTCGCGAGCGACGCTACTTTTTGTTCGTGTCCAATTCTACCGTTAATCTTGTCGCTTGCTCGGTGGCAGGAGCTCTCGACCCAATCTCGACTAATTGGCGCACCTTTGCATCCGCAAGCGGTTCTCCGTAAAGTTCTTCGCCGGGGGCACTGCCCCAAAAAAATTCTCGCCCATCGCTGGCGAATAATCTGAACTGCGGCATGGGAGATGTGCGTGAACTGTCATCCAATTGAATGCTGCGGATCCTCAGGACGTTGCGGCACGTCTCGACGACCGCCGCCACCTTTGCCGCTCCGATGATCCGACTGTCCCCAAATGGCGAGCCCACGCCGCCCGTCGGATAGACTTCTGGAATTTCAATGTGGAGATATTTCATCGTCTCTTCGCGTGAAAACTCTGTGGTCGGAAGCAATACGCCTTCTTCATCAACTGCAAAAAATGATCGGCCCTTGATTTCCGGATGGCGACTAATGACGAACACCATCGCGACCGGCTTCCGATATTGCAAATGCACATCGACTTCTCCACCAGGCAACTTGCGAACGGCCACCACTTTGCGAACCCAGGGATGGAACGAGAACGCGGAGGCAATTCGTGCCGCGGCCGCGGGATCCAAAAGAGAAAGCTGGTCTAGTCGCATATCAGAGTAGACAGACGCCGCAATATCTGTGTCGATATAATCCGGTCGGACCGTCACGTGAATGAGACTAGGATCGATCGAGTAATACTTTCTTGAGACATGCTCGGCACCCCACTTTTGCCAAGCGATGTAGCCGCCGACGACCAATGCCGCGGGCCAAATCATAGCCCAAGCGGCTGGCGCATGGACCAGTCGTTGAAGCAACCGGCGCAGTGGCGGTTGCGAATCGTGCTTTCGATCGTCGCCCTTCACGTCAATTCCGTTTTCGCGAGCAAATTCGCGGGCGTTGGGTCTGGTCACTCTTGCCGCAACCCTCAAGCAATCGCAGCGGTTGGTCGCAAGTTGTCAACGACAACGGCGCCTCAAGATTAGCGTTACCAAATTTGTAGGTTTGTTTGCAAGTCGATCCCGGTCTGAAGCAGCACCTGCTCGCGAACACGGTCAATCAACCTCAGACAATCTTGGCTCGTCGCATTCGCATCCGCGACAAGGAAATGGGGGTGTTCAACATTCAAGGATGCGCCGCCTTCACGGATCCCCGCCAATCCGATGTCCGCGATCAGACGTTCGGCCGTGGCTCCATCGGGATCGACGAAGGGCATCGCGATTCGCGACACGTCCGTGGGCCGAGCGGCCCCGCGAACAATCCATAACTTCTGCATCCGCTTGGTCAACGCCAAGGGATCGCGTCGATCAAGCTGAAAGGTCGCCTGAAGAATGGTCATGCCGGCGAGACCAGAGCGGCGGTGGGAAAATTGTGCCTCGTCGCCACGGATCGTCACCAGTCTACCGTCGATCTGAAGCAACTCAATCTCAGCCGTTACCAAGCCGATGTCTCGACCATCAGCGCTGGCGTTGCCTGCCAGCGCACCACCCACCGTCCCGGGAATACCGAGCAAATGCTCCAGCCCGCCCAGTCCCGCTCCGACCGCATGCGTCACGGCATGAGAAAGCTTCGTGCCGCCGCCAGCGGTGAGCCGTGTGTCATTGATCGCAAGCTGCGATAGGGGTGAGGCCGCCAGAGACAGCACAAGTCCGTCGACGCCTGCCTCCCGAGCCAGGACATTGCTGCCACCACCCAAAATCCGAACGGGAATTCCTTCTTGAACTGCCCAGGTGGCAAGCGTGACCAGTTCTTCTCGATTGGTCGGTTCCGCGTAATATCGCGCGGGACCACCGATGCCAAGCCACAGTGAAGGGGCCAGCGGGAAATCAAGTTGGACGAGATGAGCGACAGAATCAGGGAACTGCATGGGTGCGATATTGCGGGCTGGCGATCAGGATCAGATTCAAAAATCGTTCTTAGCGACTGAATCGGTCGACACGTTTGCGAGCGATTCAGAGGCAATAAGATAACCGATCCTCGCCCGCAATGTCTCCCACTGTGCATTCTCGATTGCACGCCTTGGTTATCCTCGGCGAAGCATCGAAACCGCCGAGCGGATGAGATTTCGAACTGGAGCCTGAGACTGATAACCGATCAACTGTGAACGCTCCCAACTTCCCGAATCGCTCTTGGAGAAAACAATGATTTGTGGGATTTTCTGTTCCCGCATTAATTGCTTCGCCAATTCAGGCTCCGCGTCGCGATCGACCACCGCCAAATTGACCTCCGACAATTGACCGCTAGTTTCCAAGTCCCGAATTGTCGTATCCTTCAGGGTATGACAAGCGGGGCACCATTGGGCACTGACGATTACCATCAGCGGCTTGCCTTCCAGCTGCGACTTGCGATAAGCCTCGGCGTAGTTGTGATGGTCGGGCGCCGGACCAGCGTAGGAAAGCAACGCCGCGACAAGGATCAAAACCTGCATGAGAAACTCCCTCTCGATTAAGAAACTTAATTCGTTCACGATGAGCACAATGGCGAATCGTTAACGATCAGTTCGACTTTGACGCCGAACCTGCGGGCGGAATTCTAAGGTAGCGACCGATCACAACAAGTACTTTTATGAATTATTCACCCAATTCGATCTTGACACTCGGATGAGACGTTGATCTTCATTTGACAGTAAGCGCGACCATCCTACTTTGACGGGACCTTGTGGGGCAAATAGGCACGCAAGGCAACTCGACTGACCTTCCCACCTGCTAGCATCCATCCCAAACTTTTCCGGCGTTTCCAAGTAGTAAAACATGAAATTACGCATTGGGCTGATCGAAATCGGGCCCGCTTGGCAAAATCGCCATCGACCAGCGCTGCGGATGCTACAGGATCGCTTCACCGTTCGAGCCGTCTACTGTGGCGTCGCCAAAAAGGCGGAAGCGGTCGCAAACGAATTTCAAGCTGACGTGGTGGATGGCTACCGCAGTATGGTGAATCGAAGCGACATTGACGCTGTTTTGATTCTCGAACGGTCGTGGCACGGTTGGCTTCCAGTGCTCGCGGCATGCGAAGCGGGCAAGGCGGTTTATTGGGCCGGTGATCCGCAGTTCGATCCCGTTGCGGACGCGGCGATTCGCGAGCAAGTGGACGACTCTGGCATCGCATTCATGGCAGAGTTGCCTCGCCGATTTATGCCGGCAACGCTTCGTCTGAAGGAATTGATTGCGACGCGATTGGGCGCGCCTCGGCTTATCTTCTGTCATCGCCGATTATCGATCGCACCAGCCAAACCGGGCGGGCTTTGTGACTCCGATCCATCCGCGGAAAGCCGACGCGAACTGATTGAGCTAATCGATTGGTGTCGTTACGTCGTCTCCCGTAATCCCTCAAACGTCACGGCGCTGGTTCATAACCAGTACACGGCGTTAAACCACACGCCGAATATCAACGATGAGCGTGACTACCAATGCCTCAGCCTCCGGTTCCCGCCGACGGAGAGTGATCCCGAAGTGATGTGCCAATTAAGTTGCGGGCAATACATCCCTGCGGCTTGGCATGAAGCGATTGGCTTTCGTCCGCCCTCGGCGATGCAGATTTGTTGTGAACATGGCGTGGCGTTCATTGATTTGCCATCAACGCTCGTTTGGTTCGACGAAGCGGGACGTCATGTCGAGTCCTTGGACACCGAAATGCCTGTTGGCGAGCAGATGCTGACACAATTTCACCGTATCGTGACTAGCCTGGTACGCCGATTGAACGATCTTGACGACGCGTTTCGAGCCGCCAGCATCCTTCACGCCGCCGACCAAAGCTCCTTGACGGGCGAACGCGTCGATCTCAGCAAGATTCGGTAACCGCCGTCCAAAAATGCGACCGAAACGCAGATGCCCGACCTGCGAGCCATGAATTCGTTGACTTCGGGGGACGCATTCATGGCGAGGACAACCGGAAAGGGCAGCAAGGAACACCAAAGAACAACTCGTTAACTTTGGCTTATCCAGAGGAAACTCGCCTTGTTTCTTTTTGGGTGGCAGTGGTAGTAACCGCTTGCTGTTTACCCCAAGTCCGCTGAAGGAGACTGTCCATGCCGCGGAGGCTGGCCGTTCTGGTCGCATCATTGACGTTCGCCCTGCTGGTTTCAACCGGCTCGGTCGCGCACGCCCAAATGGGCGGTGCCGGAGGCGCAGGTGGAGCCGGTGGCGGAGGTGCTGGTCCAGGTGGGCCATCCGAAAAACCCGCATTTCGCGACTACATCCACGAGCGCGGCGGCATGAAAGCGCACCGCGAAACGGGCGATACGGTCGTGGTGGATGTGACCGTTGTGGGTAACAAAAACATCAGCACGGAAAAAGTCTTTCAACAACTCCAGACTCGTAAAGATCGCTTTTACGACTATGAGACTGTCCTTGCCGACATCCGTCGTCTTAATGATCTGGGGTCGTTTGAGCTTGTAAACTACAGCCTCGAAGAAGTTCCTGGCGGCATGAAGGTTCGTTTTGAAGTTCGTGAAAGAGCGACGATTTCCAAAGTGGTCTTTCATGGGAATCGCGCGTTGAACGAACGCGAACTGAGCGGCAGAGCGGGAATCGTTGCCAACGATCCGATGAGCGAGTTTTCCATCGAATCGGCGCGACGGCGATTAGTCGACTACTACTTAGAAGAAGGTTTTAACCAGATCACCATCAAAACCGTCCGTGGCGACGGCGCCGACAGTCAAGCCGTCATCTTTAGGGTCAACGAGGGCCCCAAGGAACGGATTGCGGATATCCGCGTCGAAGGAGGCACGATTGTCACGGAATCCCGCCTGCAAAAGATTGTGAAAAGTCGCGGCCCCTTTGCTGGTTTGCTTCGACATATCAACAACACCGCTGACCTCAGCAAAATTGATCAGGACGTGAAGGTTCTTGAATCGTATTACCATAACCTTGGGTTCCTTACCGCGACGGTCGGACGAAGGATAGAGTACGACAAGTCAGGAAAATGGCTCACGATTAACTTCGTTGTGAATGAGGGACAACGCTACAAGGTGAACGAAGTTCGTATTGTTGGAAACCAATATATCGAAACGACGTCCCTGATGAACCTGCTCGAACTCAAAGCCGGCGACATGTTCGATGGAACATTGATGCGACGGGACGTCGGTGAGTTGATTTACGCCTACGGTTCTCTGGGGTTCATCTATGGTGAGGTCGAGCCGCAAACCGTGATGAGGGACGAGGCCAACCTTGTCGACTTGGTTTACACCATCAATGAAGGCGATCGGTGGAAAATCCGCAATATTAATGTCAATATTGACGGCGAACCACACCTCATGAAAGACACAACCCTACTGAATCAAATCGATCTTGTGGAGGGTGAATTCATCAATCGACGGACGTTGGAATTGAATCGCCGTCGAATCGAGCGACAAAGCCTCCTGGAGGTCAACCCTTCGGTCGCTGAACCACCAGACATCAAAGTCGTTCCCGTTGACGAAGCGGACAACTATTGAGCATTGTCGGATGAGGGGCGTTCCCTTTCCAACACCCAAAGCCACATGGCCCCATTTTCGACATCGCTAAGACATCATCGATCGACCATCCGGTACGGACACCGCATTTATGACTCTTCCAAGTGACCAATCGCAATGCACACGGCCGACATGGCTTGTGTTGCTGCTGCTGGTCGTCTCGGGCTGCGCTCACCTCGCACCCGGGATCGCACCGCTTTCCGATGATCCTCCTGTAACCGCAATGTATGGGAATACAGATGTAATCGGAGACGTTGAAGATTCTTATGATGACTCGTCCGCTCTTGAAGTCGAAGATGGTGACTCCGACGAATCGATGAATGGACAAGTCGCCGCTTATCGGGACGGGGCACTGATTCAGACAAATAACCTTGATGGAATGCTCTATACTTCGCGACAATTCCCCAATACCTACTCGGTTCCTCAACCACCTGGTAATTACGCCCCACCAGGCAGTAACCCTCCCACCGTTTATCCTGGCCCCCAACCACCCTCCGTCTATCAATTGCCACCTGGTTATTTAAGTCCCTCGGCAGCTACGGCGGCGCAATTGCCTCAAACCTATCAACCATCTCAAAGTCTTCCGCTACCTCTCAGTGGTTTTCCTGTTGCTCCTTCGCAGTCGCTTCCGCAGCAGAACAATGCGGCTCCTTACCAGCGTCCCGGAGGAACGCCACCTGCGCCAACGCCCCTGGGTGATTATGGTCCGACTCCGATCGGTCCCTCGGTTCCCGCTTATGGCGTCCCCAATTTTGGAAATGCACTGCCCGCGGCACCTTCGGACCCTTATGCCGGTGTTCCGTCGGCACCTCCGGTATACATTCCTGACACACGAACTGCCGACCTTGAAATCACGGGTTATCCCGCGAGAACAGGTCGATTGATGTTCGGCGGTGCGGTCAACAGCGATGCGGGCGTGACAGGTCAAATTACTCTCGATGAGCGCAACTTTGACATCATGCGATTCCCCCGAAGCTTCCAAGACTTGGCGAGCGGAACGGCGTTTCGCGGTGCTGGCCAAACCTTTCGGCTCGAAGCGGTGCCCGGGTCTCAATTCAAACGATACACCGCAAGCTTTGCAGACCCTAACCTATTCGGTTACCTTCCAATCAGCTTCGGCCTGTCCGCGTTCTTATATGATCGCCGCTACCAAGATTATGATGAAGAACGACTTGGGGGCCGCCTGAGTTTTGGATATCGCGTTACCCCGGATTTGTCATTAAGTGCAGGACTCAATATGCAAAATGTTGAAGTCAGTAACCTTCGCACCAACACCGTCGATGACCTGAATGACGTCAAAGGAGACAACGATCTTTACACCGCCGAATTCAGACTAACTCATGATACACGCGACAGCCCATTCCAACCGAGCGAAGGGCATTTCTTTGAATTTGGTTATGAAAAAGCGTTCGGAGAATTCGACTATTCTCGATTCGAAGTCGAGAATCGCAATTATCTGCTACTCGCACAACGTGCGGACGGTTCGGGAAAACAAACGATTTCACTTGCTACGCGTCTAGGATTCAGCGGCGAAGACACGCCGTTATTTGAAAACTACTTCGCAGGTGGTTACTCGACGATGCGCGGATTTGACTTTCGCGGTGCGAGCCCGGTGGAAAATTCGGTTCAAGTCGGCGGTAGATTCCAGTGGCTCAATTCTCTTGAGTATATGTTTCCCATCACCGCTGATGACGCGTTCCGGGGCGTTGCTTTCGTGGACTTCGGAACCGTGGAGAGAGACATTGAGATCAACAAAGACAATTTTCGCGTTGCCCCTGGTGTAGGATTGCGAATCTCGATCCCGATGCTTGGCCCAGCGCCCTTGGCCTTCGATTTCGCCTACCCCGTTTCAGAAGCCGAGACCGACGATCGCCGGGTTTTCAGCTTCTACATGAGCACGCTGCGGTAGTGAATAACTCGACGCGATCCGATAAACGTATCGACTTTATACAACATCCCAAGATGCAAACGTGGCGCGGGCGGCATCGATGGTTTGTTCGATATGATCCAGTGTGTGCGTTCGGCTAAAGAAAAGAGCTTCAAATTGGCTGCACGGCATATAAACACCACGCTCCATCATGCCCCAGAAGTATCGAGCGAACTTAGCGCGATCGCTACGATCGGCATCCGTCCAGTTGCTGACGGGCGACTCATTGAAGAACAACGTCATCATGCTTCCGACGCGTTGAAGTTGATGCGAGATCCCGTGCTCCTCAGCGGCTTTTGACAACCCTTCGCCCAATCGCTTACCCGCTTTTTCTAAATACTCATAAGGCGGATCTTCGGCGAGCAATCTCAACGTTGCATTGCCCGCGGCAACGGCAACCGGGTTTCCGCTGAGCGTGCCCGCTTGAAAAATGCGACCTGCGGGCAAGACATGTCGCATGATTTCTTCCTTCCCGCCATAAGCGCCTAGCGGCATCCCGCCACCCACGATCTTCCCAAGCGTAGTCATGTCGGGTGTGATCCCAAACAGCTCTTGGGCGCCGCCCATCGACAAGCGAAATCCGGTCATGACTTCGTCGAAAATCAAAATAGTTCCGTCTTGCTGTGTCAGTTCACGCAGCTTCCGCAGAAAATCGCCGGATGGGATCACGCAACCCATATTTCCCACTACGGGTTCCAAAATCACCGCCGCAATTTTGCCAGGATGGTTATTAAACGCCACGGTCAATGCCGCCAGGTCGTTGTATTCAAGAACAAGGGTGTCTCCGCTAGCTCCCACCGTGACGCCTGGCGAATCGGGGACGCCAAGGGTTGCGGCACTGCTTCCAGCGGAGACCAGCAACGAATCGACGTGACCATGATAGTTGCCTGCGAACTTGATGATTTTGTCGCGGCCGGTCACGCCTCGGGCGACCCGAATCGCGCTCATCGTCGCTTCGGTGCCACTGTTCACCAATCGAACCTGCTCGACGCTCGGAACCGCAGCAATGATCCGCTGAGCCAAGTCACTTTCGGCTTCGGTGGGTGCTCCATAGCTGGTGCCGCGCATCGCGGCACGGGTAATCGCATCGATCACTTCAGGATGCGCGTGGCCCAGAATCATGGGTCCCCACGAACCGATGTAATCGAGATACCGATGACCATCGATGTCATGCAACCATGGACCGGTCGCGTGGTCGATGAATAGTGGTGAGCCGCCGACTCCGCCGAAGGCTCGCGCGGGGCTGTTGACGCCTCCGGGAATCAGGCTTTTGGCGAGTTCAAAGGCGGCAAGGCTTTTGCGCCCGACGCAATGTTCGACCAGACCAGAAGTAGGCATTTCAATTGAGTCTCAAAAAAGATGAATGATTGTTATCGCGCCGCTTCGATCCAGCGATCCGCACCGGCGATCAGCAACGCCTCGGCAACGTTTTCGCCGATCGCCACCGCGTCTTGGATTTCGCCTTCACCCGTATCGTGCAAGCGAACTGTGCCATCGGTCGACAAAACGACAGCGGTCAAATGCAAACGGCCGCCATCGATATGACCGTACGCGGCGATCGGTGCTAAACAGCCGCCACTGAGGTGCCTTAAAAGCGAACGTTCCGCGGTCACGCAGGCTCGGGTCCCGGCATCATCGATCGCTGAGACCGTTTCCGATACCGCATCGTCGCTGCGTCGAGTTTCGATGGCGAGGGCACCCTGTCCGGGCGCCGGTAACATCATCTTGAGGTCGAGATCGTATTCGCCAATGGCAGGCAATGCCAAGCGATCTAACCCAGCGGCAGCTAGCACGGTCGCATGAAAATCACCACGGATAACTTGATCGATTCGGGTTTGAACATTGCCTCGGATCGGACGAATTTGCAAATCGGGCCTAGCGTGAAGCAACTGCGCCGCTCGACGGCGACTGCTGGTACCGACGATTGCGCCCACCGGCAATTCTTCGAGCGACCACTTGTCCACCGAGATCAACCGGTCATGAACATCCGCTCGTCGCGGAATCGCGGACACGTGCACCGCCTCGAATTCTGCCGTTGGTAGGTCCTTAAGGCTATGAACAGCAACATCCGCTTCACCTTCAATGACTGCTTGTTGGATGCGTTTGGTGAATAACCCGACTTCAGTCGACGAGGTAATGGGCCGGAGGTCGGAGTCCCCTAAGCTTGATAAAGGGATCAGTTCGCAAGCGTGGCCGCGGGCAATTAACTCGCTCGCCACCCAGTTCGCTTGCCAAAGCGCCAGGGGGCTTTTTCGCGTTGCAATGCGGATCGCGGTTGCAGTCATTATGATTGGGTCAGGAATTCTATTTTGGTGGATACAAAGTTGTTCGGTAAGCGTGAATTAGACGTTATCCTAATCAATCGTAAAACCACACCCGAACCTGTCCGACAAAACCCGCCGCCGGGAGGGTGACTAGATACAGTATCCATTTGTGCCACAATCATTTTCAACTTTCGACGAAGATCCCAAACGCGATCGACCGGATGAGAATCCAGATTCGAAAGAAAATGATTTGACGAGGTTCGTGCCGCCGCTTCCATTGCCTTTGGCCCATGAGAAGGGCGACGAGAAGAACGAGGAAGGTTCGCCGTTTGACCCATTGACGGGAATTTGGAGCCCCGCGGCAGGAGACGCTGTTGAATCGATCGAAAAACAGTCGTTCGGCCCCGATTCGCTCTGCTTCGAAACGAGCGACGAAGGTGCGCTCTGCGATATTCGCATGCCCGGCCGGATTGGCGAGTACGTGATTGATCGGATGATTGGCAGCGGCGGGATGGGGCGAGTTTACTTAGCTCGCCACCAAACCATGCAACGTACCGTTGCGATCAAGACACTTCCGCCTGAGCAGACAGCTCAAGCTTGGGCTGTGGAACGTTTTTATGAGGAGGTGCGAGCAGCCGCGAGGCTGCTTCACCCGAATATCGCGACCGCGTTTGATGCCGGCCACAGCAGCGGAGTTCACTTCCTTGCGATGGAGTTTATCGATGGCGCGACATTGACCAATCTTGTTGCTGCTGGTGGTCCCATGGCGATCGGCGAAGCGGTGGCCGCAATCCGCGGCGCAGCAAGAGGTTTGGCTCACGCGCACTCGGCCGGGGTGATTCATCGAGACGTGAAGCCCAGCAATATTATGCGAACGGCTGACGGAACGGTCAAAGTCGTTGACCTTGGATTGGCATTGTTTGCCACGCCTCAGCAGTTGATGCAGACGCGTAAAGAATTGCCTAGCCGCGCCCCGGGAAAATTGCTGGGGACGGTTGCGTTCATGTCGCCTGAGCAACTCGAGAATCCGGATTTTGTGGATGCGCGGAGTGATATCTATTCACTCGGCGCCACTCTTTATTTTTTGCTGACCGGACGTCCGCCGTATGAAGGCGAATTCCTTGATCAGATCCGTGGTATTCGTCACGATCCCTTGCCTGAGTTATTTGCGCTTCGCCCCGACGTCGACCTTCGTCTTGAACACATTTTTCGCCGAATGATGGCGAAAAGGCCCCAAGAGCGTTATGCCTCACTAATTGAAGTTCTTGCGGACCTTGCCACATATGACATCAGCGACGCGGGCTCGGCCTGGATCACCGGACTGAATGCCTCCAGTTTTGTTAGCGATACTTCTACTCACCGAGGCGGGTCGACCAATGGTGAATTAGCAAAAGTCATGGGCATCGATCTGGGAATGTTCTACGCAACGTGCGCAATCGCTGAACCGGCGGGTAAGGTCGAGGTGCTTACCCCCGCGGGCGATGGCCGAACCCAGCAACGACTCGCGATTGCCGACGGTGAGCCATTGATTTTTGGGGAAGCGGCCGCGGCAAGACGTGAGCTTCAACCGGGAAGCGTTCTGCATTGCATCCCTTTGTATATCGGTCAGTCGAAAGTCGATCACCTGATCAACGGTCGCCATTGCCCTGCGGAAGTCTTGCTGGGGATGCAGATTCGCAAGCTAATTGACAATTGCTGGACCGAGCGAACCTATCCTCATGCGGTCGCCATCACAGTGCCGTCAAGCTATGACCAATTTCACCGAAAAGCGATCATCCAAGCCGCGAACATCGCAGGGATCCGCTCCGTTCGATTGGTTGATCGCTCGATGGCAGTGCTGCAATTTTGGCGGCATGACAATCGGCAACAAAATTCGATCGACAGCGTTTTGCCTCCATCCAAGTCACCGTCCGCTGCGAAAAATTCTTTCGGCGAACGGCCTCAAGTCGTTGTTTCGATCACTGGAAACGCTACCGAAGTCGTCGTATCCCGTTATCGAGGGTCACGAATTCAGCAATTATCCGCGATCGGTCAATGGCATCACGGCACTCTCCAGTGGCAGCAGAAACTGGTCGATATGGTCGCGGAGAATTGTGTTTCCAATTACGGCTTTGATCCCCGCCACATTCTTCAAACGGCAACTCTTCTCCAAGTCGCGTGCGAGCGAGCGTTGCCAAAGTTCCTGCTCCTTGAAACCGTTAACATTTCATTCCAGCGGGGCAGCAAGCCCGTCGCCGTAGCCGTTTCCCGCCGTGATTGGCTGGACGCCTGCGAGCCGTTCATGCTGGAATTGCTTCAGATGATCGACATGGCGATTGAAGCCGCCGACATCAATCCAGCTCGCATCAGTCACTGCTTCTTGCTTGGGATCCTTGCGAGAATTAGCGAAACACGCCGACGAATCGAAAAGAAGTTCGGCGATGACACCGAGTTCTCACTGGTGGAGAGATCGGATGTGGCACGAGGCGCGGCGATCTGCGTTGCGGGCGAGTTGCCCGGACGCGGCGAGATTCCGTTGCCGCCCCAGCCCGCGACGACGCACGACTTCGGGTTGCTCGTCGTCGATTCCAAGAATCGTCGGCGTATCCGCCCCATCATTCCGCGAGGAACCGCGATTCCGGCGAGAACCAATCGACGTATCGCCGCAAGTTCCGTGAAAACACAGGTGTTGACCGTCGTCGAATCGTCAACATGGCGAGAAACGTCTTGGCGCTCCCTTGGCAGTCACCGATTTGATACTAATTCGCAGGACAACTTCGTTGAACTTACCTTCGAGGTCGATGTGGATGGCCAACTGCTCATCCGACGTCGCGATCCAAACTCAGGTGGTTATTCCAAGTTACCGTCGCTGCCAGTCGCCACGCTCACTCAGGCTGAATCGCAACAGTGGACCGAATGGGTCCAAGAGTGGATGCCAAGCTTCAAACGCCGCTTAATAGAAACCTAAGGAAGAGGTGCTTTACCATGCTAGAGACAATACGCGGTACCAGCAACCAATGGGAGAGACATCGCTTTGAAATGCAAAACGATTCTTTTAAAAGACCTGTCAAGGCAGAACAGCCGAGACCGCTGCGATAACATTCTTAGCTCATAGAGAATAAGAATCTCCGCCCGCCTTAACCAGCGAGCTTACCAAACCCTATGGCTCAAGTTCAACGAGTTGCACTTCGCCTGCCATCGCCCGAAGTTTATCCATCGCGCGACGCTCGAGTTGACGGACTCGTTCTTTGGAAACGCCGAGTTTATCCGCAAGCGCTTGAAGCGTGTGAACTTTCCGGTGCGAGCCCAATGAGAACCGGGCTCGAATGATGAATTTCTCTCGGCGATCCAGATCTCCCAACATCAATCCGAGACGGCTTCGTAATTCATGCCAGCGAGTTTCACTGATCGCAGAACCTCGATCCTCATCACTGACGTCAATGTCCATATCCTGAAGTCCTCCCACCATCTTCGCTCTCTCCTGCTGCTTTTGAACAACTTGACGATAAGCGTTCCGACGAACGACTTGAGTGGCGTAGGTGCTGAACCGAAATCCACGGTCATAGTCGAATTTCTCAACCGCTCGAATGAGCGCAACGATTCCATCGCTAAGCAAGTCATCAAATTGGTTGTTTACATTAATGAACTTCTTCACGATCGAAAAAACAAGGCGAGTGTTCGCTTCCACAATCCGATCGCGATGCCAATCCGCCATCGCGAGCAGTTGTTGAATCAGCTCGAGCCTCGTGACTGAGGGTTCGGCAATATCGAGTAACGATCGCTGGACCTCCGCGTGGTAGCGAAGAAAGTTCATCCTTTGAAACAGCGCCGATTCCTGCACCGGCGTCAGCAGCCTGGCTTCACAAAGACGACTCAGATGAATTGGAAGGTCCGCACCCGCTTTTCGCACCGCTGCGATGGCGACTTCGGTTTGAGCCGGTGCTAGGTCGAGAGGCTTAGCAAAGATCTCCTTCGCCGCACTCATTTCACCGAACTGTGCATTGGTGATGAGACCGATCTCCTGTTTCAGCATCGCCTTCGTCTGACTGATCAAACTTGGCCTTGGCTGGTCGGCGAGTGAGGCGACGTAAAGCTCTCCGGCTTCGAGGGAGGCCGCAAGTTCATGAAGCTTGAACCAAACGGGCTTTCGAACACGTGCGACGCTGACCCGTTTGGTCTTCTTCGCGGCAGGAGACGATGCCTCACTCATGGACATCGTTTTTTTGATCGGGCTGAGCTTGCTCGCTCTAAGTTTTATCGATCTAGGCTTGATGGTTGTCGATGTTGAGGCGGGAGCACTGAAGGCATTCATAATTGGCTTCTCAGAGCGGTGTTGTAGTTTAACCTTCGGAAATCGCCATAACTCAGATAGCGATTCAAAACGTTCAAAAGATTCAAAGCGTCCAATTCGTTCTTAGTTTATGACCGAGTTGGGCGGAGTTCAACGGGTAAACGAAAGAATTGGCAAGGAATTCTGCCGAAAGTGCACTGATCAAGAATCAACCAAAGGCAACGCAAATGGAGGATTAACAGCCATTCAATCGCACAGACAACCAACAAATTCCAGATTTCCGGCTTTTCGAACCGGTATTTGAGGCTATAGTTTGTTGATCGCTGACTCAAAAACGTTCAAATCAATCAATGCAACTGAGATCTCGTGTCCCATTTCTCTCCCAAGCAAGTTGCTCAAGCGTTAGGCGTGAGCGAATCTTCGGTGAAGAGATGGTGTGATCTAGGAGTGGTGCCTGTGCTGCGGACGGCGGGTGGGCATCGTAGGATTCCTCAGAAGTGCTTGGAGGATCTGCTTGCACTGGGCGGAGATTTCGCGGCTAGTCAATTTAATGCACCGATAGAGGAAGCTGTTGTAGCATCGGTGGATGAGCCATTAGCGTTTGAGGTCGCTTGGCGTTCTTTAGACGTCTATCAGAGCGAATTTAGAGAGGCTTTGAGAGCGGGAAGAGAAACCCGGTGTCGTGAACTGTTGAGCGATTTGATTGCCGACGGTTTCTCTCTCTCGCAGGCGGCCGATTCGTTGATTACTGATGCGATGCACCATTTTGGCCAGATGTGGAAACAGGGCGAAATGGCAATTTACCAAGAGCGCCGTGCCTGCGGTATTTGTTTTGGCTTGATTCACGAATTGAAGCAATCAATCGTCATTGCGGAAGGAGCCCCGACCGCCATCGGCGGTTCGCCGGAGGGTGACGTTTATCAGCTTCCGACTCTGCTCGTGGAGCTTGCCCTTTGCGAATCCGGGTGGCGGGCGACATCTTTGGGGTGCAACGTTCCGATGCGGTCGATGTCGGCGGCGGTTTCAGAGTACCAGCCGCGTTTGTTATGGATCAGCATGTCGGCGGTTGAGTGTGAGGATACGCTGGTTAAGGACTTCAATGAATTGGTGGCTTCGCTTCCCAAGGATACGGCGGTGATCGTGGGCGGACGAGCTGCGAACGATTCTCTGAGGCCCCGATTGCGATACACCGCACACTGTGACAGTATTTCTAATTTGACATTTTTAGCGTCTGCATTTTTGGCGAAGCAGTAACGCTTCTCCTAGTTCAATGGGTGTTGCCGTTGAACGGTCTCACTACCTCCTTTTGTTGATTTGAATGTCGATTGCCGCTGAAAACTCGATGAACGAAGTCCCCTCTGCCGAGCACGAGATGCCGAGGTCGATCGCACCGGCGCCACGGCTGAGCGGTCGGGCATTTACTACGCTATTGATTTTGACGTGCTTGGTTCCGTTGATCGGACTGAGCGTCTATGCGTCATTTTTTGGTCGTTCTTCCGACGCCGAGTTGCCTGTTGCGATTGGTGTCGGTATTGAACCGATTCAAGCGATGGGTGGTCAGGGAGCAATTTTGACCGACGTGATTTGGTTGGAAAGCCAATTCGATTCAGACTTGCCGAACGTGACGATTGACTTGAACGGTCAATATTTTCTTTACCGGCAGTCGCCGCTTGCCCCTGGTGAGCGATTGGTGTTGCCACAACAAATTTTCTCGACCAAAAGTAACCAGCGCTGGGTTCCGGGACGTTACGCAATTACCGAAATCAATGTGACCGCGAAATTGCCCAGCGGTCGTCGTGCCGTCAAAACACTGAGGATTGAAGAGTAGGTGTCCAGAGGGTTAGCGTGATCATCGCTGCTGCTTTGGGAGGGCGCAGCTTAGTTGCCCACGAATGCTTATCAAAATCTTCTCGTTGTTCTCGCCAAGATTTGTTTAAGCTTACCAAGCGATTGCGTTGCGGGAGCCTTTGCGGCCGACATCAAGTCTGAATTCTGCCAACGCGTCGCTCCTTCTTTATTGGTTCTTCTTGGATTTTAGTGGCAAGGGTGAGGTTCGATTTCGGTCTTTCGACCTCGGAACAGGGCGGTGGATTTTTGCAGGCATCCGATCCTGCGTCCAATGATTTGGCAGCAGACGTTGA
>Ga0105050_10001644_pt1 | contig 33336 bp, 30 predicted proteins | sample FRY01_FD_78088 | JGI IMG/M metagenome (GOLD analysis project Ga0105050, IMG submission 78088) | Freshwater microbial communities from Lake Fryxell liftoff mats and glacier meltwater in Antarctica - FRY-01 | ecosystem: Environmental > Aquatic > Freshwater > Ice > Glacier meltwater ...
CTACGCCTTGGAAAAGCCATTTGGGCGCTGGGACAACTGGTACGGCGGTGCGGGCAAGATTGTGGGCACCGTGTTCGACGCCCCCAACACCCCGGTTGAGCGACGGGTGCGGCTGTTCGATGAGAAGTCTGGCATCTTGGTGCGCCAGACGTGGAGCAACCCTGCTACCGGGGCCTACATCTTCGAAAACGTTCAGATGTCTCGCAGATACGCGGTGATCGGCTACGACCACACCGGGATCTACCGGGGCGTGATCGCCGACAGCCTGTACGCGGAGCCCATGCCATGACCATCGCCATCACGACAGCGCTCAACAATGCCCGCTTGATGGGCACGCTGGCGTTCCTGGATGCGGGGACGGGCAACGCAGCGGTCCAAATTTATGGCGGCGCGCGCCCCGCAACGCCCACCGATGCGCCCGCGGATCCACTCTTGTCTGAGATAACCCTGAACAAGCCCGCAGGCAGCGTGTCGGCAGGCACCTTGCTGCTTGCATCCAGCGCGGCAGGTTTGATCCTCTCCACGGGCGTCGCCACTTGGGCGCGGGTAGTGAGCGGCAATGGCGACGTGGCCTTTGATTGCGACGCCGGTCAAGGCGCGGGCGCGTGGGAGGTGCAACTGGCCCAGGCCAATTTGCTGGCAGGGGGCGAAGCCAAGTTGGTCAGCGCGATCCTGGGGTGACATGTGGCCCCAGAAAATCTGGTCTTTGAACGAGCACAGTCCGGCAGCACGGCGCTGGTTTTTGGGGATGGCCTGGGCCCCATATCGGTAAACGTCAACATCACTGGCGTGCTGCCCGCGCTGACCGCCACACTGGTGGTGGCACCCAACGTAGAAGTGGAACTGGTCGGGGTGCTGCCACCCCTAGAGTTCGCCGCCAAAGTGGTGTCCGTGGTCGCAGCGCAAATGGTGGTGGTGCTGCCCGCGCTCACTGCTGCGCTGCCTGTGCAGTATTTGAGCAACACCGCCCGCCCCACGGTGGGCGTTGCCCAAGGCCCCTGGCAGAGCGCCTCGCACGCCTCGCAAAACACCGAACACGCGCAGCAAGACAGTGGCAGGCGCCCGGTGGGGTGGGAGGCGTTTTGGCAAAAGACCATCGGCGCCGCAGCCGGTGTCGAGAACCTGCTGCCCAACGGGTTCGACAGAACTATCCGCCCCGACCTGATCAGCCCCGCGCAAGACGCCACGGGCCTGCACACAGGGCCTTCGTTCACGCAGCAAGACGGCACCCGGGCGCACCAGAATCGGGACGGGGTGTTCCAGGACGGCACGATCAGCCGGCGCGACACGTACTTCAAACACCAAGACGGCACGCGCACACACGGACGGCTCGCTACCAGCCACCAAGAGGCGGCGCCGCTGCAATTTGTTCTGGCCACCAGCCACCAGCTTGCGCGGGCGTTCTCGAAGGCCTGGTGGAGCAAGTTCCAAGATGCGGTGCCGCCACCGGCGGGCCTCAGTGTTCTGCCGGTGACGCCGCCCCCGGTGTTCGAGCCGTGCTACTTCCCCGATGGCACTCTGGTGTTCGAGGCGTTGATACCTGCGGGGCCCAGCCTTGTCTTTATCTGCGACGGCTACGCCCCTCCACCACCGCCCCCGCCACAGGGGCAGATCATTGTCCCCGTCAGGAGGGTGTATTTCGTGATCAATAACGTGACCTTGTACCGCGTGTCCGATGGCGCGCCGGTGCCGGTGTTCAACCTCTCGCTCTCGCTCGATGCGTCATCGTGGGCGTGGGGCTTTGACGCCGTGTTGCCCGCCAAGGCCGAGGCCCTGGTCGCACCCGGCAGCACATCGGGGCCCGTCGAGCTTATTGCCAGCGTCAACGGCACCACCTTTCGTGTGCTTGCCGAGAGCATCAGCCGCGAGCGCAGTTTTGGCGATGCCAGCATCCGGATTTCTGGCCGGGGTTTCAACGCCGTCCTGGCCGCCCCGTATGCGCCGGTGATGACCTTCTCGAACACCGAGGGCCGCACCGCGCGCCAGTTGATGGACGACGTGCTCACGGTCAATGGCATTTCGCTGGGCTGGACTGTCGATTGGGGCCTCACGGATTGGAACGTGCCGGCCGGGGTGTTCGCCCGACAGGGAACGTGGATCGAGGCACTGACGTCAATAGCCGGTGCTGCCGGTGGCTACTTGATCCCGCACCCATCGGCCCAGAGCATCCGCGTGCGCCATCGCTACCCGGTCGCTCCGTGGGACTGGAGCACGGTCACGCCGGACTTCGTGCTACCGGAGGATGCCGTCGCTCGCGAGTCACTGCGCTGGCGGGAGTTGCCCGCGTACAACCGTGTGTTCGTCTCTGGGCAGGATGTTGGCGTGCTCGGGCAGGTGACACGGGCAGGGACTGCCGGAGACGTGCTGGCACCGATGGTCGTCGATCCGCTGATCACCGAAGCCGCCGCCGCAAGGCAGCGTGGCATCGCCGTGCTGAGTGATACCGGTCAGCAGATAGAGGTCAGTCTGCGCCTGCCGGTGCTCGCCGAGACCGGGATCATCGAGCCGGGCGCGTTCGTCGAGTACCAGGATGCCAGCCAAGGTCAAACGACTCGCCGCCTTGGCCTCGTGCGCTCGACGCAAGTCGAAGCAGGGATGCCCGAGGTCTGGCAGACGCTGGGAGTGCAGGCCTATGCATAACCTGCTGAATAACGTGTATTGGCAGTTCCGCCAACTCATTCCCGACCCGCCGCTGCAGGTGGGCACCGTAATCGATGTTGGCTCTGGCGTGGTCACCGTCGCTTTGCCCGGTGGCGGCCAGATCAAGGCACGCGGCTCTGCGGCACTTGGCCAGACGGTGTTCGTGCGCGACGACGCGGTCCAAGGCATCGCCCCGAGCCTGACGCTGGAGATCATCGAAATCTGAAGCAACGCTGATTCACTGATTCAACCCAGAGACCCGCCCACGATGCACGCGCATCGGGCGGGTTTCGCATTTCTGGAGATAGCAAATGACCGAACCCGAAAAGCCACCCGCCATCGTGGAAAACATGCTGCTAATTCGGCGCGAGGATTTCGAAGACCTTCTCGATCGTGCTGCAGAACGTGGAGCCGAACGTGTGCTGACCAGCCTTGGCCTCGAGAACGGCCACGCAGCCCGTGACATCCGCGAACTGCGCGATCTGCTGGAAGCCTGGCGTGACGCACGCCGCACGGCATGGCAGACCACCATCAAGGTCATCACCACCGGCATTCTGGCCGCGCTGCTGGTCGGTGCGGCTATCAAGCTCAAGTTGGTGGGAGGCCCACAATGATCGAAACCCTGCTTGGTGGGCTTTTGGGCGGAGCGTTTCGGCTGGCGCCTGAATTCCTCAAGTGGCTGGACCGCAAGGGTGAGCGTGGCCACGAACTGGCCATGCAGGACAAGGCGCTGGAGTTCGAGAAGCTGCGTGGCGCGCAGCGGATGTCGGAAATCGGCGCGGGTGCCGATGCGGCATGGAACACCGGGGCAATCGATGCGCTGAGGGAATCGGTTGCGGCCCAGGGCCGCCCTTCAGGGGTGAAGTGGGCTGATGCGCTGTCGACCAGCGTTCGGCCAGTGATCACGTATTGGTTCATGGCGCTGTACTGTGCGGCAAAGACTGTGGCGTTTGTGGCGGCGCTTAACGCCGGAGCCGGGTGGGGCGCTGCAGTACTGGCAGCCTGGAGCGAGGCCGATCAGGCGCTGTGGGCGGGGGTGCTGAATTTTTGGTTTTTAGGTAGGGTTTTTGATCGGGTGAAGCCGTGATGCAGGGCGTGATTGCAGTCCCGCAAGCCGCTATTGATTTGGCAAAACGCTTCGAAGGTTTCCATCGGGTTCCAAAGCATGACCTTGGGCGAGCCCATCCTTACATCTGCCCTGCGGGATTCTGGACGATTGGTTTCGGCCATCTCTGCAAACCAGACCACCCGCCGATCACACAGAAGGAGGCCGAGGTCTTTCTGGCGCGTGACCTGCAGACCGCGCTCGCCGCGACGCTGCGCTACTGCCCGGTGCTGGCCACCGAGCCCGAAGGGCGACTCGCAGCCATCGTGGACTTCACGTTCAACCTCGGCGCGGGGCGGTTGCAGACATCAACGCTGCGGCGGCGGATCAACCAGCGGGACTGGTCGAATGCGGCGCACGAGCTGCGACGGTGGGTCTATGGTGGTGGGAAGCTTCTCCAAGGGCTGGTTTCGCGCCGTGAGGCAGAAGCAAATTTGCTGGTGCAGTCAGTCGAGGCAATTCCGTAGCCCTGAGCGTGCCCGACCGGAAGGATGCCCTCGCGATGCAGGTGTCGGTGCGCAGCAATGTGCCAGCGCAGTTGTCGGTGCTGGTATCGGGAGCAATCGGGCAGTTACTACGCATCGCACGATTGATATCACATGATTGAATCGTCCTTGGATCTTTTGCGTAACTGAACATTTGGCGCGACAGATGCCAATTGGGGACTCCTTCGTTGGAATGGATTGGACGCGCCTATGACATTCTCTGAAGCGCTAGCGCCATCCTCTGAGAAGCCGCGATTTCTCAATGTATGAGGCTTTGGGATGATGCGCTTTGTTGCGAGGCAAAATCAGTGATGTTCCAATATTAGATTTGAATGCGGACAATCCTCCGTCAAGTCCCTTGGCAACAAGCTCGTCGAGCCGCCTTTTGCTCAGTTGAATACGGTATGCCTCATCGAACGAGACAAGATTGCTGTCATATGCGAAGTGGTGCAGTTTGCACAGGGCTAAACCATTGACGATTTCGTCAGTGCTATTGGGAGCGGAGACTGGAATGATGTGCGCTGCGTCCAACAAAGCGAGTTGGACTTGGCAAAAGGCGCACTTGTGCCCATAGGCCCTGAGCACGTTGTCTCGAAAGTTGGCAGCACGAAATTTGGTTGCGATGGTTCGGATGATGGTGCGACGTGTCTTGTCGGCCACTTCTTCGATCTCGTCGTCGGTCAGCGTGTCGAGGTTGTTCAGCAGTGCCATGTCCCGTTGGGCCTTACCGGTTTTGTGAAGGTTGGCACTCGAAAGAGCGTAGTCGGCAAGAAATATTGGCCGAAAGGCCGCAACAATTTCGTTCTCCTTGACCTGAGTGGCGAAGGCGTTGCGGCGGGCGTCACGGAGCGTCCCCACTTTGATTTGTGCCGAAGGCGACGACGAAGCTTGCCCATTGTGGGCCGCAATGTCCCAAGCCGCGAATACTTGTGTGTCTTCGTGCCAGCCCAGCAAGACCGTGACTTCTTCGGGGCGAATGCGCGGGACCGCGCTGGTGACTTGGATTCGGAACTCGTCAACCGCCCGGTTCCCACCGCCGTGCGTACAGTTCCAGATGTAAACCCGTAGATCAAAGGATCTTTGATCGGAGCTTACGACCCTGATCAAGAAGGGGTGGTCATCTTCCAGAACCAATGGGCTCCAGCCGCCGCCACGCAAGCCTTGGAGTACGTTGTCGCGTAGCTCGAGTTTGGACAGTTGGGCCATGATTCCTCCGCGTTTCAGGTGAGGAAGAGATGGTAATAGCGAAATATGCTTGATCTGTAGATTGGGCTTGTGCTTCTGGGTCGATGTGAATTCCACTTTGACAACTGGCTGTCGCGAAGAGGGCCCTCTCTCTTGTTGAAATCGATCTGACATGTGTGTTTTCGTATTACACTTAACTGCTAGTTAAATGAATGCGAAAAATCGATTAAGAAGAGGAACATATGGGTCGTCCACACGTCGCAGAGCCCCGAGAGAGCATCACTAGCCTCAGGCTGACCGCCAACGAGCGAGAGGAGATGGAGTTCACATCGCAAGCCCTGGGATTCAAGTCCCTCGGCGATTACATCCGCCATCTTCACAAGGTCGCGGCTGCACCTGAGCAGAAGCGGATCGACAAGATAAACGGGAAGACCTATGGGCCGTTCAGTGAAGCGTTCAAGACGGACCTCGGCAAGATTTATCAAGGTAACTCTCTCGAATATTTGCACCACCGAGCTAAGCCCGGTTCCGTCAACCTAATCCTGACGTCGCCCCCGTTCGGACTGGTCAGAAAAAAGTCATATGGAAACGAGGACGCCGCGGAATACTGTCAATGGTTTCGCCCGTTCGCCGAGGGCTTTCATCGTGTTCTCAAAGACAACGGCAGCCTGGTCATCGACATTGGGGGAGCATGGAAGTCGGGTTCGCCCACCCGTTCGCTATACCATTTCAAGCTGCTGGTGATGCTCTGCGAAGAATATGGCTTTCATTTGGCCCAAGAGCATTATTGGTGGAACCCGGCCAAGCTGCCATCGCCTGCCGAGTGGGTAAACGTCCGTCGCGTTCGCGTGAAGGATGCGATCAACTGCATATGGTGGCTCTCGAAGACACCATTTCCTAAGGCCAGCAATAAGCGGGTGCTTGCGCCGTACTCGGATTCGATGAAGAGCTTGCTCAAGAATGGCTACACGGCCAAGTTGCGTCCATCGGGCCACGATATTTCGGACAAATTCTCCAAGGACAACGGTGGATCGGTTCCGCCCAACCTTCTGGCTATTGCCAACACTGAAAGCAATGGCACTTATCAGGAGTATTGCCGAGCCAACGGAATCGACATTCATCCTGCCCGGTTCCCGGCGCTGCTCCCAGAATACTTCATCCGTATGCTCACCGATCCCGGCGACATGGTCCTAGATCCTTTTGGCGGCTCTTGCGTGACGGGCATGGTGGCGGAGTCTTTGAAGCGCAAGTGGGCATGCATCGAGTTGTCCAGCGAATACATACGAGGCGGGCTGGGGCGATTCCAAGCCGACTCGGTGATTGGCCGGGGACGACCCGCTGTCTATTCGATCAACACGCCGTGTTCGCAGCCGATCGACGAGACTGCCGTGCCGCTTGTGGCCAATGGAGGCGAGACGCGGTAGGGGTCAGGCCGCGAGGGCAAAGGCCGTTTTCGCGTGCAGCCTTAATGCCAATGGCAATAGGCGCCCGACGATCAAACCAGAAAAGTCGGTGAGACTTACGGGTTTGGAACCATCAACGCTTTCATCAAAACCGGCCAGGTCCGAGCAGATCACCGCGCTATCGACGAGCAACGTTTTAGCCGACGCAAGGCTAGCCGGTCGCGAGTCCCTGCAATAGCGGACGAGTTGCTCGATTGCGTCAACGATCGCCGAGCTTGCAGAGTTAGGCGAGCCGAACCATTTGCATTCCAAGTGCGAGACGTTGGTCCGCGTGATCTCGTCGATGACTGAAATGTCGGCTCGTGCCAGGCCAAGGCCAGCCCGCAACGCCTCGGCCACCTCGCGGACTATGAGCTCAGATGCATCAAGCTGTGCGTCAGCCCGCTTGGGCAGCGCGTTTTGCCAATGGATCCTATATCGCCCGACTGAAGCGATCTCGGTGCCCCCAGCGATTGAGCCTTTCCAATGCATGCGCTCGCCACACGCGATCGAAAGCGCCTCGGCCATTGCAAGCCCTGCGGCCAGTTCGAGCTTCTGCCAGTCTTCAAGTTGAACGATCATGGTGCCAGACAGCAATACCTTGAGGGCCTCAGTTTCAAGGCGCTCGATACCTTCGAACAAGAGCACCGCATCCGCCGCCACCCGATAGAGGGGCGAGAGGCTCTTGCGGGCATCGCGAATCTCGGCCCCGCCTGGCCTGCGCCGTCCGGAAGGCGAGAGCATCACCTCGCGCAAAAGCTTCGAGCGCGTAGCTTGCTCAATTAGTGCCGCACGGCCATGAATCCATTCCTGGTCAGGACCGAGCTTGTGACGGCGAATGGCCGAAAAGATCAATGACTCTGCTTCGCGTAGGACCCACGCTAAGACGTGATTGCGGCGCGTCAGTGGAGAAACGGAGGGCTCAGAGACTACAAAAAGCGTTGGGTTGCTCGTCAGTTCCTGTTCAAAAAGCGTAGACCGCGCATCGACAGCGCCGGGGATGTGACCAGAGTAAGTTTGGGTCTCGAACGCTATCGCGGAGCGAATGTCGCGGGGCCGGCTAGTGACGTGCTCAGCGATGCGCCGGACGTCGTCGGACAGTGCCCATCGAAGCAGCAACTCTTCGCGGTCCTCAATGGCCGACCTCGGCGTCATAGAGTGCCAGCCTTGCCCCTGCTGGCCTCGGTGGCAGCGGATCAGGGCTGAAAGGCAGTAGTCCGAAAGCGAGTCGGTGCTTGGGATGGTCAAGGGGCGAGGTCCATAAATCTGCGATTCACGTCGACAGCCATGGCAGGCGGCAGCCCCCAGGCTTGCGAAATCGCATCGGAGCATTCCCGAGCCTCGGCGCGGCTGATGCCATCGAGCAGAGGCAGAAATGTCGACGCCATCACCAAAATGAAGGTGTCTTGGGCGGCCGCATTTGGCGCGGCCAGAAAATCCATGGTGTCGTCCATGCCAGACGCAAGTCGCAAGTAGTCGATGACTGGAGCCCCACCAAGCTCGCGGTGGCGGTTGACGATAGCCCAGAGGTCAGCCACTGGATTCGGAAGAGCCGGATCGTTGGCTCCGCGCAGGAGACCGAGCTTTGCCAACATGTCGCGTACAAACGCCTTGGTGTCCTCGGGAATTCCGATGCGAATCCAAGTGAAGCGCCGCGAGAGCGCGAAACTAATTTGCTCAAGCTGTGTCTTGTCGACTTGATTGAGCGTGCAGAGCATTGCCCAGTTCGGCCCCGGCGCGAACTCGTGCTCGGCCTTAGCAGGATTTGGCTTTGGAAGGATTCGGTAGCATGGGCTTGCCGGGTCCTCGACCTTAACTCGGTACGGCAGCGTGGTTGACTGCCCGGAAAGGACGGAGAACAGCGGACCGATGACTTTATCGATCGGGCAGCGGTTGAGTTCGTCGATGATGATGGGCTTATGAAAGTCCCTCAGCATTGCTCCAGGAATGAATCCCATCTTGCCAGGGCCGAGCGGTTGGTATCCGCCAACCAAGTCCTGGGAACTCCACGATGAGGAGCCAGTCAAAAGTGTATAGGGCGCTTCGCCGTCCGAGAGGTCATCGCCGGCGATTTGCTCAGCCACATATTCAGCCAACGTCGTCTTGCCGGTTCCCGGGGGGCCATGGAAGACGAAGTGCCGTTTTCCCTTAGATAGGGCGGCGTTGATAAGCTTGTAGATGTTGTCGGGAATACCGACAAGCTCGGGAGCCGGAACAAGGGTCACTGGGGCTGCGATTGCGGGCACTCCGGCAGAAAAAGTCGCCGCAAGGTCGGTCTCCAAACGGGCGAGGTCGGCCGGGAGGTTGGGGTCGTATACATCGACGTCCGCTGTTCCAGCATCAAGCCAAGTGTGCAGGGCCTCGGTGGCTTCGTCGTAGGTCAGCACTTCTCCCGAGGGAAGCGTTAAGTTGGCACGTGCCGCCATCGTCTTGATCAGGCCCATGCGGGCAATCTTGACCATGGACATTACGGTGGCCCGCGCCTTGTAGCCAACCTCGCTTGTTCCGGCCGTAAAGTCGGTCAGCGCATCGCTGGAGCTTCCCGGAGGAAGCGGCCACGCGAATGCGAACTGGATAATCCATTCCCAATCAGGAGGGAACACGAAGGCGCCGTTGGCCGTTTTGACTGAGGGCATGAGGCGGAACGCCGCCAAAGCGCACTTGCCCCCTCCGTTGTTGATGTAGCCCGGAGTTCCCGACCCTAAGAACTCGGCGCCCGCTGCATCCTTGGCTAAACCCACAGTCGCGGGCGTCACAGTGGCGTCGATTTGAACGATCCAGCGCGGTGGCTTGCTGCTAATGTTGGCAGGCGTGAGCCAATAGCCGGTTGAATTGGACGTTGGTTCAGGCAAAGCGAGGTCTCGGGTGCCCGAGGACCGACGCGTATAGGCCAATGGCCGGAGTGCGGCAGAGCTGGCGGCTTTCGCAGCGGCCTCGGCGGCCAAGATGCTGTTTTGTGTTGGTATGGTGGCCACGTAATTCCCTTTTCGACTGCCCAAAGTCTATGCGCAGTTGGGGTGGCATCCGTCTGAAACCGTGGCACGGACTGTCGAGCTTTCCAAATCAGATCAAAATCGTGGCAAAAAGGTCGCGGGACGCGAGCTGCCGCCCGACTCACATTTCGATCGAAAGGTTGGTAGACCCTTCGTCGTCTTCGTCCTCTTCCTCGATTGGTCCGGCAAATTTCCAACGCCCCGATTCAGAGTCGTGAACGGCGTCAATGTTTTGCAACAATCCCCGCAGTTGCAGCCGCTCGATCTTGCGCTTGACTAAGCGTTCCACAAACTGATGCAATTCGACCAAAGGCAGGCCATCATCATGGCTTCTGAGTGTAGAGATCGCCGCCGCCATAATTGACATACGTCGGGATTCGCCCCAAGGATGCAAATAGCAATATTGGCTTCGATCTATGCGCAACCCGTCCTTTTGGGCGATCGACACGAGCGTCGTCACCTCGTTCTCGCTGGCCAAGCCCAAGAATGCGGCTGCCTCGGACACATGCACTCCTTCTTGCCTGGAAGAAAGCTCTTTGAGCAGCCGATAGGCCAATTTCCCGGCCTCGACCAAATTCACATCCCGGGTTTCCAATCCCCAAAGGCCAGGGCCCAATCGGATCAACGGGCTGGATGCCCAAATTTGGAAGTAAGCATTCAGTCCGCGGCCTTCGATCAGCCGCGACCTGATCTGTGCCGTGGTCATCGGCGTGCCCTCATCTTGTAAAAGAGAAATCACCGCTTGCTTGACGTCCAGGCGGGCTTCCGCGCCTTCGTTCCATTGGCCTCGCACGGCCCAAATCATGCGCCGAAGGTACGCAAGGTTGGGCGAGTTGGCAAGCGCGATATTGACAATATATTTGCTAAGCTTTCCGTCGAACGATAGTCCCCGGTTCAGTAGCTCTTCATAGAGTTCGTTGCAGTGCCATTGCTTGGTCGGAGATCCGCCAGAAACAATGTCCTCCACCTCCGCGCGAATGCTGAGCATCTGCGAAGGAGTCAGCGGGCAATGCTTCATAAGTCCATATGTCCCGCGTCGATACAACATCGCGACTTCGCTGACGGCGTTGTGAATGTAGGCCGTGCTCAGGGCTTCGCCAATCGCGTGTCTCTTTGCGCGCCGAAATATCTCGTCGAGGTGCAGTGGAGCCTCTGATGCCTGCAAGATTCCGGTAACCAACGTGGAGATCGACTTTCCGAAACCAGTGAGGGTGCGTGATCCAACTGGACCTTCAGACCAAACGCAGTGTCGGGAGACTTCGCTCCACAAGGCGTCACACATGTCGCTGCCTTTGCCCAGCAAAACCCCTGCTATCTGGGCCATGACATCCTGTTCGCCTAGCGACTGGTCCGACAATGCCATGAGAACACGTTTGGCATCGTCAAGCGATTCGATCCATTGCGCCTGACTCAGACGTGAAACCACCAGGGCATTGTTCCAAGCGAGGACATGAAAACCCAAATTTGGAATGCGCTGGCAAACCTCGCGAAGTGGATTCGCGAGTTCTTCCACCCCTTTGAACCATGGATCTATGACAGGTAATCCTTGCAGATACATAGGGGACGTACGTTCTCGCAGATGTCCGAGGATTCGCCGCGAAAGTGCCATCCAAAATGGGTGTCCAGAGAGCTTCCGATAAATCTTTACCTCGATTTGGCGAACCCGCTCCCTTGTCAAGTTGAGTTCGCTCGCGATCTTTTGCAATGTCATAGATTCACATCGAAAGCCGATGCGCCCGGCCCAAATTCCACGTTCGCCCTCAGTTAGTAATTGCGCCGCCTCGACAAATCCGCCGTTGATATCTGCAAACGTTTGCGCGTACGGCTCAGGCGGATGGTCACCTGCCAGATCATTGGAATCAAATTCCACAAGTCTGTCGGCATTTTTGTGGATGTCGTCGAGTGAGAGATGGCTTGGCAAACCAGATTGCTCCGATATCACCTTCAAAGGTTGTCCCGTATTGAACAGACGTATCAACTCCCGACTGATCTCATGGACCGACTTTTGGCCCAAATTCGGGAGCCTATAGAGGCCATTGAGGCCGATTTTTCCAAAGTCGCTGACCGTTCGTATCTTGTGCGCGGTGCAAACGTTATTGGACCGAACCGACAAGTTGAGCAGATGGATCGGGGCATCTAATAGCCAAGGCGGCGCCGATCGAAGGTTGTTCACGATTACTTTAGCGTTGGGCCTTTCGTTCTCCAACAACTCATACCTGCGAATGCCAACGAGATGGCGCGTGTCCGCATCCAATCGAATCTCATTCTCGGAGTAAGACTCGTCGTCAAAAATTCCTGCGGCCGAGAGCTTCGACGCTAGATTTGGGACAAGTTTGGCCGATTGGGCAACCCAACCGGTTGGGTCTATGGCCGAGTTACTCTGCTGAGCAACGATTGTGGTCTTCGCAATTGTTACGGCTTCATAATTCGGATCTTCAATCTGATATCCGAATCCTTCAAGGGCTATGTGGAACGCGGTGTTTCCGGCAAATCCGATGGAACGAGCGCCAGCAAGCACTGGTGCCGGCATTGTGCCCAGCGCGCCAAATGAAAGATAAACGAATGCTTCACGTCCTGCGAGCAACTCCGTCACCGCCTCAGTGTCTGGGCGTTCGAAGCCAATATGAAGACCCACAGGATGTTTTCGCTCGCCATTGGCAGCAATCGCCGCCTCAACTAATGGTTCGAAGTCGCGAAAAGTTTGGCAGCACCATTGCCCAGTATCGCTTGGAGAAAAAAGGAATGCACGCAAAGGTCTCATGGATCTAAGCGGGCAAAGCTGGCGCTTCATCCATGAGCTTTGCAACATCTAAGAAGCCACCCCTGAAGCGATCCTGCATTTCTTTAATGCCCCAGTCGGCCAAGCGTTCAGCATAGCCATACACAGACTGGCCTTCAAGATCAACGAGTATTCGAATCGACGCAGCAATTTCGCCACTGGGATCAAGTGTCGACACGGCGATGAAGTTCTTGTTTTCTGCAGGGAATTCGCCGGGGGCCACGCCCATGGACAACGCCAGCGCAATGCCGAGGCGATACCCATCGGTCATCTCGGCCAGATAGCCGTCTTCCTTCATTTGAGTCAAAATCGTGTGGGCTTTATTGCTTAAGCGCACCTGGGTGCGCTCAGTAGCGATCGCGGGTACGGTGTCGCTCATTGGTTGATCCTTTCGACGCGTGAGTGCCTCAGGCTGATTTCCTTTATTTCATACACACAGCCAATTTTCGACCGGAGCGGAGCCAAATCTGTCGCTCTATCAACCTCCCCTTCGTGGACGAATAGTACGAGTTGGGAGGTGGTCGTGGGCAGGTAGGCGAGAATGTTCGCGCGGTGCTTCTTGTCTAAGCGTCCGAACGGGGTATCCATGACCACAGGCCCTGCCGAGCGTCCAGCATGGGCCAGGCCGTCAATGAGGGATAGTGCAACGATTTGCTCGGCTCCTGCGCTGCGGATCGGGACCTCTTGTCCGCGTTCGTCCAAAATCGTTAGCCCGTAGTTGCCGTTGATGCGTAGGCCTGAATATTGGCTTTGTGTCGAGAGCTTTCGAAACGCCTGGCTGGCGAGGTTTTCTACGGTTGATTTGAGGTCGTCACGAAGCTGATCGATGCTGCGGGCGTAGGCCTTCTCAATGGAGGATGCTAGCTTCACGAGTTTCGAACTCTTGGCGGCTCGGGCCTTGGGTAGCCCTTCCAAGACCTTGGAAATTATTGCCAATTCCCGCTGATTCTTTTCGAGGGTGTCCTTACTGGACTTGATGTCTCCTGCAATGCGGGCAGATTCTTTTAGGAGGCCATCGCGCTTGGCGCGCTTTCTCGCGATCTCGGCGGTGTCTTGGCCCTTGATGAGTTCGTCCAGGGCATCGATCTGGTTGTCGAGCTTGGTCACCTCGACGCTCAACCTGCTGACCTCCTTGTCGATGAATGCGATCTGGCGCGCGTCAGTGGGTTGCAAGAGCTTGTCGAGGCTTTGAACGTCGCTTCCCAGCTTGGAAAAGAAGTTCAAGTCCAACTTCATGCCCAACAGTTCGGCCTGAAGCCTTCCCAGCTCAGTTGCTGCCGCGACCCGCTCCTTTTGGTGAAGCGCCTGCCCGCAGGCGTGGCAGGTTTGGGACTGCACCGCTACCGCCAATTGCTCAATCTTGGTCTCCACCTTGTCGCGGGCGAGCATTTGCGACGTTAGTTTCAGGTATTGGGCGTGGATGTGATTTCGTTTCAACGTCAGCAGAGGCCGTAGCACCTCTTTCCATGCATCCTTCACCAATAGCAGCCTCTGCTGCTGCAGATCGTCTTGGCGATCAATGTTCTCCTTGCGAGTGGCAACCGCGTCATCGAACTTCTGTTTCGCTTGATAGAGGGCCTCAACCTTTTCTAGCGCGTCGTCAAGTTCGATGCGGTCATCGTTGACCTGCTTCAGTCGTTCGTTTTGGCCTTTAAGGTCTTTCTCGATGGACTCAATCTGGGCTTGGTAATGCCGCTGCCTTTCAGCTTGAGACTCGAAGCCTCCCATTTTCTGAAGATCAGCCGTTTGCTGCTTTTGCGCGTGCTTCAATATGGTCTGTGCGTCGTCTCGACCGCGAATTAGGTTCGGCACACCCAAGACCTGTTCGATGGCTTCCTTGATCAGCTTACTTTGATCGCTTCCATCAATGAGAAGTTGCTCATATTCATCCAGCAGTTCTCCGTCAAACAAGAAGAAGCGGGAAGTCTGCTCGGGTGCGAATCGGTTGATTTCGGCATCGATTAGATGTTCTCCCAAAGGAATGTCGTCTTTGCGCATGGCCCGCTCCATCAATAGGTCCTCGGACCTAGATGGGATCGAAACCAATGCACGCTTGGTGGCGGTGCGACGCATTTCGTATCGATGCCCATCGTCTTCGAAGGTCACCACCACTTCTATGGACCAGTCCCCCTCCAGAGTGGCTTCGATGTTGACCAGGTCGAAGAGTGCGATCTCTCGGGAGTGCCGACCGATGGCCTTGCCATAGAACACCCAGCGCAAGGCGTTGAGCAGGCTGGTCTTGCCTCTCATGTTGTCGCCAAAGACCAGCATGACATTGCGGTCCTTGTCCGTGGGGAAGTTGATCGACATTTTGCCCAGGTAGGGCATGAAATTTGTCGATGATAGGGTGTGCAAGATCATTTTGAATCTTCCACATCAACGGTCGCGTCGAGCAGCATTTTCAAATCTTGCATCGAAGCTTCGCGAATGTCGTCGTGATCGAACTGGTGCCTGCGTTGGATTGCGAAGGACTTGCGGAGCAATTCAGCGGAGAGGGCGGGCTCCACGTCTGCAGCTGCCTTAAGAAGGGCCGCTAGGGCCATGTCGTTGTCGTCTGTCATTCTTTCTCCGATTCCTCTTCAATTGCCGCATCGCTTTGATGCGTTGTGTCGAGCCCCATGTCAAGTGCGATTCGGCGCAACTCCGCGCCAGCCCCTTTGTTCAAGCCTGAATTCGCAAACTCCAGCGCCCGAATCAACTCTGCCTTCAACAGCGAGATTTGATCGCTTTCGGTCTCAGGGTCGACAGGCACCACGATCGCGTCGTGGATCACCGCCATGTTCTTGCCCGGGGATTTTCTTAGAACCCTGCCTCGGCGCTGGACGAATTGCCTCGGGTTTTGGCTCGACGCCAGTATGAACGCGTGGCTCACTGCCGGAATGTCGACGCCCTCGTCGAGGCATTTGATCGACACCAGCACTCCGCCGAACTTCTTGAACCAATTGAGAGCCTCGGCCTTGTCGCCATCCATGTTCGAGTAGTATTCGAGCGGTCGCAACCCCGCCGCTCGCAGCAAGTCGAGAGTTTGGGCCAGCTGGTCTGAATCTTCACAGTACACCAGCCAACTCTGGCCTTCCCGGAATTCGCGCTTGATCACTGCCGCAGCAAGCCCTGCCTTCACGCGCGCCTTCTTGGCGATGCGCGAGCGCTGGATGAGCATCATCTTGGCCTTGTCGGTAAGGCCTCCTGAACTGCCATCCTTCTTTTTGGTCTTGGCCAACTCGAAGCTGACCTCTTTGGTCAGCTTCTTCCACTGTTCAGCCTCGTCTTCGCTCAAGTGGACCGCGTGGGGGAAATACTCGTAGTTGACCAAGCGGCCGGCAGCAATAGCGTCTTGCAGAGTGATGGGCGGTGGAATCACTGGTCCGAAGCGATCGAAAATCCGCTGTGTTCCATCGGGGTCGCCATAGCGTATGGGCGTAGCAGACAGACCCAGGCTCGCGCCTGACCTGATTGCCAAAGCGAGTGAGTTTTTCGGGCTTCCGATTTGATGGATCTCGTCGGCCACGATTAGGAGATGATCTCCCTGGCTCAACCCGTTGATAAAGGCGTCAGTCGATGCCGTTTGCATGGTGGCCATCACGACTCGATTCATCCCCAAGTCTGGGCTCGTGTGGGAACGGAGCCGTCCGCGAACCTTCCATTTGGCGTGCCCCCCGCCGGCCATAAGAATCGAAGCGTCGGGAATCTCTTGTAAGACTTCGCGCTTCCACTGATCGAGAAGCAACTGGCTCGGGACCATCACGATGGCCGGCTGGCCGGTGGCGAGATGCTTCTTGATGGCTCCGATTGCTGTGAAGGTCTTGCCGCTGCCGGTGGCGTGTTCGAAGACGCCGCGCCGGCCGGCTTGCTCCCAGAGGGTGATTGCGGTCGCCTGGTGCGGCAATAGCTTCCTTCGCGTGAGGCCAGCAACCTCCGGAACGTCGATCTCAGGGTCGTCGAGCCCCGGAGCCGCGGCGGTCAACAGCTTACGGCGTTGTGCTTCGGGAAAATCGAACGTGTCTACCCCTGGGGCATCTCCTTTCCACAGTCGCTCGAAGTGTTCTTTATGGGCTCGAACCCTCGAGCCTTCATCCGCTGAAAGCCAACTTCTGAACACTTCGACGGACTCGTGATTGCCATCGGCATGCCACGCGCTCCACGTCTCGTTGGCTGATCCCACAAAACTCACCCGGTGGCCCTGACCGTCCCCGAATATGCCGATCTTCTCGTGGTAGATCCCGTTGCCGCCAGTGCGCACCGCGACTTTGATGTCTAGGGTCCCAAACTTGATGAAGGTCGCCAACAACTTGGCTTGATATCCCGAAGCCGGGTCGGACAAGAGGGCGTCCACATCCCGGGCGACAGCCTTCTCAACGGTCTCGTCGCGCTGGGCGTATCCCGATGCGATTGCTTGGGCGTCTTGTTCGGTAATGGAGGGGGAGCAAATGAGACGGACCTTGCCTCCCCGCCGGGCGAAGCTCAAAAAAGGCTGCCCAACAATGGCGAAGATGCTGGAACGGAAATATCCAACAGCCCTGTCGTAAGTGGCGGCGGCGTCGAGGCAGGGCCAGTAAAAGCCTGAGACAGGATCCCTTTCGCCAGTACGATAATGGGCGTCAAGCGCAAGATCTGCGAGGTTGCCGAGTGGCTTGCCGCCGCTGATGCTCATTGTAGATCGGTGCCGTAGTCAAATCCAGCGTCAAGGCAACAGCCGCAAGTGGCCGACGTTGGACGTTTTCCAAGCGACGTGAAGTATCGATCTTCTCTCTAGGCTATTTGCCATCCCTTTGATTGCATCTTAGCGGGAAATGACCACGGCGCATCGCTGCCGGGTTTGAATTTCGACATGACTTGCTTCATCCCATCCGACATTTGGAACGCTTGGCCAGCGCGCGGGCCGGATGCCTAGCGGGAATCATTGGCCGCTGGTCATGGATTGCCTGCAGTCGAAGAAGACCGCCGCCGACTGGCGGATGGCGGACAAAAAGTAAGCAGGTTCAGCGTCTAGGTAGATACCGATCCACTCGACCGGCCCCACGTAGTCGTCTACTATCTAGTGCATTGACCACGTCCAACCATCTTTCTGCCGCTCATGAAAGTCGATGTCATCGTAGCCGACCTCACATCGCAACGCGATGCGGCCGCCCTGGTCAACAGTTGTAACGGGTTACTGGCACCGAAAGCTGGGTTGTCGGCGGCCATTCACCGCGCGGCAGGTCCCGAACTGGCCGATGCGTGTCAATCGTTGGCACCAGTGCCTGTCGGCAGCGCAGTCGTCACCTGGGGTTATCTCCTTGGTGCGCAGATCATCCATGCAATTGCCCCGCATTGGCAGGGTGGGGCCGCAACCGCCGAGGCAGATCTAGAGCGCACCATAGAGTCGATCCTGCAAATCGCCGGCGACAGTCGCATCTCCACACTTGCGGTCCCCGCCATCGGCGTGGGAGGTCATGGCTACCCACCGGTCGTGGCGGCCCGCGTAATGGCCAGGGTATTGTTGCGACATGCGCGTCGGAGCACTCCTATTCAGTGGGTACGCATCTGCGTCAGCACCCCATTACTTCAACAGATTTGGCTCGAAGCGCTCGGCGCCCAGGAAGGGATGGGCTGGGGCCCGGACGGCCATCCGCTGCTTCTAGCCGCCTTCACGCTCTGGCCGCGCGATCGGATCAGCCTTGACTGCAGGTTGTCATTTCCCATGCATGCACTGCCGCTCATTGAGCGCGGTTGGGAACCGTATGATATGGACGACAAGTGGGAGCATCGCTACCGCGCCCCCTGGTTGGAAGTATGGCGTCCCCGCGTGGGAGGCACGCTCGCGTTCATCCTTCGCCTGGAACAACGCGGCGAACGGCTGGTCGTTCAGGAATCATGGGGCGACAGCACCTTTCTCACTGCTCTGTGCAATGACAACTTGGGCGAATTGAGGGGTCTGGTCATCTGGGCTGCGGAGCTGTTGCCGCAGCTTGCAGACAACAATTATCAGGACGAGGCGTCCCACCTGGCCTTCGGAACGCATGACATGCAAGGTCACATCACCAATGGTGAGGCAAGTTTCAGTGGCGCCACCCGCTCGCCAGAGGAATTGCGGACTATTGCCTAGGTCCTGTTGACACAGGCGGATATATTGGAAGCCCAGAGGACGATCACCAACTACGCCATCAGTGCGCAGAGCCGCTTCCGTGGATGCCTTCTTGGACTCGCCTGCGGCGATGCGGTAGGAACCACCGTAGAGTTTCGTGCTCGCGGCAGTTTCGAGCCGCTGACCGACATGGTGGGTGGTGGCCCATTCGGTCTGGAGCCGGGAGAGTGGACCGACGACACGTCTATGGCGCTGTGCCTGGCGGCCAGCCTTGCCGAGACTGGCCGTTGCGATCCGAACGACCATATGCTTCGATATTTGCGCTGGATGGACACGGGCTACATGTCCAGCAACGGGCGATGCTTTGACGTAGGTAACACCACGCGCAAGGCGCTGGAGAAATTTCGGGCAACCGGCCATGCATTGGACGGGCCGGTGGCAGCCGATCAAGCGGGCAACGGTGCGTTGATGGGACTGGCGCCGGTGGTGCTGTTCGCATATCCGTTCCGGTCCAAGGCACTGGATCTCGCGGAGGTCGCTACCAAGACCACACATGGTGCAGCAGAATGCATTGAGGCCAGCCGCCTGTTCGCAGCCATGCTGATGCAGGCTCTGGCAGGATCCACCAAAGAGGGTGTGCTGTTTGGCCACGACGTCCACCGATTGCGCTCGCCCAGACTGATTGCCATCGCCCGTGGGGGCTATGTTGGCAAGCCGATCGGCGAAATTCGCGGCTCAGGCTATGTGGTAGAGAGCCTCGAAGCCGCTCTGTGGTGCTTCTGGAGTACGGATAGCTTCGAGCAGGCCATCCTCGCTGCAGCGAACCTTGGCGAGGACGCAGACACCACGGCCGCGACCTGCGGGCAGCTTGCAGGCGCGTACTACGGTCTTGATGACATCCCCGCTCACTGGCGGTCGCGGTTGGTCATGCACGACGACATTCTGAACTTCGCCGACCGTATGCATGGATCAGAGCGTTGATTTTTGCTGGGGATTCGAATTTGCCCTGCAAGGGCATCAGGGCAAAGCCGCAAGACGGGTACCCCGGTATCGTCCCCATCCACAACCAAAGAACCAATTTGCCCACGTTGTGGCGGCACTATGGTGAAGCGGCTTGCAAAGCAGGGCTCCAATGTTGGCGGTGCCTTTCGGGGCTGCACAGCCTTTCCGCAGTGCCGCGGTGTCATATCCATTCGCTGAGGTGTTCGCGTCAGACACGAAAGACTGCTGATCGCAGGCCAGCCGAACTGTCCATTTTGCTGCTGAGATTTGATGCGAAGTGTGCGAAGAGTTTTTTCTCTTTCCAATTCAACAGCTTGCATCCGAATAATTCTTCGCCGTAGCTGCGAAGAATGCGAAGCGTTTCCGGTTCGGTGACGCGACCGCCTCTAATTTTCCGTTGCAGAAAGTGACCGTACAACTGACAAAGCGTAGATGTTGGTTTGTGGCCCACGCGCCCCTCGAGTTCGCGGTTGAGTCTGAACTGTGATTTGAGCAGGAGACGCCAACAGCAGCCTTTCGAGGGCCGCATCAATGATGGACTTGGATGCATGCCCCTGGAAACATTCACTGGTGATTTGCCAGCGGGTTGATTGCCCTTTGATGCGCAGAAAGCTCACAATTTTCTTGACCGCAGCGTTGGTTCGGACCGATTCCGCCGCGTCGGCGGCTTTGACGAACACGAATTTGGCAGACTCGACACCATGGCGAATCCATCCCATGGCGGCTTGGATGTGCTGCACGTCGATCTGTGTTCGCAGATCGCATAGGGCAAAAATCATGGCCAGCCGCAGCAACATCGGCGCGCGACGCTCCAGCAAAGCCGTGACACGCTCGCCAGCGCTATCGTCAATCAGCTCACCACGATACAACTGCGAGTAGATGCTTTGAGCCTGTGCTGTCAGTCCCACTAGCAGGTAATCTCGGTCCTCAACACGCTCGGCCTGGACAAAATTCAGAACGCCAAGAATTCTGGCTGCCAAAGCGTCTACCGCTTCCTGGGGCGTGGCTGCCGGAAACGGCACGATCTTTTCCCGTTCCGCCCAAATCATCAAGAACCGATTGGCAAAGCCATTGGTCAGCTCACGTGCGCGCATCAATGCCAGCAGTTCACTGGGCGAAATGGCACCACTCAAACACAGGTGGGGATGGCTTGCATAGAGGCGGTTGGATTTGGTGGCCGGTTTCAGACAAACACCGTCCCAGCAGTCACGCAATGCCGCTGACAAGGTGTTGCCTTGGCGCCGCCCTTGGTGCAGAACATTGGCGAACTCGGATTCGACGACCCACAATCGCTTGTCTTGAATGGCTGGAATTTTCACTTTGCCATTTTTGTAGCCATCGTGAAACAGCGAGACCAATCCTTCTCGGCTGGACAGACCACCTCGGTGGACGGGCGGCGCTGCCGCTTCCCGCAACTGGCGCAGTGCGGTGTCCAGGCGGTTGACCAGTGAAACTGCATCCCCTTTTCGGCCGCGACCAGATCGACCAATATGCAGAACATATAGCCGGGCATGATGCCAAGTGTTGCCAATTGGTAGGTAGGGGCCACGGCCGATGGCGCACGACAAGTACGCCATGAAATTGGCCGCTATCGCATAGGGGTTGGCTTCTGTGCCTTTACTTCCAGCCCTGGCCACATCGCCAACCAAGCCGTACAGACAGACGGGGTCGGGCTGCGGTGCATTTCGGTGCGTATCGGGGGAACCGTCCCCGGAATCATCATCTGCGGAAATAGACGCAGCAGCTGCGATGCCATGCAAACCGCAATCAGTTGGTGAATGCAAAAATTGGCGGCCTGGCATTCAACTATGCGTCGAGTGACTCGGATTCGACGATGGATTTGAGTTCCGTCAAAATCTCTGGATGGTGTTGCTGCAAGTACCGATCGATCTCGACGTTTTTTAGCAGTTTGGACAGGTAGCTGCTGGCAAGACACAAATTGAGAACATCCTGGCTGAAGTTCTGTTCCACAAGTTTGTATTGCTCCTGCAGACTTCCCATCTCGCGTTCCATGTTGGCCATTTGCGCCGGACTTACACCAGTGACTTTTTTGGGCTTGCCAGCATCGACCAGCTGAGTTGCCGGTGTTGCCGCAAAAAGCGCGTTGGCATAGGCCAAGGTGACGCTGTTGGCGTCCACCATCAATTCAACGCACTCCACCTGACGCATCGGTTTCATTTTTTTCAGAATCGAACCCAGATCCGCTGCAAACTGCTGATCCTTCAGTAGCGATGCGGCCTCGGCGCATATGCCATCAAGCAAATTGAGCTTGCGGGTGATAGTCGAAACGTCGAGATCTAAAGCGTCGGCCAGACGCTGCGCTGTTACGCCTTTCTCCACTGCCCGGAAAAGCATCAAGTGTTCTTGAATGGACGACAGCCGATTGATGCGCGTGTTGTACGTGTAGCTTTCGTCATCAGTGGATTCCAGGCATGGCGCTTCGGTGTGCTCCAGAGTTCTGAGAGCAAGCAGTCGTAGATGACCGTCGAGCAGAATGCGGTGGCCTGTTTTTTTCTCAGCGGGTCCGACCGTGAGCGGCTCGATCAGGCCCACTGCCTTGATGGAGGCTTGGATTTGCAGGAACTTTCGGGTGGTCAATATTCCGACCTTCGCCTTGCGTGACGGCAGAATCAGGTCCAGGGGAATGGACAGTGGATCAGGAAGAAACGCGAGTGACAGCGCCATGTCAGATTCCTTTCGGCCAAACCCGATCGGCCAGGTACGTCGGTAATGTGTCCAAACCCTCCGCGCGAAGCAAGTTGGTGAAGTTTTCGTTGGTCAGCAGCTGGCCCAATGCGCCAATCACAAATAGAAGGCGTTGCTGCGCGGCGCCTGCTTTTTTGACCATCAGTTTTTGCCTATCAACCTCCTTCTGATAGGTTCTGACCAGGCTCGATGCAGTGATATCTACCGCCACACGCGGCGTACCCCGTCCCAAAGCTCGTCCAAATGTTTGACGTTTCTCAATGACACGGCGGGCTTGAATCAGCTGCTTTCCACGTAGTTGGCCAGATTCATAGGCTTCCTGTAGGGCGGCTTGCACCGCCTCGTTGCTGCTTCCCGCTCCAACAATTGCTAACGCAGCGTTCAGCGGTATGCGGCCACTCTCTACTGCCACCATCAGGCGTTCCTCTCCATTTTTGAGGAGGAGCATGATTCCCTGAACGTATTCGACGCTCAGGCCCGTTTTCTTGGCGATTGTTTTCTTGTCATAACCCTTGGCCACCAGTTGCTGGATGCCAGCCAGTAGTTCGAGGGGGCTGGATTTGCGACGAGCAATGTTTTCCACCATGCTCATGATGAATGCATCTTCTTCGCTGACATCGACCACCAAGGCTGCAATGGTGGTCTCACCCAAGGCCATGAATGCTTTGAGCCTGCCCTCGCCACAAACGAGCAGGTATTTTTCATTGCCATCATCACCAATGCGGGGGGTCACGGTGATCGGCTTTTTGAGTCCGACGGATTTGATGTTCTCAACAATCTGCTCGAAAACCTGCTTGTTGCGTTCACGCGGATTGAGTACTTCGATCCGGTCGATGGGGATCATGCGCAGATCGCCCAATGGTCGCTTTTGAGTCATGCCGCCCTCCGGATGCGAGTGCGCTGCGCCATGCCATAAAAGTAGTCCAGGGTGTCAAAGCGGTAGCTCTCAATTTCGATGGCGTTGTGATCGGCAAGACTGATGCGCGGAAGTCCAAAATCCAAACGTGGCAGAAGGTAGTAATCCAGTGGGGCCTCGTTGGAATGGTTAAGCCGCACGGCCACCGTGATATCAGGTGCCAATCCGGTGTCGAACCGAACCTTCCATCGGTTGCGGCCGTTTTCCTGGGTTTGACACCGCGCCAGCACGAGTGACACAGTGAACTCCTTGTTGACGTGCAGTAGATCTGTGGCGGGGTCACGCTCGATGGTGCCGCCCAGGTCGCCAATAGCTCTTTCTGTCTGTGCAACGATTTGTGGGTGCAGTCGTCGGAGAAATTGGTTGGCTTCCAGATAGCGGTAGTCCCGGTCGGGCGTAAACCCTACTGTTTGATAGGCGCGAATCAGACTGCCGAATCGGTGGATGTAGGCTGAGGTGGAGGGCATGCCCTCGGTCTCGTCAATGATCAGCCCGGACAGAAACCCACGATCTTGGTACAGCGACCGCAGGCGCTCGATCAGTTCGACATTGGAAAACCGGTACGCCCTGGCGCGCACGATGCCTTGGGCGGTGTAAAACAATTCAGGGGTGACGACCGCCTCAAACGCGCGCTCCTTTTTGATCCACATGTCAGGCGTGTTTTCTACCCGGAGTTTTTTCAGCTTGAACGAGCGGCGGTTGTAGACGTTGTTGCCAATGTACTTTTCGTTGGTCAGCACCTCGCGCACGGTGGCACGGGTCCAGTCGCGTTCAAGGTCCGTTTGGACGCCTTTTTCATTGAGACGAACTGCAATTTCTGACTCGGTCAGGCCGTCATCCGTGAACCAGCGATAGATCTGGAGCACCATTTCTACCTCGACGTCGGGCCCAGGCATCAAGATGACACGGTCGGTTTGCAGGCTTTTATGCTCACCGCGCGCCAGTTCCGCCTTCACGGATCCGGTCTGGTCCAGTAGGACGCGACGCAGTCCGTATCCGGCGGGGCCGCCCTGGCGATAGCCCAACTCGATCAGCCGACACTGACCGGCGAACACCTTGGCCGAGAGTTCCCGGCTGTATTCACCGGCCATGGCGCGCTTGACCCCTTTGACGATGGTGGCCACAGGCGATCCATCGTTCTCGAACTGCTCCGCAACGTAGGCGACGTGAATGTTTTTGCGCTTGCAGATGTATTCGTAATAGGCCGACTCATCGGCGTCCTGGAAGCGCCCCCAGCGGCTGACGTCATAGACCAGGATGATCTGAAAATCTGCCGACCCCGACTCAACATCCTTGATCAACTGTTGCAGGGCCTGTCGACCGTCGATCCGCAGACCGCTTTTGCCCGCATCGGCGTACGTGCCCACAATATCGATGTTCCGATGCGCTGCGTACTCGCGGATTTTGTCAGCCTGGTTTTCTGTTGAGTATTGCTGGTGCTCCGTTGACATGCGGACATACTCGACCGCGCGAATGCGTTTCGGCTGATCCGGCGGAGATTCGGTTGCCTCGATTGACTGCATACGTCCCGATCACTCATGTTAGAAGGGCATGGGCGCTCGGGAGACCATCAGATTACGCGCCTACCGTGGCCAGTCACGTTCAGGACGTAAGTTCCAATCAAATGACCGAGAGCTCATTTGGGCTGCACGTTACTGCCGGTGCCACAGAACTTCCAACACGTCCTATCTTTGCAGTCGTCGTCTTTGCAAGAGCAGGAATCGCAAGCCGGAGTGATTTCAACGATCCATGTGCCGTTTGTGGTGGTGCCGTTCCCAGCAACGGGCCGTATTCGGTACACGCCAGCAGGAATCCCACCAAGTGCAGCCAACTCGTCCATCTTTACAAGCGGAGGGCGGACGCTCGACTCTTCTTCACGGCTTATGGCGCTTGCGGCGGATTCGGAATTTGACTTGCGGTACTCGCGCCAGTAATCTGGGTTGCGGTCAATCCATGCGCGCTGGACTCGGCGTTGGTTGTCGCGGTAGTCTGGGTCACTTTGTTGCTTGTCCCGTTGCCAGTTCTGGCGCCGTGCTTTTTGGCACGCCGGTGATGAGCAGTATTTTTGGGTGGGGACTTTGTGATGCGGTTTGAAGGGTTTTCCACACGCGGTGCAGGTTTTGGTAGCCATGAAAATTCTCCATACAAAACGTGTATGGGAACTGGGCGAAGGGGAAGGGTGCCTGTAACATTCGGCAACAATGCCGACTGTGCTTGCCGGCTTCCAAGGAGGTGCGATGTTTGAGGTTTGCTTATTTGACTTGGACGATACACTCGTTCGAACCACTGATCTTGAGGAAGTGCGGTTAGCTGGGAAAAACGTCAAGACCTTTGCCTACCTGAAGGAGCTTAAAGCTGCAGCAGGAGATGTTGGACCTAGAGTGCTCTACCCGCTATCGGTACTGGAGGCGATCAGAACGGAATTCCCGAAAATCAAGCTCGGGGTATTCACTCGCTCGCCTCGGAGCTATGCAGCCTGCATGCTGAAGCTCGCTTACCCCACTTTTGCGTGGGACATCCTCATCGCCTATGAAGATGTCAAACCCACAAAGCCCTATGGAAACGGTGCGAGAAAGGCGATGGACGAATTTGACGTCGAAAATCTTGACCGAGTATTGCTCATTGGCGACAACGATGCGGACGTGCGAGCGGCCTACAACTGCGGTTGCCTAGTCGCTCTCGATAGAACGAGCTGGGCGAATGACTGGTCAAAATGGAACTACGACCACTGGCATGCGCTGGAGCGCATCCCAGATGCGATCATCAAATCACCTGATGAAGTGTTAGAAATGCTGAAGGACCCCGGTAGTTTCCTGCCAGAGCTTGAACGTGCGCTGGTCGGAGGAAGCCGGCGCGGCGCACCACGTTTCGATGAGATAGGACATTTCATTCCGAAAGCGGCCGGGGGAGTCAAGAAGAGGTATCCCATTCACATCGGCGGTAGATCATTCGCGAAGTATGACTCCACTGAAGAGCGTCGAAAATGGCACGCACTGACGGCATCGATCGTGGAGAACAAGGATTCAGACACGTTCCCCGACGAATGGGCAGCCAGCGTGCGTGCGTTCATTGCAAAGCACTATCCGGTATTCTTTGGATCTAAGGTCATCAAGGTCTCTGTAGTCCCTCACCGTCCGGGGCGCAAACCGCGGTTAGAAAACTTCCTAGGACAGCTCGATCAAGTTCTTCAAAGCGACCCGATAAAGAAGCTGAATGTGTCGGTGCATCCGGGCTTGCTCGCGTACAAAAACGGAGTGAAATCGCAGCACAGCGAGCATCTCAACCAGCTGGAACGATTTCAAAATGTACGCGATCATCTTTACGTGAGGCAGCCGGAGCAAATCACGCCAGGTGCAGCATTTCTAATAATTGACGATGTGACAACGACAGGGGCCTCCTTGATCTTCGCCAATCAGTACCTAAAGGATGCGGGCGCGAACGACGTAACATGTTTCTCAATGTCAAAGAACATTGGTGACCTCTACACGAAGAACTAATCGTGATATCTGCGCAGACCGCGTTCCTCCTGTCACTCTCTATGCTTAAGGGCATAGGTCCAGCGACTCTGCGGAAAGTTGCGTCCATTCGAAACTTTCATCAGATGGGTATTGGCGATCTAGCCAATCGTGTGCCTCAAGTGGCGCGCGCTTTATTGGCGTCAGAGGCTTGGGCCCTAGCTTGTGATCTGGCAGCAAGGCAGATGGAAGACGCACTGAAGTACGAGTCGCGAGTTATATCAGCGCTCGACCCAGAATACCCGCGCCTCCTTGCGGTTACAAAGGATGACCCGTTTCTGCTGTTCGTGAGAGGGAGGCTTGCATCCGACGCGGACAAGTCGGTCGCTGTGATCGGTACCCGCGAGCCAACAGCACACGGCGAAATGATCGCAGCTCGGATCACCAGTTTCTTCGCTGAGCAAGGTTGGAGCATCGTCAGTGGCCTTGCAATTGGCTGCGATGCGATTGCGCATAGCACAGCTTTGAAATGTAATGCTCACACAGTTGCGGTCCTTGCACACGGCCTGCAGATCATTGCGCCCAGTCGACACAAAGCGCTTGCAGAAGAAATTGTGGAAAGCGGTGGAGCCCTGGTGAGCGAGTATCCCTTTGGTCAGGAGATTCAGAAGCAGCAGTATGTAAAGAGGGACAAGACACAGGCGGGATTAGCGCAGGGTGTCGTAATGATTCAGTCCGACCTCGTTGGAGGGAGCCTTCACGCCTCACGTGCCGCACTTGACTATGGGCGCTGGCTCGCCGTGCCTTATCCGACGGAAAGAGACCTTGATAGAGGCGAGCCAAAGGTACAGGCTAACTTGATGATTGCAGGCGGGCCCGATCATGAAGTAGCGGAGCTGCTTCGTTGCTCCGACGAAGCTCTCGGGAAAATCGTCGTTCTCAAGAGTAAGGAAGACTATGCGCGTCTACTCTCGCCTGTGAAAGGTGTTGGCCGAAAGCGATTCCATGACACGGAAGCGCACGGTTATATCGAACCGTCGCCGTCCATCGCGTCCGACCTGAATGCGAATTTTCTCGCGGCGTCTAGCATGGATTTGCTGGCCGCCCATCCAACCACGACCCTCATCGAACAGCTTCTGGCTCGGCAGAAATACATCGTATCAAAGCTACGTGAAATCGACGCGTTTTTGGACTGCCTTGCTGAAGCCAGCCCTGAGGCGAAGTGGGAGCTTCAATTTGAGCTTGAGAATGTTCTGGCCCATATGCTCGTGTTCGTGGTGGAGGCTGAAGGTGGCCTCCGAAGCAACGGATCGCTTCATTTGCATCTGAAGGCGAGTGCGTCGAAGCTCGCTCAGGATTTGTCCTCTTTGCGGAACAAAATTGTGCACGGCGTAGACGTTATCCCGCAGAGCTTGAAAACCGAATCTGCCACATTGCATATCGCTGGGAGTGCGCAGGTCCGGCAAATTCGGGCAGAGTTTCAGGATTTTTCATTACCGGCTATGCAACTTCTGGGATCTCCCTAGGGCCAGACGTGCCGGAATCAAACAGGTCTGTCCAAGGCACAAAGGTACGTCGGTGATGCGCGAAATTATTGAGTTCTCAACCGACTTGAACTGTCGCAGGTGTTCCAAGGTTGGATACTTCTAACGTGGGCAAAGAGCCAAGCGCCATCGTGTGATCTGGCACAGGCAGTGGGACGTACGATGACTATCGCCATAGACCTTCAAGCTCCCGAATGGATAAGCAGCGGTGCGACCATCACTGGCGGCCTGGACCTGCTTGGCCTGAGGCTCCCCGTACAGACGATCGGGGGCACGTTGCTCGATGGCGTCACTACGGTGACCCCTTCGGTTCGCTACCTCGCGTTTCGAGCCTGGCTGATTCACCGCTACGGCCAACGCGGCGGAGCCGATAGCTGGCAGACGTTTACTGACTTCGCCGCACGTGTTGAGTCAGCGCTGGTCCTCGGAAACCTCCTCGAAGACTCGTCGATTGGCGGATTGATCGGATCCGATCAGGCGCTCGAACGTCTAGCGCTGGGCGATGACCACGTCCAGATCGCGAGCTTGGTGAAGTCGCCCGCCTCCACGATCTACACGGGCCCTTCCGACCAACTCGGCATCAGCAAGAGCAGGGGCAACGCGGTACCTGCGCTTGTCATGGAGCGCGGTCTCCCCCTTGCCAAGGCCGTGGATAGGCGACTGAACACCGTCTCGCTCATCGGGCGCCTGATTCGTGACGATGCCCATGGCGCGGCTTCGATTGACGATCTGCGCGAACTCGGTAGTCGGGTGAGGGTTGATCGTATTCCCGACGATGAGAGGGAGCTTCTGCTCGCAGCGATCATGCCGTCGGCGCCCCGGCCAACCGAGCGGAACCGGATCAGGACCTACGCAGCACTGCTGGCGCTCGCAACCCAGCAGAAGTCGGCACCGAGCGAGGGGAAGTTCTTCGACATGGTGTGCTCGCTCGGCCGTTTCGGCGAGCCGCTCGTTGATCAAGTTGCAGACGGCTGGGCGACCTATTGCGTGCGGGATGCCATTGCGGTGACGCAGGAGGGTGTCCTCGCCGCAGTGATGGGCGAGGTCTTGGGCCAACCCGATGGTGGGCTCTCTGGCGTGGACCGGAACGTCGTCATGGAAGCACTCATGGAACGCGTCGAAGAGCACGATTCCGCGCTGCGTGATTTGAGTCTGCTCTCGTCTGGGGAGTCCGTGGCGGATCTGACGTTCAGGGCGCTGGAGGATCGTTTGCGCTCACGTCTCTTCGTCGCCGGCGCTGTGCCTGGCGTGGTGAGATGGTCTGACAGTCTGGTCGAACCCCTGCTGTACCGGCGTGCGCTGAAGTCTGGCGCAGGTGCCCTGTCGCTGGCTGTCGTCGCGTGGGTCATGGCGGGTCTCCGAGTTGGCGATGCCGTTCGTGAGGATAAGCAGGAGTACCGCAGTCTGTCGCACCAGGGACGGCGGCGACAGGGAATGCGCGAGGTCGTGCTCCCAGCGCTGGAGCGGTTCCGGCGAGAAGACCGCCCACTGCGCGACGTTGCGGCGGAAATGGCGGTCCGCACGGTTCAACAGCATCTGCAGATCACATGGTCTCGCCTACAGGTTGATCTGAGACGCGACGTTGCGTTGCTGACCGCTGAAGGCAACAAGTGGTTCGCTCGGCGCAAGGCCTTCGTCGCTGGCCGCACTGCGTCTCGCATCCAGCAAGCGCTCGGGTGGCTCCACCAACTCAAGCTGATCGACGCGAACGGGATCACCGCAGACGGTGCGATCGTTCTGCAGCGCGCACTGGCCACTTTGGCTGAAGGGGATGCGGCTTGAATCCTCGGCTGTTCTGCCGCGAGCGCGCTTATCACAAGGCGCTCCTGCTTACGTATTCGTTTGATCCGATCTTCTTCGAACAGGTCGTTCTTCCCGACCTCTGGGCCGGTCGCTCCAGCGACATTCTGGTTCTCGGCGACAGAGGTGAGATCGACACCTCCTTCCAGTCCGCTGCAGGGCAGCTTTGGAATCTCGGCAAGCAGTACCTGCTCGCTGGGGCTGATGTCGCCGGAGCATTTCACCCGAAGGTTTTCGTGAGGCTCGGCCCGAAGGACGGCATCGTCATGGTCGGCAGCGGGAACGTCACGAGTTCCGGGTGGGGCGGAAACCAAGAACTAGGCGCCGCGTGGATGGTTGGCCCAAATCACATCGACAAGGGCAGATGGCTGCATCCATTCCTCGATGACGTAATGACGTGGTGCCAAGGGGATCTGGAGCGTGAGGCCGTTCGTCGATTCAAGGATGTCCCTTGGCTGAGTTTGACCCCCGCCGACGACAGCGAAGCCAGTCCCGTACTGCGTAGCAGGGGAACACGATCCCTTGCCTCAGAACTGGCCCAGCGTTGGTCGGGCCGACGATTCGATGAGGTGAAGATCCTTACGGGTTCAACGGACGAGTCTGGCGCTTTCTTGCGCTGGGCACAGGGAGTGTTCGGCGTCACCCGAGCCACCATCGCCCTTACGCCCGCATCAGCGAGTTTCGTGGTGGAAAAGCTGGCCGATCTGCCGTTGGAGCTTCGCTTGATCGAGGCACCACCGGACCGGCCGTTGCACGCCAAGTTTTACTGGTTCGAAGGGGCTGACGGTCCTGCGGCGGTGATGGGTTCAGCCAACTGTTCCGCCGCCGCATGGCTCCTTGCGCCAGGAAGCACCGGCAACGTCGAGTCCATCGTCGTTTACGACCGACCAGATCCTCAAGACTTCGAATCCGCACTTGCGCTATTTGCCGTGCCCGGACAGGCACCGGCCGACATCCTGGTTCTTCACCCCGTCCACGAGAAGGTACCCGCAGCCCACCATGCATCGTTCGCAATCAATTGTCTGCAGTGGGACAACGCCTCGCGGCGCATGGTCGCCGAGATCTTCCCTGATGTGGATCCTGCCTTGCAGGTTGGCCTCCGGCTTGGCGAGCGCGTGTTGCCGATGGAGCGTCTGCAGGGGCCAAACGCGCTCTGGGTGTGCGAGATCCCCGAAGGGCTGGACGCAGCGACCATGTTTGCGTCGGTCATCGTGACCATAGGGTCCAACTCCTGGACGTCGGCCGCCCGGTGGGTCGACGACCTCGCCGCGCTCGAACATGCCAGTCACTCGGCGAGGCTTCTGGAGCCGTTCAAGGCGCTTGACCGGAGTACGAGTTCGGCCGAGCAGAGGCAGATGCTCGATGAACTGCATGAAGTAGCGCAGACACTTTTCAACGACCCGGCATCCTTCCGTGATCCTGGTTTCGGCGGCGGTGATCACAAGAAGACGAGCGAGGTGCCTGCGGCACCTGTCAATCCGAACGACCTGCTAGTTCACCTAGATGAGTCGCGTGAGGGGCTGCCTCACCTCGCGTCTGCGCAGCCGGGGACGTTGTCACTGACGGGGATTCTTCGTCTGCTGTTCGAGGCTGAGACAGACGAAGGTCGGACTCCTGCTGCCGCCGGGGATGAGGACATCGATGAAGGGCAGATGCCGGACTCGTCGCCCCCGCTGAAGCCGGCCAACCAGAAGGATGAGGCCGACGCCGCCACCGACGGCGCAGTCATCGAGGCGCGGTTCCGTGAGCGGCTGGCGACACAGATCAAAACGTTCTTGACGGAAATGTCGGCGGCTGCCTTCGCTGGACGCTGCACTGCCACGCAGATGGTGCAGGCAGTCGCGTTCCCGTTGGCGATTGCATTGCGGGGGCGCCGCAAGGGTTGGGTCCCCAATGAACTCGCGGAGAGGTGGGCGCTTGAGGTCTTTTCCATCTTGTTCCGTGGTCAGGCGCCGGGGTCTGCCGGTCTCCTACGTGCCGTTGAGAAGCGATACGTCGAGAACGGAAAGAGGGACACTTTTGATGATGTAGTCGGCGACGGGACACTGTGGTTGGTCTTGGTGGCTACGTTGGGTGGTACAGGCTGGCACGGCGTCGGCACCGACATCGACAAGGCAGTCGCCCTCAGGGAGGTGTTCGCCGCTCCTCAGCTGCTTGCCTCAGCTACTTCTAGCCGTGTCACCGGCCTGCTCGGGAAAATCCGCATCGAGGATGCTAAAGCGTATGTGGCCGATGTCGCACCGACGGTGAACCGGCTCTTGGGTGAGTTAGAGCACGCCCTTCGGCCAATGTGGGATTCGGAGATGCGCGATCAGGGAGCGCGAGCGATCACCCACGAGCAGGGCGACCTGCTTTGGCGCGACAAGGTGGGATGGGCGATTTGCCTTGAGGCAACGCAGAACCGAGCTGGGCAGTCGATAAAAGTCCGGCTTAAGGGTGTCGAAAAGGCTGTGATGGCCGGCTACTACGTCAATGTGTCAGATGCCTGCAACCGCGATCCCATACTTAGCCGACTGGTCGGAGACCTACGGCGCTCCGTGGCGACATCAATGCGTCAATGAAGGAGGGTACCCGCCGCGCTTCGCTCAGTCGTCGGCTTGATGAAAGCGACAGGTCAACGATATCTGAACTGGCGGCCAAATCAGATGGAAACTGTAAGTCGACTACCGATCGTCTTGGTGGAGGTGGCCAAGCACGATTCTTCGAAAGCTTCGATTTCCACCATTCGGTAAATGACTCGACCAGGTAGTTTCAGGAATTTTGGGCTAATTCCCACGGACCTCCAGCGCTCAAGAGTGGCTTCACTGACATGCCATCGGACTGCAAGTTGCTTTTGGTTTAGATGAATGACTTCCATGGGATTTCCAGAGTAAAGACGGACACCCAGGAATGAACGCTTCGTTCGGCAGGCAAGTCAAGGTTTCGGCGGGCTATTCAAGCCGGAACTTGGCGCAGGGGCATTGCGGAAAGATGCAGGAAATTGTCGATTCAGCAACTCGGACCGTAGCTCTCCGACCCTTTCCGAAGCGCTCCAAAGGACTGTCGCATAAACTATCATGTGGCCTACAGGTGGAGTTTGAACCGGGGTCCGCACCCACCACCATATATTGAAATCCCAACTCTTATCAGTTGGGATTTTTTTTGCCTATTCCCCCAGTGAAACGGCACTTTCACTCGCGAGCGTCCACCTGCCACACCCCCCTTTTTGGGTGGCATTTCC
>Ga0105050_10001649_pt1 | contig 33294 bp, 34 predicted proteins | sample FRY01_FD_78088 | JGI IMG/M metagenome (GOLD analysis project Ga0105050, IMG submission 78088) | Freshwater microbial communities from Lake Fryxell liftoff mats and glacier meltwater in Antarctica - FRY-01 | ecosystem: Environmental > Aquatic > Freshwater > Ice > Glacier meltwater ...
CAATCTGTTCCTTCTTACTTTGTGCATTTGCAATGCATATTGTAAAAACCATCAAAGTACATAAAACTGTTTTCATCTTCGTATTCACTTTTTCTATTTTATTAACGCTAACGGTTTGGCTTTAGCTTGTAGTCTAATTAAATATATACGATAATTTAACTGAAAGGGAGACAGGTGTCCGGGACTACTTTAACTGCTCACTCAGGGGCTCAGGTTTTCGCAAGCATTTTGGGAGCTGAATAAATTTTTTCAGGGACTCAGTGAAATTCCTGAGCTTAACAATAAAAGTGATAGCTATAAGACTATCCACAATCCCGGGTTATTAAAGTGCATAGGACATGTGGTTCTTGGCGAGGGCTTAAGAATAGAAAGCTATATTACAGCATCGTTACATCAACAGACTTAAAGATTGCAGCTAATTTGTAGCCGATCCAAGCCATTGGAATGTAAGCTAAAATCAAATCAACGGCGGCAAACCAAATCGGAGAAGGCAGCATAAACACCATGGTCAATCCTCCAACAAAGAATAGAATTCCTATAAATATTGCCAAGCGTAATTTGTTTGTGTTCGCTAAAAGGGCAACAACAAATGCGCCTACCAACGTTCCTAAAGCATGCGCTAAAAAGGGCATTAAAAAATGCTTTGCTTCAAACAACTGCATGTGCTCTTTCAAGCTTTCTAAATCTTGAGGATTCATGCCTTCTGGCGGTGGAATGATGCTACTACTTATGGTAATGATGCCCATATTGACCACGTTGCCAATTACAAGGCCGGCCAAAACTGCAAGTGTGTTTCTTAAAATAGGATTCATTTTTATTGGGGTTCAGCCTCTGTGATAAATAGGCCCTTTCCTATGGGTTAAAATCAACCGCTACTAGATATAAAACTTTTACAGGAACGCCCTTCTCTTTTCCTGGAGCAAAAGTAGGCAATTTAGCTATTACATTTAAAGCTTCTTGGTCATAGATGGCCAAACCCGAAGATTTCACCAACTCTTTTCCAATAACATTTCCCTCTTCTGTAACCACAAACTTCACATAAACTTTCACTTGCTCTTTTAAAGGAGCGGCTACTTTAGGGTAAACTAAATTGCTTTTTAAAAAAGTGGCAAAGGCCTTCTTGAAGCAATCGGTTTCTTCATTTTTATTAGGAAGGGTACACTCACCGAAATAAGGCATTTCGTTGACTAAATGAAAAAACTCTAAATCTTCAGTTGTTTCTTCCATCGTAGTTTGAGCGGAAAGATTAAGGCTTACACTCAAGCAGAAAATTAGGGCTAGTCTTTTTAAAAGGGGTTTCATGTCTTTAGGTTTAGTTGTTATTTAAAAATTATAGGTAAGGTATACTGCACTCTTACCGGGATTTTTCTTTGACTTCCTGCTTGCCAGTTTTGCATTTGTCTTACATTCACTGATTAGCTCATTAACTTTTTAATCACTTCAATCGCTGCTTCAGGAATCTTCGTTCCAGGCCCAAACACAAAGCTCACACCATTTTCAAATAAGAAGGCGTAATCTTTTTGGGGAATCACGCCACCCGCCACGACCATAATATCTTCTCGACCTAAAGCTTTTAATTCTGCAACTACTTGCGGCACTAAAGTCTTATGTCCATTCGCCAAACTACTAACACCCAACACATGTACATCGTTTTCCGCTGCCTGTAAAGCCACTTCTTTTGGCGTTTGAAATAAAGGACCTATATCTACATCGAAACCCAAATCTGCAAAACCGGTTGAGATCACTTTCGCTCCTCTATCATGTCCATCTTGCCCCATTTTGGCCACTAAAATTCTAGGTCTTCTGCCTTCGTTTTCAGCAAATTCATCAGCCAATTTTCTGGCTTCGGCAAAACGTTCATTGTTATTCATTTGACTCGAATATACTCCTGAAATACTATTAATAACTGCCCTATATCTGCCGTATACATGCTCTAAAGCTAAGGAAATTTCTCCTAAAGTTGCACGTTTTTCAGCAGCATCTATCGCTAAGTCTAGTAAATTACCATCTTCGTTTCTAGCGGCATCTTCTATTTTTTGTAGGGCCAACTGAACCTTTGCTTCATTTCGCTTTGATTTTGTTTCTTGAATCCGGGCTATTTGCCCTGCCCGAACCTCTTCGTTATTAATCTCTAAAATTTCAAAATTTTGCTTTTCATCAGTTAAGTAGTTATTTACGCCTACAATCACATCTTTGCTGCTATCAATTCGTGCTTGCTTTTTCGCCGCAGCTTCTTCAATTCTCATTTTAGGTAAGCCACTTTCTATGGCTTTACTCATACCGCCCAAGGCTTCAACTTCTTCAATAAGAACCCAAGCATCTTTTATAATTTGCTCGGTTAATTCTTCTACATATTTTGAACCACCCCAAGGATCAATCGCCTTGGTAATGTCGGTTTCTTGTTGAATAAATTTTTGCGTATTTCTTGCTATTCGAGCTGAAAAGTCTGTAGGCAAAGCAATGGCTTCATCAAAAGAATTCGTGTGTAAAGATTGCGTCCCGCCAAAAACCGCGCTCAAGGCTTCTATAGTAGTTCGCGCTATGTTATTGTAGGCATCTTGCTCCGTTAAGCTATACCCTGAAGTTTGACAATGCGTTCGCAAAGCCATTGATTTTTGGTTTTTCGGATTGAAATCTTTTACAATCTTCGCCCACAATACTCTTGCGGCACGCATCTTCGCAATTTCTTTAAAATGATCCATGCCAATAGCCCAGAAAAAAGACAATCTTGGAGCAAAATCATCAATATCGAGTCCAGCAGCAATTCCTGTTTTTATATATTCTAAACCATCTGCTAGAGTATAGGCCAACTCAATTTCAGGTGTTGCTCCAGCTTCTTGCATGTGGTAACCGCTTATAGAAATCGAATTGAATTTGGGCATCTTTTGCGAAGTGTATTTGAAGATGTCTCCAACAATCCGCATGCTTTGTTTTGGAGGATAGATATAGGTGTTTCGCACCATAAACTCTTTCAATATATCATTCTGAATAGTTCCTGAGAGTTGCTCGATATCAACCCCTTGCTCCTTTGCAGCAGCAATATAAAAAGCCATTATAGGCAATACCGCGCCATTCATTGTCATGGAAACCGACATCTTATCTAAAGGAATCCCATCGAATAAGATTTTCATATCTTCGATAGAATCAATCGCCACACCAGCCATGCCTACATCACCCGGAACGCGCGAGTGATCACTATCGTAACCCCGGTGTGTTGCCAAATCAAAGGCAACTGACAAGCCTTTTTGTCCGGCCGCTAAATTCCTTCTATAAAATGCATTACTTGCTTCAGCCGTTGAGAAACCTGCATACTGCCGAATCGTCCATGGTCGAATCGCAAACATGGTGCTGTATGGACCTCTTAAATAAGGAGGAATTCCAGCGGTATAGTTCTTTAGGGATTGGCTCATGTAACAAAGATAAGGAAATATAGAAAGAATTGACGCTCTTGAATAGGGGTCAAAAATTATCCCTACTTTTGAAAATGAATTGAATAGGATTATGGATTGGATTTATATACTAGATTTAACGGGTGTTTTAGTGTTTGCGATCAGTGGAGTGCTAACCGCAATTGATTACGATTTTGACGTGGTAGGGGCTACCATTATTGGCGCTGTTACGGCCGTTGGAGGAGGTACGCTTAGAGACCTTATGATAGGGGAAACCCCCGTGGCGTGGATGCGCGACACCAATTATTTATGGGTTGTTTTATCCGCAGTGGCGCTTTCTTATCTTTTTAAGAAATACATCCTTAAGTTGAGAAGAAGTATGTTCCTTTTCGATACGATTGGTATAGGGTTGTATACCATTTTAGGTCTGCAAAAAACTTTAAATATTGGATTAACCATTCCAATAGCCTTAACAATGGGCATCGTTAGTGCTGTTTTTGGCGGGGTATTGAGGGATATTTTAACCAACAATGTTCCTTTAATTTTTCGAAAAGAAATTTATGCAACAGCTTGCCTAGCAGGGGGCGTAGTTTATTTAGTTTTAGGGCAAGTCTCCGGAGTCGTTTATATTAATATGATAGTGGCCATGCTGACCGTTTTCATTATTCGAGTTTTAGCGGTAAAATACAATTGGTCCTTAAAATTTGATCCTAGATAAATGAAGAATACGAAACCGCTTCTAAACAAAGAGAACACGACGCTTCGTAAAGTGCATAAACCATTAAAGGAATAGACTTTAGTAGAGCTTCTAACAATAATTAAAGTTTAGGAATAGCGGCTACTTTCTATTAAATTTGAATAATTTTTTCTTTAAAAAAGGGTTTAAAGATTTTTAACAGCTAGTGAAAGTAAAAAAAAACATCTTTACATCTTGAAAAAATGTTGAAAACTATGCGAACTACTAATAAATCCCTATCTTTGCCTACTGTGAAAAAAATCGCGCCATATCTGTTTATAGGGTTGTTTGTCTTAATTAGTGCCTGTTCGTCAACTGAGAAAATTCTTCGATCAGCGGACTCTAATTTAAAATATACGCAAGCGTTGGAGTGGTATAATAAAGGTGCCTATTACAAAGCAATTCCTGTTTTTGAAGAGTTGATGGGCCTTTACAAAGGTTCTAAAACTACAGAAGAGGTTTATTATTACTATTGTATGGCACAGTTTAATCAAGGGAATTATGTGCTCTCTGCTTTTCATTTTAAGAATTACGTTCAGAAACATCCCTACAGCCAGTATACAGAAGAATGTTTGTTTATGTATGCAGAAAGCTTTTCCAAGCAATCGCCGAAGACCAACTTAGATCAAACAGAAACCTATAATGCAATTGACGCCTATCAAGTTTTCGTGAATCAGTATCCTGAGACGGATAGCATGAAATATTGCAACAATAAGATTGACGAATTGCGTTTCAAATTAGAGTCAAAAGCGTTAAAAGCTGCGCAGTTATACTATAAAACAGAGAATTTTAGAGCTGCGGCCTTTTCGTATAAGAATTTGTTAATTGATTATCCCGACATTGATGATTCAGAATCAATTCAATATAAAATTGTGAATTCTTTCTACAAGTATGCAGAACAAAGTATTGCTACAAAACAACAAGAGCGATATGAAGAAGCTATAAAGTTTGCGAATACTTTTTTATCCAGGTACAGGGATAGTGAATATACCGCAAGTATTCAAAATACGATTCAGAATTCTCACTATCAAGCAATTAAAGGCGCTTATCTTGCTGCCTTGATTACAAACCTTGACAATAGAGAAAGAAAGTTGAAAGAAGTTTTTGATGTTTTTGAAGTGCACAAACAACTAATATCCAACGAAAAGATTTTAGTAGACGCCGAAGAAATTAATGAGCAGGCACATTTTGAATTGATTAGAACTCATTTCTTAAAAGCACAGAATTCAGAATTAGGGAAAAGTAAAATCTCGTACGTAGAAACTTTAGAAGAGTATAGTGACTTTGTGAACAGTTATCGCGATGGTAAGTACAGCAAAGAAGCTTTAAAAATTTATAACGCAGCACAAAAGAATTTAAAAAAACTAAGCAATGGATAAAATTAGAGAGTACCGAAATCTTGAAGCTCCCGATGGAATTGAGCCTAAAATAATGGCTGATATTAAAGGGGATACTGGGAATATTTATAAGGCATTAAATGTTATTTCTAAAAGAGCGAATCAAATTGGTGTTGAGCTTAAAAACGAACTGCATGATAAATTGCAAGAGTTTGCTTCTGCCACAGATACTTTAGAAGAAGTATTGGAAAATAGAGAGCAAATTGAAATCTCTAAGTATTACGAAAAACTACCTCACCCAACAATCTTAGCTACTGAAGAATTTCTACAAAAGAAATTGTACATCAGAGAAAAAGATGGTGCAGCAGAGTAAAAATGCTTAAGGGCAAAAAAATAGTATTAGGCGTAACGGGAAGCATAGCTGCCTACAAAGCAGCATATCTATGTCGCCTACTAGTCAAAAATGAAGCAGAAGTACAAGTGGTCATGACCCAAAGTGCTTCTGTTTTTGTATCCCCACTTACCTTCTCTACGCTAAGTAAAAAACCAGCAATCATCTCCATGTTTGATGAAGGGTCCAATTGGAATAATCATGTAAATTTAGGCCTTTGGGCCGACTTGATGTTGCTTGCGCCTGCGTCAGCAAATAGTATCGCGAAAATGGCCAATGGCCTCTGCGATAATCTATTGTTGGCAGTCTATTTGAGTGCAAAATGTCCAGTAGCTATTGCTCCCGCCATGGACTTAGATATGTGGAAACATCCTTCAACACAAAGAAACATTCAAACACTTCAACAAGACGGGGTCAAAGTGATTCCCGTAGGGAATGGTGAGTTGGCTAGCGGTCTAAATGGTGAAGGGAGATTAGCTGAACCTGAAGAGATTCTATCTTTTATAATTAATGAGTTTTTTAAAAAATAAACGAGTTTTACTCACGGCTGGTCCTACTTACGAGGCCATAGACCCAGTGCGATTTATTGGTAATCGATCCAGTGGTAAAATGGGCTATGCTCTTGCAGAAGCGCTAGCTGAAAAAGGCGCGGAAGTTATTCTAGTAAGTGGCCCGGTTAGCCTTAACACCAAGCACCAAAATATCAAACTTATTGAAGTAGAAAGTGCTGCTGAAATGTATGCTGCATGTCACCTTCACTTCGGTTCTTGCGCTATTGCCATTCTTGCAGCGGCAGTGGCGGATTATACCGTAGCGAAGCCTTCGGCAATAAAGATTAAAAAGAAGTCAGAGACCATGAGTTTACAATTGGTGAAGACGAAAGACATTCTTAAAAGTTTAGGGAAGATCAAAGCTGCGGACCAACTTTTGGTGGGCTTTGCTCTTGAAACAAACAACGAATTGGAGAATGCAAAGAAAAAGTTAGTGTCGAAAAACTTAGACTTTATTGTTTTAAATTCCCTTCAAGATCAAGGAGCTGGTTTTAAGCACGATACGAATAAGATTACGATAGTAGAAAAAAGCAATAAAATCACTAAATTTGAGTTAAAGTCAAAAGCGGAAGTAGCCAATGATATTGTGGCCTTTATTGAAGGCTTTAGGGATTAAAGAATGGTGTTCATGAAAAAGATTTTAATTTTAGTAGTTCTAAGTGTTGCCTTATTTATTCCAGCTGTCCATGCCCAGGAACTGTTTTGCGAAGTCACCGTTAGTGCACCAGATCAGTCCAAAGTAAGTACGGATCCGAAAGTTTTTAAAACCTTAGAAAATAGTATTAAGGAGTTCATGAACAATAGAAAATGGACAGCAGATAATTTCAATGATCACGAGAAAATTCAGTTGAGTATTTTTATCGGTATTACAAACCAACAAGGCGAAAATGGCTACGAAGCCTCTCTTACGATTATTTCTAAACGACCAATATTCAACAGCAATTACAATTCAACGGTTTTAAATATCATAGATAACGACTTCACTTTTGTTTATAGGGAATTTGACCCCATAGAATTTAATGAGTTTCAGTTTACAAGCAACTTAAGTCATGTCCTTGGTTACTATGCCTACACGATAATTGGCGTGGATTACGATACCTACGCAGACAAGGGAGGGCAGAAATATTTACAGCGGGCGGCAGATATTGTGGCCGTAGTCGGAACCAGCGAAGGAACGACTTACAGAGGGTGGAAATCTTACGATAAAAATCAACGAAATCGCTATTGGTTTATTACTCATTTGCTGAACGGCAGATACGAGCCTTTTAGAACGGCAATGTACATTTATCATCGCGAAGGCTTAGATAATTTTTATAGTGATCCTGCTCTTGCTAGAGCGAATGTTTACCGTGCTTTGGAAGATATCGCTAAAGTAGCTCAAGACAATCCAAATCTCCCGCTTATTCAAACCTGGTCTGAAAGTAAACAGGATGAAATAATAGGGGTTTATTCTAAAGCACCAACAGAAGAAAAAACAACTTTTCTAGCGCTAATAAAACGAGCAGACCCCGTGAATGCGAGCGCATACGATAAAATAAAAGATGAAAAGTAAGCGCTATGAAAATTAGTGGCTTTACCTTGGCAAATGATAAAGTAGCCAATCTTTATTATCCTTTTCTAGAATCTATTCAATCCATCTTACCTATAGTGGATGAATTCGTCATTGCCTTAGATGATAAAGAAGGTGAAGTACGTCGAAGAATCTTAAGTCTTAATTCAGATAAAATCAAAATTATTGATACCACATGGGACACAGAAAAATATGGTGACGGAACTATTCTAGCTCAACAAACGGACATCGCCAAAGCACATTGTACAGGAGATTGGTTGTTTTACATTCAATCAGACGAAGTCCTTCATGAAAAGTATTTACCTATTGTCAAAGCTAGATGCCAAGAGCTATTAGAGGACAAGGGAGTGGAAGCTTTACTGTTTCGTTACCGTCATTTCTATGGTGATTATAATCACTATTTGCAAAGCCACGGTATCTATCCCAAAGAAATGCGGGTCATTCGCAATTTACCAGACATTCATTCTTGGGGCGATGCACAGTCCTTTAGAAGAATCCCGAATTTTGATGGCAAGAACTACCGACAAAAAGAAAATACCTTCAAACTAAAAGCGGCGAAAGTAGATGCCTATATGTTTCATTACGGTTGGACCCGTCCACCAAAGTACATGCAAAACAAGCGCAAGAACTTGCACACTGTTTTTAAAGGTGAGCAAAAAGTAGCCAAAATGTTTGAAAACACAGTAGCTGATTTCGACTATGGCGCACTAGGAAATTTGCAAAAATACACGGAAACACATCCAGCAGCGCTATCAGAAAAAATCAAAGATTTTCACTGGGCCGATCAATTGAATTATGGCAAAAGCCACAAACTCAATAGACCCTTACACAAACACGAAAAACCAAAAAACCTCTTCTTAACCAAAATCGAAAATACCTTCCTAAACGGCAATCAGATTTTTGGCTATTCGAATTGGAAGTTGGTGAAGCGGTAGATTATTCTTTAAAAAATTCTAGAGGTTCGATGTTTAGTTTTTCAGCAAGAGTATAAACCATTGACACACTTGTGTTAACCACACCTCTTTCTATTCTGCTAATTTGACTCACTTCAACATTGCAATCATTGGCTAGTTTTTCGGGTGATATTTTAAACTTGTTAAATGCCTTTTTTGTTGCCCCACAAGCACACCCTTTCAAACCTATCTGAAAGAGATGAGTTAGTTATAAATCATCAAGTAGGTTTGATATATTCCTTAGAGTTCAATAGCAATTTAAAGCTTAGTGACTATGATGCCGATTGCCCTGAGGACTTTATATTTGACTTTGTATTATGTCCAAACCCATTTAACATTAATGCATCTCCTGATAGCCAAATTAATTATAGGTTAACGCATAATTTGGATATTTTTAAAACGTCTTTTGCGATAGTTAATAGACAAAATCAACTTGCTTCTGGAGGACTGAAGAATTTGGTAACAGGCAGCGGGAGCTTTTATCCAAACTATGGCACTAGCTTTACTTATTATTACATGATTCTTACCACAGACTCTTGTGTTTTTTACGGAAAAGGAGATGTTTTAGTTGAAAATTAGGAGTTATTGTTAAAAGATATTTTAAGTTCTAGAAGGGGCATTAAGGTTTAAAACCGCTTAATGCGCCTTAACTTCTTAATGGTTACCTCTTATTTTCAAACCAAGCTATCTTATACAAGCCAGACCTACGAAGTCTTAGAGACTTTGCAGGTCTTCGAATCCCATCTCAATACTCAAATCTAAGTACTCAATACTTAGTACTTCATACTAGGTACTACTTACTACAAAACCCCACTCTATTATGACTCGCATCACAAAGCGGCATTTTGCCAGATTCGCCACATCGACACAAGACGAGTCGTTCCATTTCCTCAATTCCCCCATCTTCATTTTCGAAGATGAAATTTCCAGTAATGATAATAGGACCATTTTGCTTGGCTAAGACCTTCGTTTTATTTTTGGTATCCATCTTCTTCTGGTATTTTTTTAGTTTCAGCCACAGGCTCTTTTGAAAAATGTTTCTTCCCAAAATAAAAGGCTGCTCCAGCTACCACTAGCAAAGAAATACCTAAGATTGGTCGGAAGAAAATCCACGCTATTGCAATGACGACAAAAGAAATAATGAAGGCTAATAGGAAAGCTATAATACTTGTCCCAGCTCCGAGTACATTTCCCAAAAAAGGAATTACACTGCCAAGAGTTGAGATAGGTTTTAGGATAGCCGCAAAGCCAATAAACATTAAGATAAAGCCAACAAAGCGAAGTGTCCAGGTTAAAATCTTATTCTTTTGCGCTTCTGACGCAAACATCTCTTCTGCGCTTTTTAAGCCATCATAAACCAATTCAATGGTTCTACCATTTTTAGAAACGTAGGGCTCAAAACTATTATTATTTTGTTTTGACACCACAGAAATTTCATGAGGATAAATCACTTCAAATGAAATTCTTTCATCACCAATAGTAGGGGATTTGGCTCCGCTACCATAGTAAACCTTACCGTTAGCAATAATACTTTCAGCGCTTGAGTCGCTGTAAATTTCTTCTGTGATAGGATAGTTTTCACTATTGGATATTTGAGCAATTAAACTAGGACTTAATCTAAAAGCTCCAAGGGTCACATTTTCTGCTTGGTATTGTTCCTTCTTGTGGTTAAACCCCTTCGGGTTCTTTCTCTCGCTTTCATCAAAGCCATCAGAATTGATTAGATGTTGGCTCCATACTTCTTCATAAGTGAAAGTTTCTGTGGTTGTAGTACTTCCGCCAACATTATCCTTCGTTTCAGTTTGCTTGTTTTCCTTATATTGATACATTTCAACAAGCTTATTCAATTTTATGGCATTCACGTTGACACCAAATTCAGGGTCTATCAGCGTGTCGTTGGTAAGTGCGGCGCCGTTTAAGTGAACCAATTTTCCATTGTTCTCCACTAAGAAGGCATCCGAAGAAATTGAAACCGTATTTTTTTGTCCTTCAGCAAGCTTTCGAATCTCCTTCACTGAGTTGCTTTCGTTAAACCATAAAAGACCAATAGCGATGAGAATTGCAAAGAATCCACCAAGGACTCCTTTCAAAGAACTGCCTAATTTTGAACCATAACTTTGAGTTGAATACTTCGTCGACATATTTTTATTTTTTTAAAAAGAAAGGGCTCCATAATATCTCATGAAGCCCTTTCTTGTTTTAATTCGTTCCGCTATCAAAAATCATTAACAGAGGTGTTTTTCTTATAAGCTTCAGCGGCTTCCCAGTCACTAGACAATTCGAATTCGAATTTATTATAATTAAAATTGAAAAGAGATAGAGTTACATCTGCAACAATCCATTGCTTAGAAACTTTATCATCATCTACAGCTTGATTTACATTTTTACCATATTTGTAATCTACAATAAAATCCATTTGCTCTACGTCTTTTTTCTTTCCTTCTAAAATTACTTTATACAAGCGATTCGTTTGGTCGGAAAACACATAATAGATGTTGCTTAACTGCAGACTTCCTAAAGTTAAATTATCATTAGCTAAGGTGTAAAATTTACCACCATTTAATAAATCTACTTTGATTGCAGGTGTAAATGTCAGTGTGTTTCCATCTCTTACAATAGAGTCTATATGAATTCCCCATTGCAGATCTCTAAATCCTTCAATTCGAGATAAATCTGTTTGTGCGCTTGACATGGCAAGAACAGCCATAAACACGATAGTTAATAATTGCTTCATTTCCACATAGTTTAATAATTGCTCAAAACTGCAACAATTCTGAAAGCTTCTAAAACTCTTTTATTAAGATTTACACAAAGCATTGCTCAGGGTTGTCTTATTTATTGTTCAAATTATTTTTTAAATAAGCAAAAAAAACGATAGGATTTCGTAGTTTCATGTTAAAACCAGTTACTATGAGAAAATGTCCCTTACCTTATTTTTTGCGCTATTCATCCTCATCGGATTTGCACAAAGAGAAGGCCTTGACCGAAATGGAAACGTGAAAGTTGAAGATATATATAACGACCTCATGGAAACTAGCAGTAGAGGGATCTTTCGAGGAGCAAGCTTTGACTGGACCAAAGCGCAAGTTTTAAAATTGGAAACGGATAGAACAACCACCTCCGTTTATAGAGATGAAAAACCGGAAGAATTGGTAATTACCACAGATATGGGCGCCGACGTCTTAAATTTTGGTGACATCACATATAGCTTTGACGAAAACGGATTGTATCATATTAAAGTGGAAACATTTGCCACAACCAACGAGGTGAATAAAAAGGTTTTCGAAAAAATTATAGCTTTTTATACTTCTAAGTTTGGTAAAGGTGTAGAAGCTGAAGATGGCTATTTGGAATTTACGGATAAATCACAATATCAAGATTATGTAATAGCAATAGAAGCGGTTGATAGTGAAACTAGCCCTGGAATTTACCTATTTATCTATCTAAAGTAATTATTCAATTGCTTCTAAGGCTAAGTCTTGAGCTAAACTATCTAAAAATTGTTTTAATTCTTTGTCTGACGTTTGAGTAAAATCAAAATCCCCAAAGAAACCCCATGTCTTTTCTAAGGAAGATAATCTATAAAGCTTAGAAATTACCTCATACTCCCCAACGGAAGTTTTAATTTCTTCAGGCAACTCTTTGTCAATACCAAAGTCCCAATTTTTGGGAATGAAGACTTGGCCTTCGTATACTACGAAATGGACATCCTCGTATGTTTTGTTAGCGATAAGATGGTCTTGTCTATCTAAAGCCTTAACCGCGTGGGTTTCATATTCATCTTGATTCAATAAATACAATTCTTTGTGCACTACATAAGTCGATTTAGTAAGATTTAGTAAGCCTTCATTAGTAATACTAACCGTTTCATTAAAAATTTCTTTTCCAGCTACGGTAGCTATAAAATGATGCTCCCCTTTCACTAAATCTAATTCAAGGAAGGAATTGCTTAACAGTTCATAATCCTTTCCGTCTAAAATTAGCACAAGCACATCGTTGCTAGGATTATCTACTACAATGTTAATTTTAAAAAAAGTGTTGCATGCAGAGAATAACAATAAGCTTGTAAGGAGTAATATTCCGCTAAGTTTTTTCATGTGTTGAATTAATTGAAAACAAAAATTGAAGCTATAAAGATAAAACATTAAACCTGTATTCTGCAGTATAACTTTATCGTGAGGGTTAAAAGTAAGGTGAAAAAGCTAGTTTTATAAGTTTTAGCATTACACCGTTAAGATTAAACTTTAAAAGTAAGTGAAGCGCTCTGTTTTGAAATACTTTTAATCCGTAATAGATTTTCTACTGCATAATGCGGGTTATTGTTCCTAAATTTGCAGCATGCTTCGAGTTAACAACATTTCAATACATTTTGGTGGTAAATTTTTATTTGAGGACATTAGTTTTCAAGTTGGTGATAAAGAGAGAATTGGTTTAACGGGCAGAAATGGCGCTGGAAAGTCCACCATGTTGAAAGTTATTTCAAAATATCAAACCCCAGGTTCCGGCACCATTGAAACCTCAGGTGGTTATACCATTGGTTATCTTCCGCAAGATATTGATATTCAAAGTGATTTGAGTGTCCTTGACGAAACCAAAAAGGCTTTTGAAGAAGTGGAGAAAATAGAAGAGCGCATATCATTTATTCATCATCAATTGGAAACAAGAACCGATTACGAGAGTGATGAATACATGGAATTCATCAATGAGCTGACAGAGAAAGAGCAACTCTTACACCACATGGGTGCCGAAAAAAATGACGAATCGATAGAACGGATCCTTAAGGGACTTGGTTTTGAAAGCCATGAACTAGACAAACCCGTGAAAACCTTTAGTGGAGGATGGCAAATGCGAATTGTCTTGGCAAAGATCTTATTGCAGCAACCAAGTTTAATTTTATTAGATGAGCCAACCAACCATTTAGATATTGAATCTATAATTTGGTTAGAAGAGTTTTTAACGAATTACAATGGGGCCACAATTTTAATTTCGCACGATAAAACCTTCTTGGACAATGTCACCACAAGGACGGTGGAGATTGTAATGGGCAAAATTGAAGATTACAAATGCAATTACTCTAACTATTTGATTCAACGGACGGATAGAATCCAGAAACAACAACAAGCAAAGAAGAATCAAGAAGAATTCATCAAGCAAACTGAACGAAACATTGAGAAATTTAGAGCAAAGGCCAGTAAGGCGAAGTTCGCTCAAAACTTAATGAAAAAGTTGGACAAGATGGATATCCTCGAAGTGGATTCTAGCGACAACAGCAACATCAACTTTAGATTTCAAACTCCTCCTCGTTCAGGAAAAGTAGTGGTTAAAGTGGATGGCGTAAGTAAGAAGTACGGTCCTAAAACGGTGTTGAAAAACATTAATTTCGAAATAAATAGAGGCGAAAAAGTAGCCTTTGTGGGGAAGAATGGAATGGGTAAAACCACCTTGGCAAAAATGATTGTCAATCAAATTCCATATGATGGAGAGATAGCTTTAGGGCACAATGTGAGTTTGGCGTTCTATGCACAGCACCAAGCAGAAAGCCTCGATGGCAATAAAACAGTTTTTCAAACTATTGATGATGCCGCACCTTACGAAATGCGCACGAAAGTGAGAAGTTTACTTGGTGCCTTCCTGTTTAGTGGTGACGATGTAGAAAAGAAAGTAAAAGTATTGAGCGGTGGTGAAAAAGGAAGATTGGCAATGTGTAAATTATTACTTGAACCTTCCAATCTCTTGATTCTTGATGAGCCGACCAATCACTTGGATATGGTTTCGAAAGACCAGCTAAAAGCAGCCATCAAACAATTTGACGGTACCGTGATTGTGGTTTCTCACGACAGGGATTTCTTACAAGGATTGACAGACAAAGTTTTCGAATTCATTGATCAAGGCGTTATAGAACACGTGGGCGACATCAACGAATTCTTGCGTTTAAGAGCTGCGGAAAATTTCAGAGAGTTTGAATTGGACAAGGAAGAAGTTAAAGTAGAAGTAAAAAAGAAAGAAAAGTCCAAGAAAGACAACAAAGTCTTGCACGAATTGCGCAAAGAACTAAGAAGTGTAGAAGGTAAAATTGAAACTTTAGAAGGCAAGGTTGCGGCATCAGATGCCAAGTTGAAAGACCCGAATCAATTTGAAAATTACGTCAACGACCAAAACTTTTTTAAGGAATACGAAAGCTTTAAGAATGAGTTGGCAGAGCAAATGGAGCGTTGGGAAGAGTTAGCAGAGGAAATTGAAGATTAACCCTCTAGCATAATCAAGCTTAATTCCTTACTCTTTTCGTAGAAGCTTGCTTACCTTTATGTAAAATTTATACGCGTGAGTCAGCACCTTTCAGAACCAGAAATCATAAGAAGAGACAAATTGAAAACAATTCGTGAGATGGGAATTAATCCATATCCTTCGGCATTGTTTCCAGTTGACAGTAATTCCAAAGAAATTCTAGCCAACTATAAAGAAGGTAAGAAAGTAGTGATTGCTGGAAGAATGATGTCAATCAACATTCAAGGGAAAGCTTCTTTTGCCAAACTTCAAGACGGCGAAGGTAGAATTCAAGTCTACTTTAATAGAGATGAAATTTGTCCAGGGGAGGATAAAACAAAATACAACGAATTATTCAAAAAATTAATCGACCTAGGTGATTTCGTAGGGATTCATGGTGAATTATTTACTACAAAAGTAGGTGAAATTACCGTGAAAGTGAACGACTTCGAACTACTAAGCAAATCGTTGAAGCCACTTCCAATGCCGAAAACGGATAAAGATGGCAAAGTACACGATGCCTTTACCGATCCTGAAATGCGTTACCGTCAGCGGTATGCAGATTTGGTAGTGAACCCACACGTAAAAGAAGTTTTTATCAAGAGAACAAAGATGTTCACGGCCATGAGAAACTTCTTTAATGATAGAGGTTACATGGAAGTAGAAACGCCAGTATTGCAAGCTATTCCAGGTGGAGCAGCAGCGCGACCATTTATCTCGCACCACAATGCCTTAGACATTCCATTATACTTGCGTATCGCAAACGAATTGTATTTGAAGCGTTTAATAGTAGGCGGTTTTGAAGGCGTGTATGAGTTCTCTAAGAACTTCAGAAATGAAGGAATGGACAGAACACACAATCCTGAGTTTACGGCTATGGAAATCTACGTTGCCTATAAGGACTACAACTGGATGATGGAGTTTACGGAGCAATTGTTGGAACACGTGGCAATGGAAGTGAATGGCAAAACAGAAGCCACCTTCAACGAACACAAAATCAACTTCAAAGCACCTTACGCTAGAGTTACAATGACGGATTCAATCAAACACTTCACGGGTTTTGATATTTCTGGCAAATCTGAAAATGAATTGAGAGCAGCGGCTAAAGGCATGGGCATCGAAGTAGATGAAACCATGGGCAAAGGCAAGTTGATCGATGAGATCTTTGGTGAGAAATGCGAAGGCAACTATATCCAGCCCACCTTCATAACGGACTATCCTAAGGAGATGAGTCCTTTGTGTAAAGAGCACAGAGACAATCCAGAATTGACAGAGCGTTTTGAATTGATGGTTTGCGGTAAAGAAATTGCCAATGCCTATAGCGAGTTGAACGACCCAATAGACCAACGAGAGCGTTTTGAAGAGCAAGTGAAGTTGGCAGATAAAGGGGATGATGAAGCAACAGGCTTGATTGACAATGACTTTTTAAGAGCTTTAGAATACGGCATGCCGCCAACCTCAGGTTTGGGAATCGGCATGGACAGATTGATCATGTTCTTAACCAACAACCCAGCTATCCAAGAAGTCTTATTCTTCCCTCAAATGCGTCCAGAAAAAGTAAAAACTGTAAACGCAAGTTTTGAAGCTTTGACGGATGAAGCCAAAGCTGTTTTTGCGTTGTTGGAAAAAGCAGAAAAAATGGACTTGGGAGATTTGAAAAACCAAGCGAACTTAAGCAATAAACAATGGGACTTAGCCGTGAAAGCTTTGACTAAAGGCGGAATGGCGAAAGTGAGTAAGGTGGATGAGGTGTTGTTAATAGAGGTATTATAAACAAGAACTTGTTGTAACACCTCCAGCTACGAACCTTGAATTCTTAAGGACTCTCCGTTTACTTAAATTTAATATTTGCTTTTAATACGTTTAGTTGACATTGCTTTTCTTCGTCAACACTCAAGACACTTTCTTCCAAAACCACTAAATTATACATTAAAATAGTTTCGTATGAAAGAGGATGTAGTTTAGTTTTATCATGATCTTTGAAGAAATATACCTGTTCATCGTAAACGATAAAATCGAAATTTTGAAAAATGTTTGTTAGCATATTCTCTTGTGATTTTTTGCAACTTGGATTGGTTAGAAGCAAAATTTTTGCATCTAAAGGAATATCAAAATCTATATAAAATCGATGAGCAAAAAAACAAAAATCCTTTGTTTTGCTATTACATCCAGATAAAAGAAGACTATTCAGGATAAGATAAAAACAAAGCTTTTTCAATTATTCCTTTTTTCGATTCGAAAAAAACCATACCATCATTTAGTGCTATAAATTTTGAGCTAAGTATGGAAGGTAACTTATTTTGAGATAAAAGAGTTAAATTTTTATTAAAAACCATAAGAAATTTATCCCTTTCGCTTGTATAATTTAGTAATCCTTCGTCGTTATAAATTGGTATTTCTGGAAGATAAACTAAATATAGGTTCTGAGTTTGTGAATTGTATTGCAAGTTAGTAAATTGATGTCCAAACGATACTGAGTTCATAAGGTAAGTCATGTAATCATCTTCAGTAGATGGAGATATAATTTTTGATGTAAGATTTAATATTGGTGCTGTGTATTTGGATTCATTTTTAATACAGATAGCTTCAATAGTATTGTGAGTTGAGGAAACATAGAACATGGTATCATTTGACCATGTTGAGTTAACTTCGTTTTGGTATTTTAAATAAATATTATAAAACTTGTCATGGAATTTCACAGGAATTTGTTTCAATTCTTGAGTTTCCAAATCAAAGGACCAAAGGGCATCATAAGGTTCGCAATCCATTGGATAATTTTCGCAATGATCGTTATAATTTTCTAAATACAACATATTATTGACTAGTGAACTTTTGCAATTTAAATTTAAAAGATAAGGAAAATTTTTAAGTTCATTTTCGTAGCCTAAATGCGTTATTTTAGCTAAAGACAAATTAGTTTTGTAATCATAACAAATCAAACTATCTGGATATGAGATCAGCAAAAATTTATCTTGCATTAATGAATATTGGACAGGTTGCTCTTTATCAATTGAATTGGCAATTGGATAGGTTTTAATGTCATCAAAGTTTTTTTCGTTGTTATAAGAGAGCTCAACTACTTGATTATTTTCTATATCATAATAAAAAATAGCGTTACCGCTTTGACTGTAAACATTGAACGCTTCAATACTTTGAACAGGAAAATTATCCAATTCTTTAAACTGTTCTGATTTTAAAATTATAATCTCTTGTTCTTTGTTCGAACAAGAGATTATAAAAAGAACAACTATGTAAAGGAGTCTAAAATTATTCACCGCTTAAATGATTAAGATAATTTACAAAATAATCATTTGAGTTGTAATCTAGTTCGTATACATCATCCCATGTATTTACTGAAGGAAAAAAAGTTTTTACTATATCTAGAGAGACATTTAAATAGGCGATAAGACCTCCTCCTCCAGAACAACTGCAAACTTTACCCATAATACTGCACGAAAAAGCAGGATGCCGGCCTTCAGATCCCTGTAAACGATAATTGCATTTTTTGTTAGGAAGGTCTTTTTCCCTAAATCCTGGGTCGATATTTTCTTCTTGAGGGACAGTATTTAGTGCAGTTTGTTCTTCAAAAATGTGATTGCAAGACATAACAGCAAATCCTAGAAATGCCATTATAATTAGGTTTAGTTTTTTCATTTTATTAAATTTTTAGCCAAAATATATATATTGGCTAATTCATTTTTTAACAGAGAAAAATTTCAAAAAATTTAGCTTGTTAAAGTCTTTCGTTCACACCCGCTGCGAATATAGACTTCTTAATACACATTAATGTCTTTTAGCTTTTAGCTCGTTTTACGATTACTGAATCTATTCTTAGCGTCCTACTTTGGAATCATCAATTTGCAGAATATCTAATCATAGAGGTATGAATATTTCAAGCATAATGGAAAAGTTAATACTAATATTTCCATTAACTCTCTTTTATTACTCGTTCAACACTTTGCTCTCACTTTTAATTGTAGTTTCTTAAAGCACCTTAATGCCTTAATGGCTGCTTTTTTTTAATCCTACATAGTTTCGAATCCATTTATTCTTAATAAACTAGACCTAAGAAGTCTTATAGACTTTGCAGGTCTTCGTAAGTTTAGATGACCACTTTCCAAACCAACAGATCAATTCTAAAAATTCGAAATGGGAAAGAAGTTATATTTTATTGCTAGCAGGAGCCGTTTTCCTGGGGAAAAGAAAACAAGTGACGGACAGTCCCGCCAACGTCCCTTATATTATTTTAGGAACAGGCCTGTTATGTTTTGGATGGTTTGATTTTAATGCACGTGCTGCTTTGGGTGCCAATGCCGATGCGGTGATTGCTTTCGCTAACACCAATATCGCTTCTGCCGTTGCTATGTTAACTTGGATCTTTTTTGAACGTTTTCAAGGTAGAAAGATGTCTGCCGTTGGTGCTTGTATTGGTGCTATCGTGGGCTTGGTTGCTATTACTCCTGCTGCAGGTTTTGTAAACATCGGTCAAAGTGTGTTCATCGGTTTTGCCGCCTCAGTTGTTTGTAATTACGCTATTCGTATAAAAAACAAAACGGTCTTAGATGACACGTTAGATGTTTTTCCAAGTCACGGCGTTGGCGGAATCGTAGGCATGATTTTAAACGCAGGTTTTGCTAAACAAGTTGGTTTGATTTATGGTGAAACAGAAACCTTTCTTTACCACATGTTGACTTTAGTGGGTGTAGGTGTTTTTACCTTCTTCGGAAGCTTAGCTTTATACTGGTTGGTAGATAAAATACTTCCAATCCGCGTTCGAGAAGAACAAGAACTCAAAGGCTTGGATTTATCTCAGCACGGAGAGCGATTTGACTAGCTAGGTGCTTATAAGTTTTAAGATTTTTAGCAGCTCAATTTTTTCGAATTTCTTTACCGACCACCGTCTAAACACCACCGACCAAAATCTATCTAATAGTTAACTAGTCATCTAATCAAGCAATCAAAAGTCTTGAATCTTATGTCTAAATGTATTCCTTCTCTTGGAAATATTCCACAATCTTCTCTTTTAGCCACCCTTCTTGTTCCTTTAAGTGGATGTTTGGAATGACTTTTTGGATTTCGTAGTGCGGCCAACCATCGGCATCATGTTCGATGAATTTGTAGTAACCTTCTTTTTCGAAGAGACGACAAACAGCAATGTGCATCAAGTTTTGCTTTTCTTCTTTCTCCCATTCTTCTTTATAAATGCCCAATTCGTTCATACCAATGAGAAAGAGAATCGCATTAATATCTGGACGTTTGCCAAAGGTTTCTTTCACAAATCGACGCACCTTAAACCATCCTTGGGACGCTTCAGTGTCTATTTTATTATTGTCGTTAAGTAGAGGCATTTAAATATGTGTATTTAACCAAGAGATTACCTCAGCTATAACTTCATCTTTAACGATGTCGTTATGCAATTCGTGATAACCGCCCGGGTATAATTTTAAACTTACTTTGTCACCTGCTTTTTTCGCAAAAGCTTCGCTGCCTTTATAATCGGTCAACTTATCTGCGGTACCGTGAATAACAATAGCGGGCACTTTGATTTCGTCAGCGTGTTCAATGGCATAATCTCCGGCCTCAAAGAAAGGCAAAGAGAAATTAACCGTGATTTTGTCGTGTACTAAAGGATCATTAATGTATTTCTCAACGGCTCTGTTATTTCTAGAAATTGCGGTAGCATCTAAACCGGTCACTTCTTGAAAAGCAGGGTAAATGTTTCTCATGAATTTAGCAGCTATCATTTTCCAAGCGGGCGGATCAAAAGCCAATTTCAACATCGGACTTGAAAGCACTGCGCCTTTAATTTTACTGTTTCTTTTGATAATAAAGTTGCTAACCACATTGCCACCCATACTATGACCGTATAAGAAAATAGGCAAGTCTGCACCAAGCAATTCATCACTTTTGTTCAATAGGCTTTCCAAGCTGTCTAATACCGCTTCGTAGTTGGGACAATGTCCTCTTTTACCTCCGGTTAAACCATGACCAAACTGATCAAAAGCAATTACACTGTACCCTGCGGCATTTAACTTCGGCACTACAAAATCTCCATAGCGCGAACTGTGCTCGCCCATGCCATGGACAATAGCAACAATCCCTTTGGCGTCTTCTATTTTCCAATATTGACCAAAAATTTCGGTTTGATTTTGCGTCCAGTTAAATGTTTGATGCGTCATGGCAGTTCGTTTTGCTTAAAGTTAGGATATTTTTATTTGATGTTTGCTATTCCTGCATCAGCACGTTCTACTAAATGCACATAATTTAACATCTCACTTTCCAAGCCAAGTTTTTGAGACTTACTTAAATCCGCTTCTTCCGCTTCCATTTTGATTGCGATAGCTTCGGTTTGAAAAGCAATTTTAATTCTTTTCAAAGCTGACTTTGCCAAGTTTTTACTATAAGCCCCAGTATCGGTTTTGCCCCATTTTTCAATAAAATCAATCCCGTCTAAAGCTAAACTTGGACTCATTCTGCCCAAAAGAATAGAATAGTAATATACCGCATAAATTCTTGCATAATCGTCTTCATTATCAATAGCATGCTTTTCAAAATAAGAAATCTTATCCGCTTCGCCTACTTCGCTATATACATAACCTACAACGTTTAAAATATCATAGTTCTCAGAGGTTTCCCATTCTTCAGCCTGACTTATTGCTAATGTTGGATTCGTATACATAAGGGCTTCTAAAGAAGCTGCACTCACTCGATAGGATTGGTGCTTCAACCCAGCTACAAAAATGCTTTCAAAACTTTTATCTTCCAATAAAGAGAGTGTCAAAATTGCCGAAGCCTGAACATCTGTTTTTTGTCCATTCACAGCCAAATCTTTTAACAATACTATCGCCATGGAATCTTCAGCTTCCAAGGGATATAATGCCGCTGCAAAATCTTGGATGTACCAGTATTTATCTGATAAAGCCGCAAGAAAAAGTGCTTTAACTGCTTCGCTAGGTTTTTCAATTTCTGCCAAATATTCTAAGGTGGTATATTTGTCCAACATGTTTTTACCATTGTTGAATTGGTAGATCCATGTCGCTTCGGTTTGATTGTTTGTTATTTGAGCCAACAAAGATTTTTTCGCATCTACATTCACCCAATTAATTTTACCTGCATAAGGCAAGTCAAAACTTTGTTGTTTTTGGTGAAATATGATATCGAAGGTTTCCATTCCATTTGCTCCATAAACATCCACTTGAAGGGGCAAAGTATAAACTAAGGCTTCTTCAGCGCTTGCAGCTTGCTTCATTTTAACGACCACACCAGTGGTTGTATATTCATAGTCAATGTCAACAATAGGGTGACCAGCACTTAAGAACCATTGGTCGAAAAACCAATTCAAATCTTTCCCTGTTACTTTTTCAAAAGCCAATCTCAAGTTATGGATCTCAACCGATTGAAATTTGTTGTCTTCCAAATAGGTTTTTAAGGAAGCAAAGAAGGCATCATCTCCTACGACATCTCTCAACATGTTCAAGATTACTCCTCCTTTAGCGTAAGAGTGACTGTCAAACATATCTTCGGCGGTGTCATGATTATAACGAATCATGTCTACTTGCTTTCCTGAAGCCGCTTCTTGGAAGTAACTGCTCATGTCTTCATAAACTTTTCTATATTTTTCATCTTCACCGTGTCGGTGTTCTCTCCACAATACTTCGCCGTAAGTGGCGAAAGATTCATTCAGAGGAAGGTTAGCCCAACTCTCGCAAGTCACCAAGTCACCAAACCAGTGGTGAAACAACTCGTGAGAAACGATGTCTTCATGATTTTCGTCTAATAATTCTCTAGCGTCGCGTTGCACAAACTCACCAAAGATCACCGCAGAAGTATTTTCCATAGCACCGCTTACATAATCTCTTACGCAAACTTGCCAATACTTATCCCATTGATATTCAACACCCAATCTTTCAGAAAAAAAGCTCAACATGGCAGGTGTTTCACCAAAAATTTCACGGGCTACATCTTCATATTTTGATTCCACAAAATAATCAACGGACATGCCTTTCCACTCATCTTTGATTCTTGCAAATTCACCAATGGTCATCATAAATAGGTAGGGTGCATGTGGCTTATCTTGTCTCCAAGAAACCGTATGGGTGCCATTACCGTTGTCTACATCACTTACCAATAGCCCATTTGACATCGCTAAGAATTTAGTTTCCACGGTCATAGAAATTTCTTGCGTACATCTTTCATTGGGTTTATCGATAGTTGGAAACCAAACCGAGTTGCTTTCTGGTTCACCTTGTGTCCAAATTTGCATTGGCTTTTCTTTGTCATCTCCTAAAGGGTTAATGAAAAATAAACCTTTATCATCTGAGATTGCCGACAAACCTTCTGTTTTTTCTAATTCATTCGGCTTAGAAATGTACTTGATGAAAACAGTATACTGCTCGCCTTTTTTATAGGGTTTGTCTAAGGTAATATGCAACTGCTTATTGTCGTAGGTATAGTTCAAATCACTTCCGCCTAACAAACTAATGCGTTCGATTTCCATTCCTTTAGCGTCCAATACCAATTTGTCCGTTGGATAGAAGTAAGGAGCAAGGGTTAAGGTCGCTTCTCCAAAAAGGTGTTGCACTTTCCAGTCAAAACTCACTTTAAGCGCAGTATGAATCAAGTCATTAGTGCGTTCTTCGGAAGGACGATAAGGATATTTTTTTCCAATAATATTTAAGTCGTCTAGAACAACTTCATTCTTTCCAATGGTCGCGTCTTTACTCGTTTTACAGGATACGAGAAGCAAGAAGGATAAGACAATTAGCCATAAATTTTTCATAAGTTAATTTGAATTAGGCTGCAAATATAGTCATAAACAAGATTAAAACTGCAAATGCAAGTGCTATTGTAGTTGCTGCTCCGTAAAAAATGTATAATTTTATAGCACCAAAATAAAATCGCCCATGTTAAAGGTAAAAGTAAATGAAACAGAATTTGAGATCAAGGAAGCCGCTGATTGGGACTTATTGGAACAAGGCAGCAGCTTCCATATTCTTAAAAATAAGGTTTCTTACCGATGTCTTTTGATGAAAAAAGATGAGTCGCGCAAGAACATGGTCATCTCTGTGAACGATACAGAATACACTATCAATATCAAGGACAAGTATGACATTTTGCTTGAAAAGTTAGGCATGAGTGATATGGCAGTAAAAAAGATGAAAGATATCAAAGCGCCCATGCCAGGATTGGTATTAGACATCAAAGTTAAAGTTGGCGATGTTTTGGAAGCGGGTGATACGATTTTAGTTTTAGAAGCCATGAAAATGGAAAACATGTTGAAGAGTCCAGGTGCTGGAACGGTGAAAGCAATCAAAGTCAATAAAGGTGAAGCAGTAGAGAAAGGGCAAGTTTTGATAGAAGTGGAGTAAGTTATTGGCAAATTAGTTAAAGTTCGAATGGAATAGTGCATAGTATGGAGTACTTACTACTAATCCTTTTTTGTCTCTTTACGTAGCGCCTTCACTTGAAATTTTTAGACAATTTAATCCAATTTGCTACTTTTAGAATACCTTAATAATCAACCTACTACAATTCCTCAGCTGCTCACTATAGTGAGCAGCTCACTAAATCTGGAGCTCACTAAATCTGGATTTTACTTTGATAACTCATATCAAAAGACTCGATGTTACATCTCAAGCAATGGAGGGTTTTCCAACCCGACATTCTGAATAACAAAATCACTTAGGTACATAAAAAAAGTCGCAGCTTATGCTGCGTTTAGTTAGCTTTGATTGAAGTGGGATATCAGACTTATGGATTTAGAGCGACTAGACATTCAGACGAAAAATTATTAGTCTCTGTTCTAAGGTCCCCGCTACGAATGAAAAATATTGATTAAAGCTAAAGGCCAACAGCCAACGGCATTTTTAAATATCAATACTCAATACTATGTACTCAGAACTAATTAATTTTACATTTATAATTAGCACCGACCTCAGCCGTTGCATTACGGAATCCATTTCTTATCAAAATTCGGTTTCCTTTTCTCTAGGAACGCATTTCTTCCTTCTGTAGCTTCATCCGTCATGTACGCTAATCTTGTAGCTTCCCCGGCGAATACTTGTTGGCCTACCATGCCGTCATCCGTCATATTCATAGCAAACTTTAACATCTTGATTGACATCGGCGATTTTGCTAAAATTTCTTGTGCCCATTCGTAGGCAGTATCTTCTAAATCCGCATGAGGGACAACGGCGTTAACCATCCCCATATCAAACGCTTCTTGAGCAGAATAGTTTCTTCCCAAAAAGAAGATTTCTCTTGCGCGTTTTTGGCCCACCATTTTTGCCAAATAAGCAGATCCATAACCGCCATCAAAACTGGTTACATCGGCATCTGTTTGTTTGAAAATTGCGTGTTCTTTGCTTGCTAAAGTTAAGTCGCACACTACGTGCAAACTATGTCCTCCACCTACAGCCCATCCTGGCACAACTGCTATGACTGCCTTCGGCATAAAGCGAATCAAACGTTGCACTTCTAAGATGTTTAAACGATGGTAACCATCATCGCCAACATAGCCTTGGTGACCTCTAGCTTTTTGATCTCCACCACTGCAGAAAGAATAAACGCCATCTTTCGTAGACGGTCCTTCAGCGCTTAATAAAACCACGCCAATAGAAGTGTCTTCCCCAGCATCATAAAATGCTTCGTAGAGTTCTTTGGTTGTTTTTGGTCGAAAGGCATTTCTTACATTCGGCCTGTTGAATGCAATTCGTGCCACGCCATTTGCTTTTTTATAAGTGATGTCTTCAAATGCTTTCCCTTGTCTGTGACTTGGTAAAGCGTCTTGCCAAGTTATCTTGCTCATTCGTATAAATTTGATTCCAAAGGTAATAAAAACAAAAAAGGCACGCTCAATGTTTGACGTGCCTTTTGTAAAATTAATTTTTACGCTTATTTTGCGATAGACTCTTTAAAGATTCTTAGCTCTCCAGTTTTTCTAGACAATTCAGATATGATAACAAAACCCGGATCTGAAGCGGCAACCATTAAGATAGAACGCTTAGAATCAAATTCCACATCGCTTCCATCGTCTTTGTTCGCGGCTCTCTTTGAAAAAGGCAAGTATCTTACGTTAGTTTCAGTATTAGAGCTTGTGCTTACATTCAACATTCCAATACCTATTTTCCTAACCCCAAAGGCAATCTTTTGATTGGTTAAAGAACCATCTTCATCTTGCTTCACAAAATCTTTGTAAAATGCAATAACTTCACCTTTCTCGTTCTTAGAAGAGAATGCATAAGGTAGGTTACCTGTTTGTTTCAAGTAATTTGCAATTTTTGGACCACCAGCGGTAGTTGTTGGAACATAAATATTCGTTCTTGCCTTATTCACTGAATAAAAATCTACCAATTCACCATCAGGCTTAAATGAGAAAACTACCAAATCTTCAATAGTAACTTTCGTTTCATCGTCTGAACTTGTAGCGCCTAACATGGCAAGTACTTTTGCGGCAGTTGCTATGGTGTAAATTTCACCAATCACTCGGAATTCTTGTGCTTTTTCGTCAAACAAGATATCTTCAAACACTACCTTAGGCTTACCTAGCGTAATACTGTTTTTAGAAGCTTTTAAGAATTTTTGCAATTCACCGTCCCATTCTTGAGAAACGGTTGCCAATTTACTCCCATCCTTACCTACATGTACAAAGAAAATACCATCAGAATTTGGTCCTTTTACTTTGTCTCCATCAAAATACATTCCCGCCACTGCGACAGTTCCTTCTGACGTAATCGTGATTTCTGTTGGGTATAAGGTTTTATCTCCTAAGTTTAAATCAAAAGACCATAGCTCTTTACCTGTTTTATTATCAAATGCGGTGATATCCACATCCAGTTTTTTAGAAAACTTTGAATCTACTCCATATTTTAAAAGTACAACTTTGTCTTTGTCGCTTACCGCGTCCATTACAACTTGCATACCTTTTGTTGGGAAGTAGTCTTCACTCCAGATTGTATTCAGTTGATTGTCGTATCGATACATATGAAAACCGAATTTTGGTTCTTTATCAGGAACAATACCGATAAAGCCATCATTTCCTGAAGGATAGTAAGAAGGCTACATGTCCTCAATAGCCATAAACTTGGTTTTGATGCCATCTACAATTTTGTCTCCAGCGATGTTCCCAGAATTATCAATTGATAAAGATCTTACATTATCTTTTTTGGAATCATAAAAAACCATTAAATTGTAATCTTTGTTGGCTGCGTTGTCGACCAACCAAGATCTTTTCTCTAATTCAATTTTTTTGTTTGCAATTTCGTTCAATTGATAATCCCATAAATAGAATTTAAAAAGCTTCATACCCTTGCTACTATTTTCATCTACCATTAATAAAGAATGCCCCTTACCCTGTAAGTGCTCCACGCCTCTGTATTTTCTCATGTTAGAGGATACGTCTTGAATTACTAAGTCCTGCGCAACAAGTGTTGAAGCAGAAAAAAGCAGCAATAAAAATATTGGAATGATATGCCTGATTTTCATAAGTAGTGTTTTAATTAGTTAAGATGAACAAAAGTAATCCAAAAAAAGGACAATTTTTAAAGTGTCCTTTCGAAAATCAATGCTTGGTTATTATAACCACGCTATCTCCCTAAAATTGTAAGTCAGCCTTTCACCTTTTATTAACACCACCAGCTGCCCAGCATCATTTACGGTTTCCAAAATCCCTTCCTTAACTTCTCCTTTTTCGCGATATTGAAATGAGGTTTTATACGCTTTCAAATGACTGAAATAACTTGCATTTATTGCCTCGAAATTGTTTTGCCTCAATTGAATATAGGCAGCATCAAAATGTTGCAACAAAATCTCAGCACATTTTTTTCTACTCAATAAATAGTGTACTAGTAGATAAAGAGAAGTTGCTAGGGGTAAGTCAACGAAAGATTCTTGATTTAAGTTAATCCCAATGCCTACCACACTAGTTGAAATTGTATTACCTGCAATTTGATTCTCAATTAAGATTCCACCTACTTTTTTGTCTTTGTAGTAAATATCATTCGGCCATTTAATTTCAAAATCTAGATTTGTAATACTTTTTAAGGCCTTCACACAAGCAATACTTACCATTTTTGAGATGTAAAATTGCTGCGAAACTAAAAGTTTAGGAAAAAGAATCACACTTAATGCAATGTTCTGATTGGGCTCACTTTGCCAAGAATTGCCAAATTGTCCCCTTCCAGCAGTCTGATTGTCAGTTGAAACAACCGTTCCATCCAGTGGCTTGTTTTTTGCTAACAATTGCTTAGCGTAAATGTTGGTTGATTCGCATTCATCTAGATGATGGAGAACCTTTCCTATTATTAAGGTGTTTGGTATATGACTCAAAAGATTTCTTATTTTTGCGCAAGTTTAAAAGATCAAAATTATATTTTATTTGAAGAAGAAACAAAAATCAGCCTCTTTGGAGCTGAAAAAAATGGTGATAGATGCCATTTTAGATAAGAAAGGACACGAAGTAATGGAGTTAGATTTAACAAATCTAACAGATGCTGTTGCGGATTATTTTATTGTATGCCACGGAGATAGTCACACACAGGTGAATGCTATTGCTGATTCGGTGTATAAGAAAGTGAAAGACGAGCTAGGTGTCATGCCGAAAGGTTTGGAAGGTAAAACAAACGCGGAATGGATAATCTTAGATTATTTTGACGTGGTTGTGCACGTTTTCTATAAAGAGACAAGAGAATATTATCAATTGGAAGAGTTATGGAGCGACGCCCTAACATTAGAACATGAATAGCATGAAAGAAGATAAAAAAAGTAAAAAAGGATCAAGTTCATCTAAAAATGAAGACGGAGGGTTTAACCCCTATTGGATCTATGCCATCTTAGGTGTATTGTTAGTAGTTTCTTTGTTTTTGTCCGGAGGATTTGGTGCGGCAGACGACAAGAAAATCACTCAAAATGAATTTGTGACAGAAATGTTGTTGGCAGATGATGTTGACAGAGTTGTTGTAGTGAATGACAAGCAAGTTGAAATTTACTTGAAAAAAGAAGTTATTGAAAACAATGAGAAGTACAAAGACTTAAAAGACTCTAAAGGGGTTTTTGATTCTTATGATGCTTATTTTACGATAGCCAATGACAAACAATTCGCGGAGGACTTAAATGTACTGAAGTCAAAGCATCCAGAATTGGAAAGCATGAATGTAGAGTATGAACAAAGAGAGTCTATCATGGATACGCTCATCTTTTTCCTGCCTATCTTATTGTTTGTATTTATCTTTTTCTTCTTCATGCGCCGCATGGGTGGCGGTGGAATGGGCGGTGGAAGCCAAATTTTCAGTATTGGAAAATCTAAGGCGACGCTATTTGATCAAAACTCTAAGACACAAGTGACCTTTAAAGATGTTGCCGGTTTGGGTGAAGCGAAAGAGGAAGTCATGGAAATTGTAGATTTCTTAAAGGAACCTCAAAAATATACCCGACTCGGAGGTAAGATTCCCAAAGGAGCTTTGTTAATTGGAGCGCCAGGTACAGGTAAAACTTTATTAGCGAAGGCAATGGCTGGGGAAGCTAAAGTGCCTTTCTTCTCTATCTCAGGTTCTGATTTCGTAGAAATGTTTGTAGGTGTTGGCGCTTCTAGAGTGAGAGACTTATTCAAGCAAGCAAGAGAAAAAGCACCATGTATTATTTTCGTCGATGAGATTGATGCCATTGGAAGAGCAAGAGGAAAAAACTCTATGCAAGGTGGGAATGATGAACGCGAAAACACTTTAAATCAATTGTTGGTTGAAATGGATGGTTTCGGCACTGATAAAGGAATTATTTTAATAGCGGCAACAAACCGTCCTGACGTATTAGATCCAGCGCTGTTGAGGCCAGGTAGATTTGATAGACAAATTCACGTGGACAGACCAGACTTAAAGGAGAGAGAACAAATTTTTAGAGTGCATGTGAAAAACATCAAGCTTGAAAAGAATTTGGACATTTCAAAATTGGCAGCTTTAACTCCAGGCTTTGTTGGAGCAGATATTGCGAATATTTGTAACGAAGCAGCTTTAATTGCAGCTCGAAGTAATAAAGAAGCAATCGGCATAGAAGATTTTAATGCAGCAATTGACCGAGTGATTGGCGGACTAGAAAAGAAAAATAAAATCATTTCTAAAGACGAGAAGCGGAGAATCGCTTTTCACGAAGCAGGGCACGCGGTGAGTAGTTGGTTCTTAGAACACGCTAATCCATTAGTAAAAGTTACTGTGGTACCTAGAGGGCAATCTTTAGGAGCGGCTTGGTATATGCCAAATGAAAGAAACTTAACCACAAAGGAACAGATGCTTGATGAAATAGCAGCTACTTTAGGTGGAAGGGCCGCAGAACAATTGGTGTTTGGCCAAATTTCAACAGGTGCGCAGAACGACCTAGACAAAGTTACTTCTACAGCGTATTCCATGGTGGTAATTTATGGTATGACCGAAAAAATTGGAAACGTATCTTACTATGAATTAATGAAGAACGATACCTTCCAAAAACCGTATTCAGATGATACCGCAAGAATCATTGACGAAGAAGTGAAAGCGATTATTGACAAGGAATATATAAGAGTACTCGCTTTGTTGAAAGAGAAAATGCCTGAATTGGAAAAAGTGGCCAATGTTCTTTTGGAAAAAGAAGTTATTGTTAAAGATGACGTTGTGAAGTTGATAGGCGAAAGGCCTTTTCTTCAAGAGGGAAATGAAGAGGAAATCGCAAAGAATGAAGACACTACCAAGGACATTGATTTAGACCCAAGTCAAGAAGTTCTTGACAACGAAGAATCAGAGAAGTAATAAACAAGAAATATTTTGTAGTTTTGTTTAATGGATATGTCTAGCGAAGATAAAAATCTCTCTGAAGGATTGTTTAAAACAACCTATAATGTGGGTGGCACGGAAAGCAAGGAGCTTAAAAACTTTAAAGGCCCATCTAAGGCGGTAGACCTTGACGTGCGTTTTGCAGAAAATTTTACCAATACGGGTGGAAAGTTTATATACTGCGAGTCAACAAAGAATTTTGTCCAACTCATGGATTCTCTTAAAGCGCAAAATGACTGGAATCATGTTTACGTTTGGGACCATCACATCAAGAATTACATCCTCAGTCTAGGCTTTAAACAAGAAGAGTTTGAGTTTTTTATGGATAATAGCGATGCGGCAATGTCGGACTGTTTTGGTTTAATTGCGGATGAAGGGGTGGTTTTATTAACTCCAGATCAAGCAACTAACAGACGACTAACCTCTTTTCCTCCACATCACATAATTATTGCCACAAGAGCTAATTTAATTGAGAGTCTCGACAGGGGTTTGGATAGATTTAAAGACCAATTTTTTGATAAATTACCGTCATTAATCGAGCTAAATCCGGAAAGAAATATCTGTAAGGCCAATCATGCAAGATTGTTGAACGCTTCCGGAACTGCTAATGTATACGTGTTTTACATAGATGTTCCCCAACTTGGATAATTCAAAAAAAATATACTTTGCTTCTGATCTCCATTTGGGTACTCCAAATTATGAAGCTAGCCTAGCTAGAGAAAAATCATTTGTTTCTTGGCTGAATGAAATTCAAAAAGATTGCGAAGAGTTGTTTTTGGTTGGTGACATCTTTGATTTTTGGTTTGACTATCAAACTACGGTGCCCAAAGGCTTTGTAAGAATCTTAGGCAAGTTGGCCGAATTTACCGATAAAGGAATTCCGGTTCATTATTTTAAAGGAAATCACGACATGTGGTTGTCTGGTTATTTTGAAAAAGAGTTGGGTTTTACAATCCATGACGATAACTACGCTTTTGAAAAAAATGGTGTAAAATTTTTAGTGGGACACGGAGACGGAAAGGGACCCGGAGATTTCAAATATAAAATGTTAAAGAAATTTTTTAGAAACCCTATTTGTAAGTTTGTATTTAAATGGATTCACCCAGATCTTGGCATGGCGCTTGCACAATACTGGTCAAAGAAAAGTAGATACGGAGATGGCGAAAAAAAGGAAAAATTCTTAGGAGAAGACCGAGAATGGTTGATTCAATATATCCAAAGAAAACATCCCCAGTTTCAAGCAAATTATTACATATTTGGACATAGACATTTAGCAATAGAACACAAAATCAATGACAACACAAACTATATCAATTTGGGCGACTGGCTTCACTACAAAAGTTATGCAGTTTTTTCTGGAGAGACTACAAAACTCGAGTATTACAATTAAGACCCTCTGTGTTTTTCTGTTGTTAGGGTTTTTTCAAGTGTCAGCACAAAACTATCAACCCGTAAAAAGTATCTTGTTATCCAATGCTGGAATTACGACTGATTATTTGGGCAACCTATACACCATAAGCGAGTTTAGAATTACAAAATATGATGTCAACGGAAAACTCTTGTATTTGTTTGAGGATTACAAAAACGGCAAAATTTGGAATATTGACGTAATAGACCCAATGAAAATTTTGGTTTATTACGGGGACTTTATGAAAGTAAAAGTGTTAGATGTGACACTTTCGGAAATAGCCTCTTATTCTTTAATTGATTTAGGCTACTATAGTATAAGCGCACTAGCGCATTCTAGAGATGACGATTTTTGGGTTTTTGATTACGCTAATTTTAGCTTAAAGAAGGTAAACGAAAACGGAGAGGCAATTTATAAAAGTGAGAAGTTTAATCTTTTGTTTAATGAATCGGTTCAAGCCAAACAAATTATAGATTATGAAAACAATGTTTATTTATTAGATCCAATCAACGGCATTTATGTGTTTGATAGATTTGCCACTTATAAGAAGAGAATCCCAATTCTTGGAATTGAAAAGATGCAAATTATTCAAGACGTAATTGTGTATTTTCAAGACGGTGTTTTGCGCAGTTACAATACCAAAGATTTTAGAGAAGAAGAAATGGTCTTACCTGAAGGGGTGGAGGCAACGTACTGCGAAATTCAAAAAGACAGATTGTATATTTTGGAGAAAGACAGGGTCTCAATCTACACCTTCAAATAGTAAATAGCCGCGGCTCAGGGAATTACACATTGTTAAGTAAGCACAGCTGTTTCAAGGACAACATATCTTATTGTAAAACGAAATTGATTGGTAGCACCAAGCTTAAAATATTTCCTAGAGCTATTAGCCAAGAAAGTC
>Ga0105050_10001654_pt1 | contig 33215 bp, 33 predicted proteins | sample FRY01_FD_78088 | JGI IMG/M metagenome (GOLD analysis project Ga0105050, IMG submission 78088) | Freshwater microbial communities from Lake Fryxell liftoff mats and glacier meltwater in Antarctica - FRY-01 | ecosystem: Environmental > Aquatic > Freshwater > Ice > Glacier meltwater ...
CTGCATTAAAACAGTGGCACGGAGCGGAAATTTTTCGCACCGATCAGGACGGGGCGGTGGCACTGTCACTTTCTGCCCACGGAGTTTGGAGCGCGGTTACCCAAAGGTGAGGTGCTCGTGTCATGCTTGGGTGTGCCTTATCGGATCACCATCGCCGTCGGAAGTGAAACGGTGTTCGTGGATCGCGTCAAAGTGAATCTCACAACCACGGTGACCAAGCAGGTCCCCGACATCACTCGAATCGTTGTGGATCCCGCGCATGAAGATGCCTCCGCCCATATTGCCCAAGCGTGCGAGCCAACCTTATTCGGGGAAGACGTTCTGGTGGTCATCGAAGGAATTGATGCACTCAACGACGACGGGGTTGATGTACTTAAAGCGATCATTGCGGACTTGCCCGAAAGCGTGTGGCTCCTGCTCACCCATCCCGGCGGGGTGAAACGCAAACAACTCATTGACGCAGCGGTCAAGGCCGGAGCCGAAAAAATTGACTGCAAAGAAATCAAGCGCGGGCGAGACACGACCGATTTCCTGATCAAAGAAGTCACCCGTCGCAAGCGAAAAATGACGCCGGCAGCACTGAATTTCCTCGTTGAGTCCTTCGGGCAAGACCTGCCCGCACTGACCAATGCCATTGGCCAACTGTGCAGTGATGTGGAAGTTGACCCGATTGATGACGTCCACGTACGGGCATACTTTGAGGGGACCGCTCCCATCAGTGGTTATGCGATCTCTGATGCACTGTGGGACAAAAAAACGGTAGAGGCAATTAAATTGCTGCGGCAAAGTACTTTGGAGTCTGACCCTGGTCGAGTGGGGGTGACCACCGTCACCGCCTTGGCAAATGGACTGCGCTCCATGATTTTGGTTGGTGGTTCGGCGACCGGCGCGAGTGATAATGAAGTGGCTCGTGAAGCTGGGGTACCTCCATGGAAAGTGAAAACCCTGCGCAAACAGTGGTCCCTGTGGAGTGGAGACCAGCGCAAGTTGGCATCTCTGGTCATTGCCATTGCCGACGCCGATCCGGCAATGAAGGGCGGGATCGCACTTGGCTCAGCCCTTGACCCCGAGCAGAAATTGTTTGAACTAGAAAAACTTGTGACCCGCACTCATTAGCGCGGGCCACAAAAAACTTCGTGTGCAGATTTACAGGGCAGCGGTTTGCTTTGAAATCGAGCTTTTGCGGTTGGCTGCCTGGTTTTCGTGAATAACACCCTTGCGAACGGCAATGTCGAGTTCACGGTTGGCTGCGCGGGCAGCGCTCACCGTTGCGTCCTTGTCACCGGTGGCCAGTGCCTCGCGGAACTTGCGAACAGCGGAGCGAAGGGAAGACTTGACCGACTTGTTGCGAAGGCGGGACTTCTCATTGGTGAGAATCCGCTTCTTCTGCGACTTAATATTTGCCATAGTGGTTCTTTACTCTCAGTTCGAATTGTTGTCGAGGTCTCGTTTGTACAGCCGTCAAAGAGTACCCGTAGGCTAGGTGTCATTGGCCACCGGCCCGAAATCTTTGTCCAAACCGTCACCTGTGAGGAAAAACGTGAGTAGTCCGCGCCCGGGATCCACCGATCCAGCGGTTATCCGCAATTTTTGCATTATTGCCCACATTGACCACGGCAAGTCCACCCTCGCTGACCGGATGCTTCAACACACGGGTTTGGTCGATGCCCGGTCCATGCGGGCGCAGTACCTCGACCGGATGGATATCGAGCGTGAGCGTGGAATCACCATTAAGTCCCAGGCGGTCCGACTGCCCTATCAATCACCCGACGGCCGTGAATACGTTTTGAACCTGATTGACACCCCCGGACACGTTGACTTCACCTATGAAGTGTCCCGGTCCTTGGCAGCCTGTGAGGGGGCGGTCCTTCTGGTTGATGCCGCCCAAGGGATTGAAGCCCAGACTCTGGCGAACCTGTATTTGGCCATGGAAAACGACATGGAGATCATCCCGGTGTTAAACAAGATCGACCTTCCTTCCGCCCAGCCCGAAAAATATGCCGCCGAACTCGCCCACATTATTGGGTGCGATCCCGCGGATGTACTCAAAGTTTCGGCGAAGACGGGTGAAGGAGTTTCGGAGCTATTGGAACGAATTGTCGAAAAAATCCCGGCCCCAAAGGGTGATGCGTCGGCGCCACCGCGAGCACTCATTTTTGACTCGGTGTACGACACCTATCGCGGTGTGGTCACCTACGTGCGCGTGGTCGACGGTCGAATTGGCAAGCGAGACAAGATAGAAATGATGTCACTGGGAACCACCCATGAACTTTTGGAAGTGGGAGTGATTTCACCCGAGCCGGTTCCATCAGAGGGAATCGGCGTTGGCGAAGTGGGTTACTTAATCACCGGGGTGAAAGACGTTCGCCAATCCCGGGTGGGCGACACGGTCACGACAGCTGTGCGTGGTGCGACGCAATCATTGGGTGGATACCGCGATCCGCTGCCCATGGTTTTTTCTGGGCTCTTCCCACTTGATGGCTCGGACTACCCTGAACTGCGTGATGCTTTGGACAAACTCAAACTCAATGACGCGGCGTTGAGTTACGAACCCGAAACCTCACTCGCACTGGGTTTTGGTTTTCGCTGCGGGTTCCTAGGATTGTTGCATTTAGAGATCGTGAGGGAACGACTAGAACGCGAGTTCAACCTTGAGTTGATTTCCACTGCCCCCAACGTGGTGTACCGGGTTACCACGGACGCTGGAAAAGAAATTGTTGTCACCAACCCGAGCGAGTTCCCAGAATCAAAGTTGGCCCACATTTTTGAGCCGGTGGTGCGCGCAACCGTACTTTTGCCCAGTGAGTTTGTTGGTGCGGTCATGGAACTGTGTCAACAGCGCCGTGGCGTTCTTCTGGGCATGGATTACCTCTCCGAAGATCGTGTCGAATTGCGTTACACGCTCCCATTAGCCGAGATTGTCTTCGACTTTTTTGACCAGCTCAAGTCGCGCACGCGAGGTTACGCATCCCTAGATTACGAACCAACAGGTGAGCAAGAGGCGGATTTGGTGAAAGTAGACATCCTGTTGCATGGAGAAGCCGTGGATGCTTTCAGTGCGGTCGTGCACCGCGACAAGTCACAGGCGTACGGAGTTCTTATGGTGCAAAAACTCAAAGAATTGATCCCGCGCCAGCAGTATGAGGTGCCGATTCAAGCGGCAATCGGTTCCCGGATCATTACCCGAGAAACAATCCGAGCCGTTCGCAAGGACGTACTGGCCAAGTGTTACGGCGGAGACATCTCGCGCAAACGCAAACTTCTTGAAAAGCAAAAAGAAGGCAAGAAACGGATGAAAATGGTGGGAAGCGTTGAAGTTCCCCAAGAAGCTTTCATCGCGGTTCTGTCAACATCTGACGCATCACCCAAAAAATGACCGATCAGAACGACGCACCGTTTTCGCTCTACATACATATCCCTTTTTGCGCCAGCATTTGCGGTTATTGTGATTTCAACACCTACACCGCTCAAGAATTAGGTGGTGGTGTTTCCCAGGGAACTTTTCACGAACTGCTGATTCGCGAACTCGAACTTGCATCCCGCACCCTTGACGCACCCGTCGTGTCGACGGTGTTTATTGGCGGGGGAACACCCACCCTGATTGGTTCTGATGCTTTGACCCAAATCCTTCGGGGCATCGAAAATCATTTTCCCATCGATCCACAGGTTGAAATTACGACCGAAGCAAATCCGGACTCGGTTGATGCGCGGATGTTGTCTGCGTTACGGGACGGTGGTTTTAATCGGGTGTCATTTGGTATGCAAAGTGTTGCACCGGGAGTTCTGGCAACCCTGCAACGAACACATACAGCCGGTGCGAGCGAGCAGGCAGCAAAGTGGGCGCGCGAAGCCGGCTTTGAGCACGTGAATTTGGATTTGATTTACGGAACTCCAGGTGAGACGGATTCAGATGTTCGAGATTCAGTCGATGCGTGCATTAACGCGGGCGTTGATCACGTCGCCGCGTACTCACTCATCGTTGAACCAGGAACGGCAATGGCGCGTGCCGTTAATTCGGGTGCGTTACCTCCACCCGATGACGACGCGTGCGCTGATCGCCACGGCATTATTGACACGATGTTGCAGGGCGCCGGTTTCGATTGGTACGAGGTGTCGAACTGGGCTTTGTCGGGTGGGAAAAGTACCCACAATCAGGTGTACTGGACGAACGCCAATTGGTGGGGGGTAGGCCCGGGGGCTCACAGCCATGTCAATGGTCGGCGTTGGGTAAACCACAAGCACCCGGCAACGTATGCGAAAGCCTTGGAAAGCGGCGTTGTTTTGCACGGTGACATCGAGGAGTTAACCCCGGCGCAGATCCATGTGGAAAAGGTCATGCTGGCCTTGCGTACGAGAGCAGGGCTTCGCGTTGATGAACTCGATGCCGAGGAGCGTGGGCGCGCGCAGGGATTCGCTGCGCTCGGGATTATCGACCCGGTGGACTTCGGCAACGGCGTGGTGCGGGTCACAGATTCCCAGCGTTTGTTCGCCGATCGGGTAATTCGCGATCTCCTAGGCTGACGAATCCACCGATCGGGCGTAGACTGGCACTCTTCTTGCCAGAGTGCTAAGCGCCGAAGCGGGCCGGCCGGATGTGCGTGAAATATCGAAATATCGAAATATTGAATCGTCGGAGGTGCACATGTTGGAGGAACGAAGGCTGGCCGTGCTCCAAGCCATTGTGTCCGACTATGTCGCAACCCATGAACCGGTCGGTTCAAAGGCGCTGGTGGATCGGCATCAACTCGGCGTGTCCCCGGCCACGATTCGCAATGACATGGCGGCGTTGGAAGAAGAGGGCTACATCACGGCCCCGCACACCTCCGCCGGTCGCATTCCCACCGATCTTGGTTACCGCATGTTCGTTGACCAGATTGCTCAAGTGAAACCGTTGAGTGCGGCAGAGCGCAGGGGAATCGATCGCTTCCTCTCGGACGCGGTTGATTTAGACGACATCATGACCCGAACCGTGCGGTTGCTTGCTCAACTGACCAAACAGGTGGCGGTGGTTCAGTACCCCTCCCTCTCGCGAAGCCACGTACGTCGGATCGAATTAATCCCGCTCAATGAACACCGACTCATGATCATGTTGATCGCGGACAGTGGCCGGGTTGAGCAACGTATCGTGGAATGCTCGGTGTCTATTGACGAAATTGTGTTGGCCGACCTTCGAGCCCGGTTGTCGGTAGCGATAGCCGATCAACCGTTCTCATCGGTTCCGCGACAGGTTGAAAATATTGAAGCGTCCTTCACCACGGACAACCGCCCGCTAGTGAGCGCGGTAATCGCCGCAATCTTGGAAACGGTAACCGCGAAACTCGACGAGCGGGTTGTGTTGGGTGGCGCATCTAACTTGGCTCGTTACAACGAAGATTTCCCGATGACCATCCAACCGGTACTGGAAGCACTCGAAGAACAGGTGGTCCTGCTTCGACTGTTGGGAGAAGTAGGCACCGAAACGAAACTATCCGTGCGAATTGGCCACGAAAACGAAGTGGAGGGTCTGAGTTCAACGTCCATCGTGAGTTCGCACTACGCGAAGGAAAGTATCCCGGTCGCATCCTTGGGAGTTATTGGGCCAACGAACATGGATTACGCCAACTCCATGAGCACGGTGCAAGCAGTAGCCCAGTATGTGAGCCGATTTCTGTCCGACAACTAACGTAAGTGAGTTAAATGAGTACCGCTGCGACTGATTACTACGAACTTCTTGATGTGAGCCGGACGGCCACCCCCGAGGAGATTAAGAAGGCTTATCGCCGTTTGGCGCGTGAGCTTCATCCTGATGTTAATCCTGATCTGGAACACCAGGAGAAATTTAAGATGGTGACCGCCGCCTATGAAGTACTCAGTGACCCGGAAAAGCGTCAAATGTATGACCTTGGTGGGGATCCGCTCAGTAATCGTGGCGGCGGGGGTTTCTCGGGCGGGTTCGACTTCAGCGACGTCATGGGAGCATTTTTTGGTGGCCGTGGCCAAAGCCGTGGACCACGTGGCCGTGCTCGTCGTGGTCAAGACGCGCTGATCAGCATCACGATTGATTTACCGGCAGCGGTTTTCGGCGAGGAAAAAGAAATCGCCGTGGACACCGCAATCGCCTGTGAAAAGTGCACCGGATCGGGGATGTCCGCAGGCACCGGGGCGGTCACCTGCATTATGTGTAAGGGCCGCGGTGAACTTCAATCTGTTCAGCAAAGTTTCCTCGGTCAAGTCATGACCTCGCGCCCGTGCCCTGCTTGCCAAGGTCACGGCACCACCATCCCGCACCCCTGCATTGAGTGCTCCGGACAGGGCCGAGTCCGTCACCGCCGAAATCTCACGATTGCTATCCCGGCGGGTGTTGACACGGGAACTCGAATTCAGTTACAGAGTCAAGGTGAGGCCGGTCCCAACGGTGGACCAGCCGGTGACCTCTACATTGAGATCGTTGTTCGCGGCCACGAACTCTTTGAACGACAAGGTGATCAACTGCACTGTGTCATCACCATCCCGATGACTTCGGCCGCATTGGGCACGTCCATAAACATTGAAACTCTCGATGGACCCGAAGACATTGCTGTTGCTGCCGGAACGCAATCCGGTGCGGTTGTTACCGTGAAAAGTAAGGGAGCATCCCGACTTCGAAGCAAAACTCGAGGTGACTTATTTGTACACGTTAATGTCGAAACTCCAAGTAGACTCTCGAGTGAACAGCAAGACCTGTTACAGCAATTGGCACGATTGCGTGATGAAAAACCCAATTCGGTAGTAACCCGGTCCGACGCAACCGGCGTCTTCTCCCGACTCAAAGAGGCGTTCACCAACAAGTGAGTGCATCTGTCTTTCTCATTGAACCCGAGCTCGCTCGTGATGTGGGGATTGGTTCGGTACTCGTTTTGCCGCAATCGGTTGCACACCACGCACAGGTTATGCGGATTGAACCGGGTGAAATCTGCGAACTCGTTGATGGCCGGGGCACGAGAATGAGTGGAACAGTGGCCCCTGATGGGCGCTTTGGTGTCGTGAGTGTGCACAAGGATTCATTACCCACCCTGCGGATTGATGTTGCCCAGGCATTGATTAAAGGTGACCGCTTGGAAAACTCGCTAGACATGTTGACCCAGGTTGGTGTTACCGGACTCATCCCGTGGAACGCAGATCACAGCGTGGTCAAATGGAACAGCGAGAAATCTGCAAAACAGTTAGTTAAATGGAAAAATGTCACCAGGGCTGCTACCGAGCAGTCCCGTAGATCTTGGGCCCCGGTGATTCACGAGCCAGCGACATCCAATGACCTGGCGAAAAAATTGATGGACTACGACCACGTGGTGGTGTTAGACGAGTCGGGGGGAACCGACGCTTCTGGCATTTCCGGGGGATCCGTGCTCCTTATCGTTGGACCAGAAGGCGGCGTAAGTGCGCGTGAGCGTCAATTATTTGCCGGTGCGGTGTCCTTGCGGTTGGGAACACACGTCTTTCGCTCAGAAACCGCCGGAGTCGTGGGTGTGTCCTATCTCTTTACCAGATCAGGGGAGTGGAATAGCCAAAGTGCTGACCCCGTGAAAGGATTAGGCAATGCCTGAATGCATCTTCTGTTCAATTGTCTCCGGAGAGATCCCGGCCGATATTGTGCTGCGCACCCCCGACGTTGTTGCTTTTGCAGACCTGCACCCGCAGGCGCCGACCCACATCTTGGTGGTTCCCACCGAGCACCACGAAAACGCAGCAATCCTGGCGCAGACCAACCCGGTTCAGGCAGCGGCGGTTCTGGCGGCAACCATGCAGGTGGCGACAGAAGCCGGGCTAAGCGACTACCGAACCGTGTTCAATACCGGAGCCGATGCCGGCCAAAGTGTTTTCCACGCGCACGCGCACGTCATGGGCGGTCGCATTTTAGCGTGGCCACCCGGATGACCAAGACAATAGTTGAAGTTCTTGCATCGCAACCCATGGTTGCCTTACTCGGCGTATCCGATGAGTACCTGCGACTCATTGAGGGTGCCTTCCCCGACGTTGATGTTTTGGTGCGGGGCAACCAAATAACCCTCGAAGGTGAGGACACGTCGGTTGACACCATTAATACGTTGCTTGAGGAAATGCTGGCCATGATTCGCAGCGGCCAAGGCCTCAACGCTGACTCGGTCCACCGCTCGATTTCACTGATGAAGTCGGGGACGCGACCAAGTGAATTAATGACCGCGAACATTCTCAGTAGTCGTGGAAAAACAATCAGGCCTAAGACGTTGAACCAAAAAAAATATGTGGAAGCGATTGACAACAACACAATTGTGTTCGGAATAGGTCCCGCTGGAACAGGCAAGACCTACCTCGCCATGGCCAAGGCTGTTGCAGCACTGCAGTCGAAACAGGTCTCCCGAATTGTGTTAACCCGTCCTGCGGTGGAAGCTGGCGAAAAACTGGGCTTCTTGCCGGGAACGTTGTCCGAAAAAATTGATCCGTATTTGCGCCCGCTCTATGACGCGTTGCACGACATGATTGACCCAGATTCGATTCCACGGCTGATCACCAGTGGAACAATTGAAGTTGCTCCGCTGGCTTACATGCGTGGTCGAACACTCAATGACGCGTTCATCATTTTGGATGAAGCACAAAACACCTCGGCCGCTCAGATGAAGATGTTCCTGACCCGATTGGGTTTTGGCTCAACAATGGTCGTCACCGGGGACGTCACCCAGGTCGACCTGCCCTCAGGGACCACGAGCGGGTTGCGCGTGGTGTCGGAGATTCTTGAAAACGTCGAAGACGTTGAATTCTGCCGACTGACCGCGAGTGATGTTGTCCGCCACCGGCTCGTGGGCGAGATCGTTGCCGCTTACGAGCGCTACGATGAGGGACAAATGAATAAATCTGCAGGAGTTCGATTAACTTCATGATCTCGCAAGCATGATGTCTGATCCCATTGAGATTGATAATGAAACCGCAGCACTCATCGACGTGTCGGCCATCGGTGAGTTGGCAAAGCACCACCTTGAATACTTGCGGATCCACCCGGAAGCCCGGATGAGCGTCACCTTTATTGACACGGAGCGAATGACCACTCTGCATGAGGACTGGATGCAGGAGCCGGGCGCCACCGACGTCTTATCCTTTCCGATCGACGAAATAACAATGCCGCTAAAAGGCGTAGAAGATGCGGCAGATACCGTCAGTAAAAATGGTTTTCTGGGTGACATTGTCATTTGCCCAGATTTCTTGCCAGCCCAAATGATTGAATTCGGGCGAAGTTTGCAGCAGGAATGTGAATACTTAGTGACCCACGGTATTTTACATTTACTCGGGCTAGATCATCAAGAGGAAGAGGAGCATCGGCACATGTTCACCCTCACCGACACCCTTCTCAGTGATTGGCACGATCAGTGATCATCATTATCGTCGTCTCCATCATTCTGGTGGTTTTAGCGGGGCTCCTGATCAGTGCGGAAACCGCGATCACCCGTATCTCACGTTCGCGCGTTGAAGACTTAGAACACAGCAAGGCATCCACTCGGCTGCTCATTGTCATTGATGACCGCCCACGCTATGTCAACGTACTTCTCTTCGTATCAACGATCGCCAGCATCACGGCCTTCGTACTCGTGGGTTTCCATGGAGTTAATTGGTTGGCTGCCGAAAGTGACATGCCGGTGGCAGCCGCTTTCGCAATCGTCGCCGCCATTTTAATTGTGGTTTCCTACATCGGGTTGGGCGTCGCCCCCCGAACCCTTGGCCGGATTCATTCGGAAAAGATCGCGCTCGCAAGTGCGGGGCCGGCTCGATCCTTGGCCGCGATCCTTGGCCCGATCGCAACATTATTGATTCATGTGGGAAACGCCCTTACGCCAGGTAAGGGATTTCGCCAAGGACCATTTGATTCCCAAGCCGAGTTGCGGGATCTGGTTGACCTGGCCACCCATGACTCACTGATCGAAGACGATGAACGCGCCATGATTCACTCGGTATTCGAACTGAGTGACACATTTGCCCGTGAGGTAATGGTTCCTCGCACCGAAATGGTTTTCATTGAACGCGATAAGTCTCTGCGTCAAGCCTTGTCACTGGGACTGCGCTCGTGGTTCTCACGAATCCCGGTCATCGGGGAGAACGCCGACGACATTGTCGGAGTGATTTACCTCAAGGACATCGTTAAACGAGTTTTTGAATACCGCGATGCCGAACACGCTGAAAAAGTTGAAGACCTGATGCGCGCCCCCTATTTTGTTCCCGACAGTAAACAGGCCGACGATCTATTGCGAGATATGCAGGCGGCCCGGGTCCATATGGCGATTGTTGTTGACGAGTACGGTGGCACAGCAGGAATTGTCACGATTGAGGACATCCTCGAAGAAATCGTGGGAGAGATCGCTGACGAATACGACACGGCGGCTCCTGAAGTCGAAGTTCTGGACGAGGGCGGATTCCGGGTGATGGCTCGGATGAATATTGGGGACTTAGCCGAGTTGATTGATATCGACATTGATTCCGAGGAAGAGGGGGTCGATTCGGTTCTGGGCCTGATGGCCAAAAAACTCGGTAGGGTCCCGATAGCGGAATCGCATATTCACATTCAAGGCTGGGAGTTAGTTGCCGAAGTGGGAAGCGGTCGCAGGAATCGGATCGGTTTTGTTCGCGTCATGCCAGGTGACCCAATGGCACATGCAGTGAACGCGGCAGACACAACCCATGACGCAGACTAGTTCGCGCGCTGGAGTTCTCTCCGTGCTCGGAGCGGCTGTTCTCTTTGGAACGTCTGGCACCGCGAGTTCACTGTTCATCCCCGACGCAAGTTCGGCTTCGATTGCGGCCTGGCGACTCATCATTGGAGCGATCGGACTCGTGGTTCTGACTCGGGGATGGGCATTTTTGCACCTCTACCGATCCCCGCTCATTTATCTGATGGGGCTTGGCGTCGCCGCGTTTCAATTCTTTTTCTTCCTCAGCGTGTCTTTGACCGGGGTGGCGGTGGGCACCCTGGTCACCATCTCGGCTGCTCCTTGGTGTGCCGGCCTCCTCGCGTGGGCGTGGAATCGAGTCCGGCCCACTCGAGTGTGGTGGGTTGCCACCGCAATCGGAGTGGTGGGTCTTGCCCTCCTTGTTGGGAGACCACCAGAAGGTGGTCTTGCCGTGGGTGGGATCACCGCTGGTGTGGCTGCCGCGGTGAGTTACGCGGTTTTTACCAATATCGGCACCCGACTCACCAGTGAGGGCGCGGGGTCCACGCCGGTGCTGGCCGCGGCTTTCGCGCTCAGTGCGATCTTTCTGCTGCCATTTGCCCTCACCTCTGGCGCTTGGATTTTGACCGGAAGCGGGATCACCGCGGCGCTCTGGCTGGGGTTGGTGGTGACCACGGCCGCCTATTGGTTATTCGGGCAGGGGATGCGAGTCTTACCCGCGGGGACGATCGGGACACTCAATTTGGCCGAGCCACTTGTTGCCACTATCTTGGCGGTAACCATTTTGAGTGAGTCGATTTCAGCCATTGGTGCGGCGGGGTGCGTCTTGATACTTCTTGCGCTATTCCTGTTGGGGCGATCGGCCGCGACCCAGGTATCAAACGTAGAGAGATCGGATGTAGTTACACCATGACGAGTGCAGATTTCCGAAGTGGGTTCGCGGCAATTGTTGGACGGCCAAACGCGGGAAAATCCACGTTGCTCAATGCAGCTATTGGGAGCAAAGTCGCCATTACCTCGGATCGTCCGCAAACTACCCGACGCGTGATTCGGGCAATTATCACCAGAGCTGATGGCCAACTAATTTTGGTTGATACTCCCGGGATCCACCGCCCTCGCACCCTGCTGGGTCAAAGGCTCAATGATGAAGTGAAGGACACCTATTCCACGGTTGATGCCGTTGCGTTGTGTATTCCAGCCAATGAAAGCATTGGTCCCGGTGATCGATTCATTGCCTCGTCAATCGCCGGCTTGTCAAAAAGCATCAACTTCGCCTTGGTTACTAAGACCGATCTGGTGAATCCCGAGCAGCTCGTGAAACAACTTGTAGCGGTATCCAAGCTCGGTGAGGACGTCGGACTGACGTGGAACTCAATTATTCCGGTGTCCGCCAAAGCAGGCGACCAGGTCGACGTCGTGGTCAATGAATTGATGAAGGCTATGCCACCAGGCCCGCAGTTTTTCCCCGAAGACACCGTGAGCGATGAACCCGAAGAGATTTTTATTGCGGAGTTGATTCGTGAAGCTGCACTCAAAGGTGTACAAGACGAACTGCCACACTCGATTGCCGTGACCATCGAAGACATGTCACTGCGTGAAGATCGACCAGAGAATTTTCCTTTGACCGATATTTACGCAAATCTGTTCGTTGAACGCGATAGCCAAAAGGCGATTGTGATTGGCAAGGGTGGGTCACGACTGAAGCGAGTGGGAACCGAGTCCAGGCTCGAGATTGAAAAGTTTTTAGGAACCGCTGTCTTTCTAGACTTGCGGGTTAAAGTTGCCAAAGACTGGCAGCGCGATCCCAAGCAGTTACGTCGGCTCGGATTCTGATTCTGTTTCTGTTTCTGTGTGCTCGCGAATAATGGGCGTTGGCGTTCGCCGAAGACCCGTTCGCTCTTCAACTTCGTGGTGTAGCTCGTAGCGGTGCCCATAGGCCTCAATAACGGCAATCACGATTGCCACCAGCGGGATACCGACAATCGCGCCAACGGGGCCGAAAAGGGCAGCACCAACAAAAACTGAAGCCAGGGCAACACCCGAGTTGATGTTCATGGTGGCGGTCGAGATTCGTGGGGTGAATACGTAGTTTTCAATTTGCTGATAGACCGTGGCAAAGACGATGATCCACAAAATATCAATTGGCTGCTCAAACGCGGCAAAAAGGGCTGGCAGTGCGACCCCGATGTAGGTACCGATTGTGGGAATGAATTGACTGACCAAACCGGCGAAGATGCCCATGGGCAACCAGTACGGGATATCAATGAGAAAAAAGAAGGCAGTATGTGCCGCGGCGGACAGGGTTGCCAGGGCCAGTTTGGAGATCAGAAATCCGCCGGCTTTACGAACCGAGATTTCCCAGACATTGATGAACACAATCTGTCGGGTTTGGGGGAGCCAGCCAGCAATAAATCGCTTGATTCGTGGAGAGTCAGCCGCGAAGTAAAAACTGAATACCAAAATGGTCAGGAAACTAAAAGCAACGCCGAGGACGCTGAAGACGACTCCGAAGATCCCCCCAGCCAGGGAAGAGGCGATCGTGGTTATTTGTTCCGTTGTGAGGTTCAGGTTCGAGGTGATTTCCACCGGATCGATATTTGCATCGAAGGTTGAATTCAGCCAGCGAACCAAATCCAAGATCAGGTCCGGAATAGCAGCGATGAGTTCGGCGATCTGGGTCGCAAGCGCACCACCGAAGAGGGCGATGAATCCACCAATGAGAGCAACCCCTATTACGGCCACAATCGAAGTGGCAAGTCCTCGCCTCATGCCCCGATCGGCGAGACCGGTGACTATCGGGTCGATGGATATCGCCAGCAGCCAGGCGAGTAGCAGATTAAATAAAAAGCCGGCCAGCAATGAGAAGGACCAGGTCACCACCTGAAAAATCACAACACCGATCAGAACCAAAAGGATAGATTGCCGCAGGAAGCTTGGTTCCAGTGCGATAAATGAAACGGTGCGCCTGGGGCGCACGGATTGATCTTGGGCAGGTGCTTCCTGATCAGACATGCGACTCCTGACTGGAAATATGACGCGGATATCCGGTGCGAAGCCGCCTAGAATGTAGTGTGCCAGTTTATCGCGATGAAGCCGTGGTGCTTCGTGCTCAAAAACTTGGCGAGTCTGACCGGATCGTCACTCTTTTGACGAGAAGCCACGGCCGAGTTCGAGCCGTCGCCCGCGGCGTTCGCAAAACATCAAGTCGAATCGGTGGGCGATTGGAACCATTTGCCCATGTTGACATTCAGTTGTACACCGGTAAGTCGCTGGAAAGCGTCACCCAGGTGGAGAGCATTGCCGCGATGGGAGGTCAACTCTCATCAGATTACGTTGCCTGGACCTCGGGAACGGCAATGCTGGAAACGGCGGAGCGGCTCACACCTCAGGAAGGTGAACCAGCGGTTCCACAATTTGCCCTGCTTGTTTCGGGGTTACGTTCACTCGCCGCAAAAGAACACGACCCGCGACTCATCTTGGACAGTTACCTTTTGCGCTCACTTGCTGTCGCTGGTTGGTCTCCCTCGTTTCATGACTGTGCCCAATGCGGGAGCGGCGGACCACATCGAGCGTTCGCAATTGCCGCCGGCGGGATCGTCTGTGCTGGGTGCCGACCTCCTGGTTCGGCCGCGCCCACACCGGAAACAATCGCATTACTGGGAGCGCTGCTCTCCGGTGAATGGGAGCGAGCCGACTCCAGTGATCAGCGTTCCCGAATGGAGGCGAGTGGTTTAATTGCGGCTTTCCTTGCATGGCATCTTGATCGAGGCTTGAAGTCACTGCCATTGGTTGACCGTAAAACAGTGGGGGGCGGGTCGTGAAAAGAACTTTCCCACCGCCTCCAGTTCATGTAAGTGGAGTGAAGCCGCCAGCATTGCCAAAGGATTTAATTCCCAAACACATTGCCTTAGTAATGGATGGCAATGGCCGTTGGGCCCAAGAGCGTGGGTTACCCAGAACCGCAGGACACGAGGCCGGCGAGGCAAGTCTGCTGGATTGTGTGCACGGTGCACTGGAACTGGGAGTGAGTTGGCTCTCGGCCTACGCATTCTCAACGGAGAATTGGCGCAGGTCCCCGGAGGAAGTGCGGTTCCTGATGGGATTCAACCGCGATGTTATCCGGCGGCGCCGTGACGAACTCAATGATCTCGGAGTGCGCATCCGCTGGGCGGGCCGCAGACCTAAATTGTGGCGAAGTGTGATTAAAGAACTTGAAGTAGCCGAGGTTCTCACCGCCAAGAACAACAGGTTAACTCTCACCATGTGCGTGAACTATGGTGGTAGAGCGGACATCACGGATGCCGTGCAGGCCCTTGCCGCCAAGGTTGCGGCGGGAGCGATTCAACCGAACAAAATCACCGAGCGGATGATCGAAGCGCACCTGGATGAACCCGACCTGCCGGATGTGGATCTGTTTGTGCGCAGTTCGGGCGAACAGCGCATGAGTAACTTCTTGCTATGGCAGTCCGCCTACGCTGAGTTTGTTTTCCTGGACACCCTGTGGCCGGATTTTGACCGACGACAATTGTGGGAAGCATGTGAGATCTACGCCTCAAGAAATCGGCGCTACGGCGGAGCGATTTAACTGCAGTTAGGGCACAGCCCAATGATTTCCAATGTGTGGCTTACGTCGGTAAAACCGTGGGTTGTCGACACAGATTCGGCCCAACGTTCCACCGCCGGTCCTTCCACCTCAACGGTGAACCCGCATTTTCGGCAGACTAAATGATGATGATGTGCGTCACTGCACAGGCGGTACACGGATTCGCCATCTTCGCGCAGAATGACGTCGACATCTCCCGCCGCGCTAAGCGTCTGCAAAGTCCGGTAGACCGTTGCGAGGCCGACACTGTCACCCCGCTTCTTCACGTATTCATGGATCTCTTGGGTTGATCGAAAATCGTCCAATTCGGTCAAGGCCTCTGCGACCGCGGTGCGCTGCCTCGTCGTCCGAACTCCTACCGTTGCCATAGGAGAGACCTTAATGCGCGTGGTCGTCGAGGTGGTGTTCCGTGGGCAACATAAGGTCCGCGCCCTGATGGTCATGCAGGGACCCCAGCCCGTAAGCATTGATCAAATTCTCATTGGTCAGGACTTCCTCAGGTTTTCCAAAAGCCATGACTCGCCCGGCGGTCAGAATGACGTGGTCAGCGGCTCTGGCCTCCTCGAGATCGTGTGTGGTCAGGACAACCGAGCAACCCCGCGCCGGCTCTTCGTGAATGAGCGCGTCAATTGTTTTGGCGGAGTTAAGGTCCAAACCGGTAAGTGGTTCATCGAGCAAGAGAATCGCGTGATCTTGGGCGATTCCCTGGGCGACATACACCCGCTGCCGTTGCCCACCGGAAAGTTCAGTGAGATGCCGTTTGGCGAGATCTGTTATTTTCAACCGGTCCATGGCGGATGTGACAACTTCCTTGTCACCCTTGGTGAGGCGACCGAATAATCCCAACCGGGGATAGCGGGCCATCGCAACGGTCTCAGCCACGGTCAAAGGCGTGCCGGTAGGAACCGTTGTGTACTGCAAAACATAAGAAATTTGAGACTGACTGATCAACGGCGTGTTATCGAGCACGGTGAGTTTGCCGCTACTCACGGGGAGTAGACCTGCGATTGCATGTAACAGGGTTGACTTTCCGCTGCCATTAGGCCCAATAATCGCGGTAATTTTTCCTTGCGGAATAGTGAATTCTGAGGCAGAAATTGCGACGTGAGCTCCGCGGGTGATAACGACGTCGTGGCCGATGACAACATCAGGCATGGGAATTCACCTTCTCACTTTGGATTGCTCTCAACCGAGTAACGGTAAGGACGATGAAGAAAAGAATTACTGGAACGATTGCCATGGTGGCCGAACCCGCAGTATTGAGATGGTAACTCAGGGTGAGTCCAATCCAGACGGAGAAAACTGAAATGGCCGCCGCGGTGACCATCATGCGGGGAACGGTTCGGGAGACGAGAGCCGCGGTCGCTGGCGGACCAACGAGCAGACCGAAGACGAGCAATGTGCCTACCGACTGGAAACTACCAATGACCGCAGCGGCAATCAGGACCAGCAAGGCGGCGTGCGCCCGACCAGGATTCAACCCCCACAATTGTGCTTTGTCAGCGTTAAAGGACAAGGCAAGCAAAGGTCGATAAAATAAGGTTGTGACTGAGATCACAATAATTGCCAGGATCCCTTGGGTAAATAAGTCCTGGGCGCTCACGCCGAGGGCGTCGCCAAACAAGATGGTGGTGAGACTCCCGGAATAAGAATTAACCCGAGAAATAATGATCACGCCGAGAGCTAACATCCCGACAAAAAGTAAACCGATCGAAGTATCTTCACTTAACGCCGTTTGGCGGTTCACCAGCTCAATGGCGAACACCATGACAAGTGCCGCCACCGCCGCTCCGAGAAGTGGGTTGATGTCCAAGACCACGGCGGCTGCAATACCAGGGACAATTCCGTGGACAAAAGCATCGCCAAAGAAACTCATGCCGCGAAGAACCAACCACGTTCCCACGACCGCGGTCATGAGTCCTGCAAGGATCCCGCCCGTTAACGCTCGCTGTTGAAACCCGAGTGCAAACGGGTCAAGAAACCATTCCATAGAGTCAGCCTTGCAGACCCGCCGCAATCAACTGTGCATTGGTGCGCATCATGTCAATGTAGTTGGCTGCGGGTGAGCCTGGCTCCCCAAGGCTCTCGACGTAGAGCGGGGTTACCGTAATGTTCGACCCGGATTCAGCCGCCACAGCTTCAACTAGGGCGGTTGGTGATGCGCTGTTCGAAAAAATTGCGGTAATGCCTTCGGCTTTAATGGTCGCAACGAGAGCAGCCAGATCCGCTGAACTGGGTTCGGCCAGAGTGGTTCCGGCAGGTATCACGGTTCCGGCAATCTCGTACCCGTAGCCGGCGGCAAGATAACCCAACGCGTCATGGTCGGTGATCAGAATTCGCTTTTCGACAGGGACCGACTCCAAGATGGCGCGGACTTCGCTTTCCGCTGCTCGGATCTGGGTTGCCGTCGTCGCAGCGCACGTGGCGTAGGCCTCGTTGCCCGTTGTTTTGGTGAGTTCTGAACCAATGAGCTCGGCGGCGGTCGCCATGCGGTTCATGTCAAACCAGAAGTGTGGGTCTAACGATCCGTGATCGTGGCCTTTTTCGTCGGAGTGGCCTTTTTCGTCGGAGTGGCCTTCGTGGTCGGAGTGGCCCTCTTCGCCAGCGTGAACGTCTCCGTCTTCGTCTGCATGTGACGCCACGCCAAATTCGATCGGGTCAAGTAGGGGGGCAACCTCGAAGATATTGGCGCCGTCGTTGATCGCATTCGCCAACGAGTCGGTCAGTCCACTTTCAAAGCCGAGTCCATTTACTACCACCAAGTCCGCCTTGATCATGGACGCAATTTGATCCGATGAGGCCGAGAAGTCATGGGGGTCGGCGCCATTAGGCATCAGCACCTCAACGGTCCCACCGCCGCAGATCACAATGTCATTCGTTACATCTCCCAGCATCGTGGTGGTTGCGATCACCGACGCGGTTCCCGCGGCTGTTTCAGATTCTGCGGTTGCCGCGGGAGTTGACTCCGCGGGAGCCGAAGCAGCCGGAGAGCTCGCTGAATCGGTCGTGGCGGTATCCGAGCTTGAACAAGCCGAGAGGATCAGAGCGGAGGATGCAAGGACGCTGAGAAGTGCAAATTTCTTAGTGGTCATGACTAGAAAATATACTTAATGATAATGATTGTCAAATACAATAAGGATTAGAACGATCCGCCAAGTTTGAGAATAATCATCCCGATCAGGGCGCCGACAACTAAAATCCGCATGAATCGACGGCCCGAACTCAATAACGGCCAGGACAGGGCGAGCAGCCAGCCAAGGAAGGCCGTAACAATAAACAGGAATACTGCGCCCAACCAGGCAAATGCGTCGGTGAGAACTAAGCCCAGAAGTAGGGAAGAGCCCAGTCCCACCACAAGCAGCCAGCGAGGGGCGGCGGTCACTTTTGCCAACACCGGGAAACTCTTTCGTTCAAAGGCGGCGCGGCGTGGACTTGCAGAATATGTGGGCGCCTTCGGCACGCGAGGCGCGCGGGGCTGAGCTTTGTCGGGCTGGAATTGGGGCCCACGTGGGCCACGAACACCGCCGATACCTTTGGGTTCCTTCTTATCTTTGGCCACGACTTGTCCTTTCCAGCGCTCCTGCGTGAAACAACCCGAGAACAAATCCCACGCCGTGCCGAATTCTAGCCCGCGTTAATGTTGAGTCGTGAGCCTGCCAGATTTCATGAACGTTCAACCAAATATTATTGCGGTTGTTGCGCAATTAGTTGTGCCAGCCGGTGTGAGAGATCAATTCGACGAAGGTTGCGAGCGCATGGCGATGTTGTGCGCCGAGTCACCGGGCTTCGTGTCGAGTGAACTGGGGCAATCGACCGACTCGCTCGAGGACCTCACCCTGATTCACCGTTGGGCAAACGTGGGAGCATACCGAAAATTCCTGAGTCGCTACGACGTCAAACGTGAAATTATTCCGTTCCTGTCAACATTCACCACGGACTCGGTGACGGTCGAGATTATTAGTGATTCGAAATCCAATACGGTTGAAAGTGGAAACAGTTCGCTGGCAGCGGATGCGCAAACATTTGACCGGGGAAGTGTCCGAGGTGAGGGCTAAATTTGAAAACTTATTTGACGCTGGGATTGAACTGGGATCTCTTTTGCGTGCGGAACACGAAGAATTAATGACCGATGCGCTGATTGCTTGCGTCATGCCTAACGGTGTTCCCGTTGCACTAGGCATGGAAAGCGTGGTGGGCCCTCGAGAACTTTTTGGAATCCAATTAACCCGAACCGAACAGAATGCGGTTCTCGATGCCAATTTCACGTCCACCTTTGATGAAAATCTGGTTGCTGGGAAGCGGGTGATCTTGGTTGATGACGGTGTGGAAACAGGCACCGCCGCAACCATCTGCGGTCAATGGCTTAGATCCTTGCAGGTCGCTGAGTTGGTGTTGGCCGTACCAGTTTGTCCACGAACCGCTGCAAACCAATTGCAGTTTCTTTTCACCAATATTGTGTCGGTCCAGTCGCCCCTTGGTGCAAGATCACTCGGATGGCATTACACGGATTTTGACGTGATTGACGCACTCAGCGCTCAGGCGCTCCTTGATCAACGAACGAAGGCCTTGGGACAATAAAGCCCGCCATTAGACTCTTGGCATGGATCGTGTTGACGCAGTCGTAAACCTTGCCAAGCGCCGTGGATTTGTCTTTGCGTCCTCAGAGATTTATGGTGGGAGTCGCTCCGCATGGGATTACGGCCCCAACGGTGTCGAGCTCAAAGAAAACATTCGCAAGCAATGGTGGCAAGCGGTGGTTCGCCAACGCGACGATGTGGTTGGACTTGACTCATCGGTCATTTTGGCGTCACAGGTCTGGGAGGCATCGGGCCATGTCAATGCATTTGTTGATCCACTTACCGAATGTAAAAACTGCCACAAGCGCTATCGGGCGGATCAACTTCTCGAGGCTTACGAACAAAAGCACGGCAAGGAACCCGTCAACGGACTTGCTGACATTAACTGTGCTAATTGCGGAACAAAAGGGCAGTTCACCGAGCCCCGCGACTTCAACGGGATGCTCAGAACTTCTATCGGGGTGGTCGAAGACGCCGGTTCGGTTCACTACCTTCGGCCAGAAACTGCCCAAGGAATCTTTGTCAACTTTCTTAATGTGATGACGGCGGCCCGCAAAAAGCCGCCATTTGGCATTGGCCAAACCGGTAAGAGTTTCCGTAACGAGATTACGCCGGGCAATTTTATTTTCCGCACTCGCGAGTTTGAGCAAATGGAAATGGAATTCTTTGTCAAGCCCGGAACCGATGAAGAGTGGCATGACTACTGGCTTGATCAACGGTGGAATTGGTACGTGGACCTGGGCATGAACCCGGAGAACATGCGCCGCTTTGAACACCCGAAGGAAAAACTCAGTCACTATTCAAAGCGCACCGTTGACATTGAATATCGATTTACCTTCGCCGGAAATGAGTGGGCTGAACTGGAAGGCGTTGCAAACCGCACCGACTTTGACCTTAAGACCCACAGCGAGCATTCCGGAACTGACCTGAGCTATTTTGATCAGGAGTCTGGTGAGCGCTGGACACCCTTCGTTATTGAGCCCGCCGCCGGATTGACCCGCGCTGTCTTCGCGTTTTTGTTAGACGCTTACGACGAAGATGAAGCACCCAATGCAAAAGGTGGGGTTGATACCCGGACGGTTTTGCGTTTTGATCCACGACTCGCTCCCGTGAAGGCGGCGGTATTGCCACTCTCGCGTAATGCTGACCTTGGTCCCAAAGCGCTGGCAATTGCCGCAGAGTTGCGCAAACGCTGGAATGTTGAATTCGATGACGCGGGCGCAATTGGTCGGCGTTACCGCAGACAAGATGAAATTGGTACCCCGTATTGCGTCACGGTTGACTTTGATTCCCTCGAAGATCAAGCGGTGACAATTCGTGACCGGGACACCATGGGGCAAGAACGCATCGGTATTGACGCCCTCACCGGTTGGTTGAGTGAGCGCCTCCCGATCTAATTGTTCCAGTCTTCGACGTGCTCTTCGGGTCGATCCAGGGGGCACGGAGCCGTCAGCAGGCTGCCACAGTCCGCGCATTCGGCGTCCAACAGGTATCCCGCTATTTCGTAGTCTTCAAAGACGACTTTCACCACCATCACGTTGCCGCCGCAAACGACGCACGCGTTGGTGGGAATGCCCCGTTGATCGATTGTCTCCAGGCCTGTCGAGCCCTGCCGGCCCTGATGCTCGTGGCTCACCGCTATTTGCCGGAAACGTGAATGCCGGAAACGGCACGCTTGAGTCCTTGTCCGGCGGCGATGCGAACGGCTTTGCGTGCCGGAATCTCCAGGGGTGCGCCGGTCTGCGGGTTTCGCCCAGTTCGTGCACTACGTTCGACGACGTCAAATGTGAGGAATCCGGGAATGGTGACCTTTTCCTGGTTTGCAAGGGATTCGATAATCGCGGCCTGGATGCTGCCCAAGACGTGCTCGACCGTGGCAAGGGGAAGCCCGCTGTGCGCTGCAGTGGCGGTGATGAGTTCGGTGCGGTTCATGTGACTCCTTATTGATAATGAATGTCATTACCGTAACACGAGAGTCGGGGTGGACTCGGTTCTGGCGGTATCTAGCCACCGCCGGCGTGTCGCTTGGATCATTCGCGGGGTGGTTTGTAACCTTCGGATTCAATGCGCGCCGCGTTTTTGGGAAGTAGGAAGCTCAAGAGCAGTCCAAGGAATACGAAGATTCCGGCAACAAGGGAGACCGACTTGATAGCCGTGACAAACCCATCAGAGGCCCCGGCAACCAGCACGTCACCATTGGCCTCCGCGGTAAGTGAGGGAATCGCTTGGCCAGCACTATTTGCCACGGCGTCACTCACCTGTTGAGCCTGCGCTGCGGGGATCCCACGATCCTCGAGGTGCCCCGCCGTGGATCCTAGGCCAATAAGCAGGGTCGTTCCAATGAGTGCGGTACCAATGGCGGCGCCGACTTGACGCGAGGTTGATTGAATAGCACTCGCCGAGCCCGATTCGGCCACGGGGACTTCGGAGAGAATCACCCCGGTGAGTTGCGCGGTGGCAAAACCAACACCTACTCCATAGATGAACAACCACGGAGCCATCTGCCACCCGGTAACCGTCTCGGAAATAATAATCCCGAGTCCCACGATCCCAATGACCTCCAGCGCCATTCCTATCTGTAGCACGCGCACCGGACCAAGCCGTTGGGAGAGTGGTGCACCGGCACCTGATGCAGCAAATGATCCGAGGGCAAGTGCCAACAGAATAAAACCTGTTTGCAGTGCGTCGTAGCCGCGCGTCGCCTGCAAGAACAGTGGAATAGCAAAGAGCAGACCGAACTCACCAAGGCTGACAACAAGGGCGACGCCGTTACCGGCACCGAAACTTTTAATCCGGAACAGTCGAAGGTCAAGAATCACGACCTTGTCTGCCGCAATCCTTCGCTTTTCAACAAAGACCATCAGGGCGAGAGCGATGAATCCCAGAATCCCTGAAACCAACACGATGGAAATAGATGCAAAGGGCCAAGCCAGACCGCCCACGGTGAAGTCTGCGGTTGGCCTGATCCAGCCGTAACGCTGTCCTTCGATGACGGCGAAGACGATTCCAACGAGTCCAAGGGTGATTAACAAGGTGCCGGGAATGTCAAAGCCTTTACGCGCAGACATGTCGCGGGTTTCTGGAACGACCGCGATGACACCAATGATCACGATAATTCCAATGGGAACATTGATCAGGAAAGCCCAATGCCAGGAGGCGTAGGTGGTGAGATAGCCGCCGACCAGTGGCCCAAGGGCCGCCATGCCACCGATAGTTCCACCCCAGACGGCAAATGCCACAGCACGTGATTTACCAACAAAAACGGCGTTGATTACTGACAGTGAGGCGGGCAAAATCATTGCCCCACCAACCCCCTGTAGGGAACGGGCGGCGATCAGGGTTATTGAAGAATCCGACGCGGCGACCAATGCGCTGGCAAGGACAAAAGTGATGACACCAATAATGAAAAGCAATTTACGACCAAAACGGTCTGCGAGACGACCAAAAAAGATCAACAACGATGCAAATGTCAGGGAGTAAGCGGCGTTAATCCACTCGGCGTCATTTGTGCTCAAGTCTAAGTCGGTGACCATGGTGGGGATTGCAACGTTTACTACCGTGGCATCGAGAATAATCATGGCGACACCCAGCGAAAGGAAAACGAGGGCAACCCAACGTCTCTTTCCTGCCAAAACTACCTGAGTGAGATCCGGTTGGGCGCTCGGATTTACCATTTTTCTCCTGACGAATAAAAGGTGCAGGGAGCCGAGGTTGGCAGTTACATAGCAGTGTGCCGTACGCGTTCATCATTGTGAAACCAGACATGCGAAACTTGTCGAATGCCTGCCCAGCTCGCCATTGGAACCTATGTCGTTGACCCACCCGTTGTCCTAGCCCCAATGGCAGGAATTACCAATCGAGCGTTTCGCCGGTTATGCCGTGAGGAAGGCGCCGGGCTTTACGTCTCCGAGATGGTCACCTCACGTGCACTGGTTGAACGCAATGAAGCAACGATGGACCTAGTGACCTTTGCAGCAGATGAATCCCCGCGTTCGGTACAACTGTATGGTGTTGACCCGCTCGTCATGGCCAAAGCGGTCTCAATAATTGTTGACGAAGATCGCGCCGATCACATTGACATGAACTTCGGGTGCCCGGTCCCCAAGGTCACCCGCAGAGGCGGCGGCAGCGCACTGCCGTGGAAACGTGATCTCTTTAAAGAAATCGTTGAACGGGCGGTGCAAGCTGCTAACGGGAAAGTTCCCGTCTCGGTGAAAATGCGAAAAGGAATTGACAACCAACACTTGACGTACCTGCAAGCAGGTGAGAGCGCCGCTCGGGCCGGGGTTGCCTGGGTTGCGTTGCACGGTCGAACCGCAGCCCAAATGTATGGCGGTCAGGCCGACTGGGATGCCATCAAAAATTTGAAAGACCACCTACGTCAATTCGATACCCCGGTTCTCGGCAACGGAGATATTTGGACGGGTGCTGACGCGCTAGAAATGATGGCGCGGACCGGGGCTGACGGTGTCGTCGTGGGACGTGGGTGTCTTGGGCGACCGTGGTTATTCTCACAGTTGACGGCTGCATTCGCGGGGGAAGAATTGCCCGCTGAGCCAAGGCTGGGGCGAGTCCTGCAGATTTTGCGCCGGCACGCGGAGCTTCTTGCCCTGGATTACGGTGAAGCGAAAGGTTGCCGTGATATGCGTAAGCACATGGCCTGGTACCTCAAAGGCTTCAGCGTTCCCCACACGGTTCGCCAACCACTGGGAACCTTACAGACATTGGCAGAACTTGATGCCCTCCTGGTCCAGATCAATCCCGATCAAGATTTTAATTCCGAGGTTGGTTCCGGACCGCGCGGGCGAACTTCCGGCGAGCGCCGGCCCGCACTTCCTGATCGGTGGTTAGAAACCCGCGAATTGACCGCTGAGGACCGGGTAAATGTCTCCCTTGCGGAACTCTGCGTCAGCGGTGGTTAACCTCACAACGTCACCAGATGTAAAACACGCCCTGGGTGAAGTTTGAGTGCCACACTTGCCGCCATGCGTGAACCAGCACGTTCGTGAAAGGAGTGAGCCCAAGTGAGCAAGTATGTTTACGCTTTTGCCGAAGGCGATCGCGGCATGTCAGACCTTCTCGGCGGCAAGGGCGCGAATCTAGCCGAAATGGTCTCACTTGGGTTACCGGTCCCTCCCGGGTTCACCATCACCACCCGTGCGTGCCAGGTGTATTTGGAAAGCGGAACGCAACCTGCTGATCTGCAGCAGCAAATTGATGCAGCTCTCACCGAACTAGAAAAGTCAATTGGCAAAAAGTTGGGCGAGGGGAGCAACCCTTTACTCGTATCGGTGCGTTCGGGTGCAAAATTTTCAATGCCCGGCATGATGGAAACAGTTTTAAATATTGGCTTGAATGATGTAAGTGTTCAAGGTCTCGCTATTGCCTCACGCAATGAACATTTTGCGTGGGATTCTTACCGCCGCCTCATTCAAATGTACGGAAAGACGGTGCTCGATATCTCCGGTGAACCATTTGAAGAACGCATTGATGCAGCCAAAGCAAGCGAAAGTGTTGGAACAGATGTTGAACTCAGCGTTACCGCAATGCAGGGACTCGTGCGTGAGTTCAAGGAGATTATAAATAAAGAAACGAATACGCAGTTCCCGCAAGAGCCAAAGGAACAACTCGCCGGAGCGATCTTGGCGGTTTTTGATTCCTGGAACACCGAGCGGGCTCGGATTTACCGCCGCCGGGAACATATCCCGCACGATTTGGGAACCGCGGTTAACGTGCAAGCCATGGTGTTCGGTAACGCAGGCGATGGTGAATCGGGTCTTGGGTCTGGCTCAGGTGTTGCCTTCACCCGGGATCCGGCAAACGGTGATCAGGGTGTGTACGGAGACTACCTTCCGGATGCCCAAGGCGAAGACGTTGTCTCCGGTGTTCGCAATGCACACCCGTTGAGTTATTTAGATGAAATAGATTCACATTCTTATTCCGAACTGATGTCGAATATGACAAAACTTGAGGACCACTACCGGGATCTGTGCGACATCGAATTCACGGTTGAACGCGGAAAACTGTGGATGCTACAAACACGCGTTGGCAAGCGAACGGCTGCTGCTGCATTTCGCATCGCGAACTCATTAGTTGATGAAGGTGTAATTTCCCTCGATGAAGCTTTGTCGCGCGTGAGCGGAGCCCAACTCGCCCAACTGTTATTCCCTCGCTTTGATGTAGATGCCGAGTCAACCTTGATTGGTCAAGGCACGAACGCATCCCCCGGAGCTGCCGTAGGTGAAATCGTGTTCTCCTCCCAAGCGGCGGTTGACAAGGCGGCACTGGGAGTGGACGTGATCCTGGTGAGGCGTGAAACAACCCCCGAGGATCTGGCCGGCATGGTCGCCGCAACCGGAATTTTGACCAGCCGCGGTGGCAAGACTTCGCACGCAGCGGTTGTTGCGCGTGGAATGGGCAAAACGGCAGTGTGCGGCGCTGAGTCGCTACGCATTGACACGAAAAAAGGTGAACTCACCACGGCCCAAGGTCAGATTCTCACCGCCGGTGACCTCATTTCAATTGATGGCAGCACCGGTGAAGTGTTCCTGGGCAGTGTCCCGGTAACCGCAAGCCCAATTGTCACACTTTTTGAGAACGGCAAGGTAGCTGCATTGGTAGACGTTGATTCGGCAACCGCCGCGCTCATTGAATCCGTTGATCGAATCATGGCCCACGCGGACTCCAAGCGGCGAATGGGTGTTCGGGCGAACGCGGATACCGGGCCCGATGCTGCACGAGCACGTCGCATGGGTGCTGAAGGAATCGGCCTGTTACGCACCGAGCACATGTTTTTGGGGGAGCGTCGCCAATTAATCGAAGACTTGATTCTTTCCGAGTCCGCCGAACAAAATGAACGCGCTTTAGCAGCACTCATGCCACTTCAGCGAAGTGACTTCAATGAAATCCTGCAGGCTATGGACGGTTTGCCCGTGACGGTCCGCTTGATCGACCCACCCCTGCACGAGTTTCTCCCCGATCACGTTGAACTAGCGGTCAAAGTTGCCGTCGACACCGAACGTGGAACAGTGAGTGAGTCCGACATCACATTACTCGCTGCCGTGAATCGGCTCAGTGAGCAAAATCCCATGCTGGGTCTTCGCGGCGTCCGACTCGGGCTTGTGCTGCCGGGCCTTTTTGCCATGCAGGTTGAGGCGCTCACCTTGGCGGCGTGTGATCGCAAACGAAACGGTGGTGACCCGTGCCCAGAAGTGATGATCCCGTTGGTTGGTTCGATCACCGAACTTTCCATCATTCGCACAGAGGTCAATAAAGTCATTGACTCGGTACTGGCCCAAGAAGAAATCGAATTAGAAATCCCGATCGGCACCATGATCGAACTCCCACGCGCAGCGATTACCGCAGGAGATCTTGCCGAGTTGGCCGAGTTCTTTTCATTCGGAACAAATGACCTTACCCAAACGGTTTGGGGCTTTAGCCGCGACGACGTGGAAGCAGCGTTCTTCAGCCGGTACCTCGATCTGGGAATTTTTCCCGTGTCACCATTTGAATCGATTGACACCGAAGGTGTTGGTGAACTCGTGCGGGAGGCGATCATGAAAGGTCGGGCAGCGCGCCCAGGGATTTTCTGCGGCGTGTGCGGTGAACACGGGGGGGATCCCGCATCCATTCATTTCTTCAACTCCATCGGCTTGGACTACGTTTCTTGTTCACCCTTTAGAGTCCCGGTAGCCCGGCTTGAATCGGGGCGGGCCGCACTGGGTTGATCCGGTTGTGTCTGCCGATTGGTTCGCATGTGTCGCACCACCCAACCGGAGGGTAAACCTGTAAATATGGGGCAGTGGCTCTGGAACCGGCACCTTCACCGGCGCGCATCGTCACATTTTTACTCACACTGGGAATCAGTGTGCTTCTGCTGATCCCCATTGGTGCGGCCGCCCAGATAGTTCTGACGTCACAAATTGAAGACGAAACCCCAACCCGGGTAATCGTGGTTATGGATCCGACCGGGGCGTGGAACAACCAGAATGCCGCGAAAAATGAACGGCTTGAGCGGGCATCCGAACTGTATAAATCAGGGGTTGCCCCTGTGGTTATGGTGACCGGACCTCAGCGCTCATTTGCACGATCCCAAGCAGAGCTGGAAAAACTGGGTGTCCCCAAAAACGACGTTATTTTACAGCCCACCGGAACCGACACCCTCGGTACTCTGGCCGTGGTCGCCACCTTGCTCAATGACTTGGGTTGGACGTCGGCCACCATCGTGACCGACCCGGCTCACTCGGCTCGGGCGCAGGTAACGGCCGGTAAATACGGAATTGATGCCCACATGACACCCTCATCCGGTGAAGGTGCTTCATCCTTAACCTCCGAGTACGTTGCGCGCGAAGCAATTGCCTTGGTCCGGTACTACCTCTACAACCAATGGCAGGTTCCTCGCATCCTCGCAAACCGGTAAAGTCGGGTGCGTGCCGATCCCGGAGGGTTACGACGAACGCGATGTCGCGCGCCCGGTCACCGAACCGGTAAAGGAAATTAGTCGTAGTGCATTTGCTCGTGATCGCGCCCGCGTACTTCACTCCTCAGCCTTACGTCGGCTGGCCGCCAAGACGCAAGTCCAAGTAGCCGGGGTCGCCGACTTCCCGCGCACCCGACTCACCCACACCCTCGAAGTCGCCCAGATCGCCCGCGAACTCGGCGATGCTCTGGGCTGCGACGCTGACCTGGTCGAAGTCGCCGGTCTCGCCCATGACCTTGGTCACCCACCATTTGGTCACAATGGTGAAGAGGAACTGAATCGTCTCGCCGACTCAATTGGTGGCTTTGAAGGTAATGCCCAAACGTTGCGGGTTGTCAGTCGACTAGAAGCAAAAGTTTTGACCGAAGATGACGAGTCGGCGGGTCTGAATCTCACCCGGGGCTCGTTGGACGCCTCCTGTAAATACCCGTGGGCACGAACTCCCGATAACCCAAAGTTTGGCTACTACGAAGACGACGCAGAAGTCTTCGCGTGGTTGCGTGAAGGCGCTCCGGGAACCCAGACGTGCCTGGAAGAACAGGTGATGGATTGGTCAGACGACGTTGCCTACTCGGTTCATGACTTCGAAGACGCCGTCCACTCAGGTTTGGTTTCTATTCTTGAGTTTGGCGATAAAAATGTTACCGATGAACTGTGTCTCATTGCCCAGCAAAGGTATGTGCCGCAGATCTCACTACAGCAATTACAGGAAGCAGTGTTGAGGCTGCGAAACCTTGACTATTTCCCGAGTTCATTTGATGGCTCAATGCGCAGCATGGTGATGCTCAAAAAATTCACCAGCCACCTGATCGGCCGATTCAGTGTTTCGGCGCATATCGCAACCCAGCGGCAATACGGAGACCAGCGGCTAACGCGCTACGACGCCACCCTCATTGTTCCCCAAGAAGTGCGCGACGAAGTCGCGGTCATGAAATCCGTCGCGGTTAAGTGGGTGATGAACCGGCCGGGCGCCGATCGCGCTTACGCCCGTCAGCGCGAGATCATCGCCGAACTCGTGCACGCACTTGTGTTGGATGAAGGCCGCCATCTAGAGCGTTGGCTCAAGCCGACCCATGCGGCTGCGACAACTGATGCACAACGCTTCCGTGTGGTCATTGATCAGGTTGCCAGCCTGACCGACATCAGTATTGAGCAGTGGCACAATCAATTGTGTCGTTAGTTGGTGAGGCCACGAACCACTTCGGTACAGCGTTCAAGCTCCTCTAGTGTGTTGTACACGTGCGGTGACACCCGAACAAGTGAACTCACACCGTGGGCAATGTAGTCAACCTGCGAATACTCGGGTGTTCCCAAGGACACGTTGATTCCCGAGTTTTTCAATCCGGCAACAATTTCCGCGGCATCCACTCGTTCGTGGTTGAACGTAACGATTCCACTTTTGTCAATCCCTCGATCAAGAACCTGAACGCCAGAAATCTCCCCAAGCATTCGGCGCAATTCAAAGGACAGGTAATCAATTCGCTGAGAAATTGCGTCCATGCCTAATGCGAGTGAGTAGTCAACCGCGGCGCCGAGGCCAAGTAGGGCCGCATAACTTTTCTCCCACGATTCAAAACGTTGGGCATCACTACGCATGCTGTAACCACCGGGGTTCCAATTTGCTCCGTGTAGGTCGGCGGGGAACGACTCAAGTTCAGCCAATGCGCGTGGTGAGCAATACATGAACCCGGTCCCGCGCGGACCGCGAACAAATTTACGGCCGGTCACGCTCAGAAAGTCAGCCCCAATCGCGACGGCGTCAACCGGCAGCTGCCCAACCGATTGGCAGGCGTCAACTAGGTACCATGCATGTGATTGCGCCCGTGCCAATGCGTGACCAATGGCGGCCACCGGGTTAATCAAACCGTTTTGGCTCGGGCAGTGATTGATGAGTACTACCGCAACGTCGTCATCCAGCATTGACTCCAGCGCCGCAACGTCGGTCACCCCGTTTTCATCATCGGGAATAAAGTCAAGTTGAACACCATGGTGGCGAGCTAGTTGCATGACCGGCAAAACATTGGACGCATACTCCGAGGAGGAGGCAAGAACCCGAGTGTCGGATCCAAAGTCCCCGGCGAAAGTGATCGCGCTAAACGCTCTGTCCCAAGATTCCGTGGCCGAGGAACTCAGGGCAATATTGGAGCCGCTGGTGTCCAGTAAGGCACCGATCGAGTCGCGAACGGCATCGATGCGCCCGGCAGCGCGAGCGTGTGCTTCATACCCACCAATCATTTCCTCAAGGCGCAAATGCTCAACCATGGTGTCCACCGCGATCGAAGGCGGTAGGGCGCTGCCGGCGTTATTGAGGTGAACCACTTCGGTGCATCCGCGGGTATCAGCGCGAAGCCCCACAACGTCGAGCCCGGATTGGTCCTGGTGGTGTTTGTCGAAAGCCATGGGAGTATTCAACCTTGGATCGGAGGGCACGTGCGCACCGGACGTAGACTGCCCACATGGCGGGCCGGATCAGAGACGAGGACATTGCTCTCGTTCGTGAACGTGCCCGGATCGATCAGGTGGTCTCCGAATACGTCACATTAAAATCCGCAGGTGGGGGCTCGCTCAAGGGTTTGTGCCCCTTTCATGAGGAGCGTTCACCCAGTTTTCACGTCACCCCGAGTCGTGGCATGTGGTACTGCTTCGGTTGCGGTGAGGGTGGGGATCTGCTCAGTTTCGTGCAAAAAATTGATCATCTCAGTTTCGCTGAAGCGGTGGAAAAACTCGCTGACAAAGCGGGCGTTCAACTGCAATACGTGGACGGGGGAGCAAGCCCGAACAAGCAACAGGGCCAACGCAAGCGATTGGTTGAGGCCCACAAGAAAGCAACCGAGTTCTACGAAACGCAACTACTCACCCCCGAGGCCCACACCGGGCGAGAGTTTCTCACCCAGCGTGGATTCGAATCAGAAATCTGTGCAACCTTCAGTGTGGGTTATGCCCCTAAAGGTTGGGACGCCCTCACCAAGCACCTGCGCCAAGCGGGCTTTAGTGACCAGGAGCTCCTTGCCGGCGGACTCGTCTCCCAAGGAAACCGGGGAATCTACGACCGTTTCCGTGGCCGGCTCGTGTGGCCCATTCGCGAACTCGGCGGTGAAGTAATCGGGTTTGGTGCCCGCAAACTTTATGATGACGATGAAGGACCCAAGTACCTCAACAGCCCGGAGACACCGATATACAAAAAGAGTCAGGTGCTCTATGGCCTAGACATTGCCAAGCGCCTGATTTCAAAAGAACAGCAAGCCGTGATCGTTGAGGGTTACACCGACGTTATGGCCGCCCACCTCGCCGGTGTGGGAACGGCGGTAGCAACCTGCGGTACGGCATTTGGCGCCGACCACATCAGGGTCCTGCGCAGGCTGCTCATGGATGACGACCGAATGCGCGGGCAGGTCGTCTTCACCTTTGACGGTGACGCTGCCGGTCAAAAGGCAGCACTGCGGGCCTTTGAAGAGGACCAGAAATTCGTCTCCCAAACCTTCGTCGCCGTTGAGCCCGGCGGCCTTGACCCGTGTGACCTGCGACTGCAACAAGGGGATGCAGCGGTCCGGGCACTCATTGAGAGTCGGGTTCCACTATTTGAGTTTGCCATCAAATCCGTACTGGCCTCCTACGACCTCAATACAAGTGAAGGTCGCATCGCCGCACTACAGGAAGCCACCCCGATTGTCCGGAAAATCCGCGACACCGCATTGCGACCGGAATACTCCAGGCGTCTTGCAGGTTGGCTCGGCATGGACCCGGTTACCGTTGCTAAAGCAATTGGCGGAAGCGCCCCAGCATCGAATCAGTCGCGCAAATCCACCATTGGTTCAAGTGTTGAACGCGAATCACTTAAAGCGGCCTTACAACTTCCCGGTGCTGTCAGTGACTGGTATGCATCCGTTGACGAGTCGACGTTTACCCACCCCAAGGCCGCATCGGTTCATGTAGCCATAGCCAAAGCGGGTGGACCATCCAAGGAACTCGATGGCATGGCCTGGATCGACGCGGTGCTCGCCAATGCCGAGAACGACGAAGTGCGTTCAACAATTCGTGAACTTACGGTTGAACCAATGCCCACCGAACCCGGCACCGAGGATCGATACGCGGTCGGCATGATCGCACGACTACTCGAAGTGGATTCGTCAAAAAAAATTGATGAACTTAAAGGTCAACTCACCAGATCAGAAGAAGACGGAGACCCAGCCCAATTGTTGAATCAACTTGTTGACATGGAAACCTACCGGCGTTCACTGCGTCAGATCTCATTTGGTGAGGCCTGATGTTTGGACGCAATCAATTTCACAAACAACTCGAGGCCGATGCAAAATTATTAAACGTTCCCAAGGACGAGCGGATTATGGCAACTGCCCTTGGTCCCAAGGTTTATGAGCCACCGGTTGTGATCGCAACAGACAAAGCCCTCTATTTCGCAACCAACACAGACCCCGAACGCATCGCGTGGACCCAGATCGCCAAAGCGACGTGGGAAGAGCCGTGGTTGGAAGTGACTACCAACCAGAATGTTCTGACCAAGCTCTACCTTGACCCCTGCGGCGAAGTCCCGCCCATGGTTCGCGATCGGGTTACCGCAAGTGTCCTGTTTCGCGAAACATTGACCTTGGACACCGGAGGCAGCGTTACCGCAATCGGTCGGCGTGAACCCAACAGCACCGAGATTTCCTGGCTACTTGAATTCCACGGTGACCTTGACCCGGGTGACCCGATCACCAGCGCGAGTGCTGACCGGGCCTTGGCGCAACTTCGAAATACCCTCGGCGTGTAGTCCGCGCCCGGCCACTTGATAGTCTTCGGCCGTCATTCCCCCATAGCTCAATTGGCAGAGCATTCGACTGTTAATCGAAGGGTTTCTGGTTCGAGTCCAGATGGGGGAGCCAGGTTTTCGCGCCTGAAGCAGCCCCAAA
>Ga0105050_10001655_pt1 | contig 33182 bp, 36 predicted proteins | sample FRY01_FD_78088 | JGI IMG/M metagenome (GOLD analysis project Ga0105050, IMG submission 78088) | Freshwater microbial communities from Lake Fryxell liftoff mats and glacier meltwater in Antarctica - FRY-01 | ecosystem: Environmental > Aquatic > Freshwater > Ice > Glacier meltwater ...
CCACCACCCCCCCCTCATCCCCCACACCCTCACCATCCCCGCGCGCCCCCCCGCCCCCCACCAGCCGCCGCGCCTCCCCCTTGGAGGCCGCAATCCCAAGCCCCACCAGTGCCTCCAAAATCGTCACCGGGCCTGAAACCGCAAACTTCGGCAAATTCTCCCCAGCCCCGCCGCCCCCAAACGTCGCCGCCGCCGTCGCCGCTGCCGCCGCCGCCGCCGCCCGCCCCCGGCAAAGCGCCGTCGCCTCGGTCGCTAACAACACCTTGGCTGCATTCACATCACCAGCGTCCGCCGCCGCAATCTCCTCCAGCGTCAAATCCGTAAACAGCTTCAAAAACCGCGTCACATCCCGGTCATCGGTATTCCGCCAAAACTGCCAATATTCAAACGCCGGCAGCATATCCTCATTCAGCCACACCGCCCCCGCCGCCGTCTTCCCCATCTTGGAGCCATCGGCCCGCGTAATCAGCGGCGTCGTCAGCCCAAACCCCTCACCCCCATCAACCCGCCGAATAAGATCGGTCCCATTCACAATATTCCCCCATTGATCAGACCCCCCCATCTGCAACACACACCCAAACCGCCGATGCAGTTCCAAAAAGTCATAAGCCTGCAAAATCATGTAATTAAATTCAAGAAAGCTAAGCGGCTGCTCCCGGTCCAACCGCAACTTAACGCTGTCAAAACTCAACATGCGGTTCACAGAAAAATGCCGGCCAATATCGCGCAAAAACGGCACATACTGCAGCCCCGAAAGCCACTCATCATTATTGACCATCACCGCATCATCAGCACCAAAGCGCAAAAACCGCTCAAACGCCGTAAAAATACTCGCCATATTCGCCGCAATCTGCGCGTCATCAAGGAGCTGCCGCGCATCATCCTTGCCGCTAGGATCGCCCACCTTGGTGGTTCCGCCGCCCATCACCACAATCGGCCGATGCCCCGCCGCCTGCAAATGCCGCAGCATCATAATCGAAACCAGATGCCCAATATGCAATGAAGGCCCCGTGCAATCAAAGCCAATATACCCCGTAATCGGCCCCGCCGTAGCGCGCGCATCCAGCCCCGCCCCATCGGTTAGCTGATGAATAAAACCGCGCGCCTCAAGCGTACGAAGCAGATCAGATTGATACGTCATACCCGCCCATAGCCCGCATGACAGCCCGCCGCCAAGCCGCTACAACAAACCCATGCAACCAATCCTCACCTTAGGCCTGATGTCCGGCACCTCACGAGACGGCATAGACGCCGCCCTCCTCCTCACAGACGGCGAAACCCACATCGAGCCAAAGGGCCACCTCACCATCCCCTACACCCCCGAATTCCAGTCCCAAATCGCCGCCGCCTGCGCCCGCGCCGCCACCCTGAAACACCCCGCCCCAGACCCCCTGATCGACCAACTCTCAACCGACCTGGCCGAGCTTCACGCCACCGCCGTCCACCGCCTCCTCGCCGCCACGGGCACCCCCCCAGAAGCCGTCGCCCTCATAGGCTTCCACGGCCACACCATCGCCCACAAACCGCACCAAAAATGGACCTGGCAAACCGGCAACGCCGCCCGCCTCGCCGCGCTCACAGGCCGCCCCGTCATCCACAATTTCCGAAGCGCAGACGTAACCGCTGGCGGCCAAGGCGCACCGCTTGCGCCCGGCTACCACCGCGCCCGCCGCCCTTACGACGAAAGCCTGGGCATCCTGAACTTGGGCGGCGTCGGCAACCTCACATGGTTCCATGAAAACGCATGGGGCAGCTTCGATACCGGCCCTGCCAACGCCCTCATCGACGATTGGGTCCGCACCCACACCGCCAAAAGCTACGACAAAGACGGCGCGCTCGCCGCCGCCGGCAGCCTCCACGAAAGCACCCTCACCGCCATGCTAGACCTGCCATGGTTCGACCACCCCCCACCCAAATCGCTCGACCGCGACGATTTCGACATCGGCCCCGCCCGCGGCCTGTCCCCCGCCGACGGCGCCAACACCCTCACCGCCTTCACCGCCGAAACCATTCGCCTCGCTCTAGGCCACGTCCCCCCCCTCGCCCGCCTCGCCATAACCGGCGGCGGCCGCCACAACCCCATTCTCATGGCGATGATCGCACACCGCACCGGCGTCCCCACAATCCCGGTAGAAGCCCTGGGCTGGAACGGCGACGCGCTTGAAGCCGAAGCCTTCGCATGGCTAGCCGTGCGCTCAGATCGAGGCCTACCGCTCAGCTGGCCCGAAACAACCGGCGTTCCCCAGCCGCTAACCGGCGGCGAACGAGTCGGCTAACAAGGAGCGCCCTATCTCCCCCCGTTAGCCAGCCGAACATCCAAATAAGCATCAACCACCCCCATCAAATGATCCATTTCATTTTCAAAAAAATGGTTCGCCCCCGGAATAGTCTGATGCTCAATCGTAATATGCCGCTGCGTCTTCAGCTTCTCCACCAGCTTCAAAACAGCTGCGCCGGGCACAACCTCATCCATCTCCCCATCCACAATAATACCGGACGAAGGACAAGGTGCCAAAAACGCAAAATCATACATATTCGCCGGCGGTGCAATCGAGATAAACCCTTTAATCTCAGGCCGCCGCATCAAAAGCTGCATCCCAATCCACGCCCCAAACGAAAACCCGCCCACCCAGGTCGTATGCGCCTCATGGTTAAACTGCTGCATCCAATCCAGCGCACTCGCCGCATCCGAAAGCTCACCAATCCCATTATCAAACACGCCCTGTGAGCGCCCCACCCCCCGGAAATTAAACCGCAGCGTCGCAAAGCCGCGCTTCACAAAGCTATGATACATCGCCATCACAATCGGATGGTTCATGGTCCCTTGCGCCGGATGCGGCTGCAGCAAAATAGCCACCGGCGCGCGCGGCACAGAAGCAGGCTGATACCGCCCTTCAAGACGACCCTCAGGACCAGTAAAAATCACGTCAGGCATAAGATCAATACCGATTATGGATGGATGAAAGGCCGCGTTATAGAGACACCATGAGCAAAATCGCAATCAAAAGCCGCATCTATCTCGATCACGCCGCCACAACACCGGCGCACCCTGCCGCAATCGCTGCCATGTCAGCCGCCGCCGCCCACCTCGGCAACCCCTCCTCCCTCCACGCCGAAGGCCAAAAAACCGGCGGAATTCTCGAACACGCCCGTACCATCCTCGCACACTTCACCGGCCAAAAACCCGAAAACATCATCTTCACCAGCGGCGGCACCGAAGCCCTCAGCCTCGCCATCACAGGCAGCCGCCTGCCCCTATACGCCAGCGCCGCCGAACATGCCGCCGTCCTGAACCACGCCCCTCACATTCTGCCGGTAGACGAAAACGGCCTCCTAAACCTCGAAGCCCTAGCAGCCGCCCTAGAAAACGGTCCCGCCCTCATCGCCGTCCAACACGCCAACAACGAAACCGGCACAATCCAACCGCTCGAAGGCATCGCCCAGATCGTCCGCGCCGCCGGCAGCCTGCTCCTCGTAGACGCCGTCCAATCCGCCACCAAACACCCCCTGCCAGCCCTCTCATTCTTGGCAGACTACATAGCAATCTCCGCCCATAAACACGGCGGACCCATGGGCATCGGCGCGCTCCTAGCGTCCCCCGGCACCCCCCTCACAGCCCACACAGGCGCTCAAGAACAAGGCCACCGCCCCGGCACCCCAAACCTCCCCGGCCTCGCCGGCTGGGCCGCCGCCTTGGAAGCCCTCACCGCCTCTCCCCCAGACTGGACCGCGGTCACCGCCCGCCGAGACGCGCTCGCCGCCCGCCTCACAGCCGCCGGTGCGATCCTCCACAGCGCAAAAGCCCCGCGCCTGCCAAACATCCTAAGCCTCGGCCTCGCAGGCGTCCCCGCCACAACCCAACTCATGGCCCTGGACCTCGCCGGTTTCGCCGTCAGCGCCGGTGCCGCCTGCTCGTCCGGAAAAGCCGGCCCCAGCCACGTCTTGACCGCCCAAGGCCTAGGACCAGCCGCCGCCGAAGCCATCCGCGTCAGCCTGTCCCCCCACACCACAGACGAAGAGCTAGACGCGTTTGCCGCCGCATGGGAAACCATGGCCCAGCGTCTCCGCCCCAAGGCAACCGCATGACCCACCCGATCTACCTCGATTACGGCGCCACCACGCCGCTGGACCCGCAAGTCGCCGCCGCCATGGCGCCTTGGGGCGTAGACCATTACGGCAACCCCCACAGCGCGCACCTTTGGGGCTATGAAGCCAAAGCCGCCGTAGAAACCGCCCGCGCGGGGGTCGCCCGTCTCCTGAACGCCCCCCCAGAAACCATCGCTTTCACCAGCGGGGCCACCGAATCAGTAAATTGGGCGCTTAAGGGCTTGCTCATGGCCCCAAACCAAACCCGCCGCCGCATCGTCACGCTCGCCACGGAGCATAGCTGCGTCCTGGAAACGTGCGAATATCTCGCCACCATCGGCGCCCAGCTCACCATAGTCCCGGTCAGAGACAACGGCCTCGTGAACATCGAAGACCTCACCCGCGCGCTTGGCGAAGACGTCGCCTTGATCTCCGCCATGCTGGTCAACAACGAAATCGGCGTCATCCAACCCATCGCCGAAATCGCAAAAGCCGCCCATGCCATAGGGGCCATCATGCACGTAGACGCCGCGCAGGGTTTCGGCAAAATCCCCATCGATGTAGAAGCCATGCAGATAGACCTGCTCAGCCTCACCGCCCACAAAGTGCACGGCCCCAAAGGCATAGGCGCGCTCTATCGCCGCCCCTTCACCGTCCTAACCCCCCTCCTCCACGGCGGCGGCCAGGAAGATGGCCGCTCCGGCACCCTCCCCACCGCGCTGATCGTCGGCCTGGGTGAAACCGCCAAAATCGCCGCCCAGCGCATGACCCAGGACCATGCCCACGCCCTAACCTTACGAAACCAGCTCCTGAACGGCTTGAAAATCCCCCACAAAATACACGGCGATCTCGAAGCCCGCTGGCCCGGCAACCTGAACCTCGGCTTCCCCAGCCTCGCCGGCCGCCCGATTCTCCCCCTTCTCCCCAAAATCGCTGCCAGCTCCGGCTCCGCCTGCTCCCAGCTCACAGGCCGCCCCAGCCACGTGCTCACCGCGCTGGGCCTCGGCGACACAGAGGCCAAATCCGCGCTACGATTAGGCTTCGGCCGCTTCACCGCAACATCAGAGGTTGATATTGCAGCGCAACATATTCATGATGTGGTCATGAAGATGACCGATGCTCAAGACTGACACGCGCATGACCCGCCTCCGCTTCCTCGCAGCAGACGGCACGGAGACGCAAATCATTGATGCGCCCGCCGGCGCCCGCCTGCTAGATGTCGCCCAAAACACCGGCCAACCGCTCGAAGGCAGCTGCGAAGGCGCCATGGCCTGCAGCACCTGCCACGTTCTCATCGCCGGGCCAGACGCGTCTAAATTGCCGACCCCCACCGAAGAAGAAGAGGACATGCTGGATTTCGCCGTAGGCGCCAGCCGCCAATCCCGCCTCGCCTGCCAGATCGTCCTCACCGCCGAGATCGGCGCTTTAGACGTGAGAATGCCCCCAGGCGTCATAGATATGAGCCGTAAATAGTCTTGCGCGCGAGCTGATCTTCTCCCATATGCGCCGTGGGAGTCGGGCGGGCAGTGCACTCGCCAACCCGGTCAGGTCCGGAAGGAAGCAGCCGTAACGAATTCGCGCTGGGTCGTTCCCGGCTCCCACCGCGCAACGCGGCTAAAAATAGCGAAGCTATTTCAAGACTCGCGCAAGCGCGGCCGGGCTGGCAGCCGGCATACCGGCTGAACAGCTTCGACGTCAGCACGGGCTTTGCCCGTGCCCCTTGCTTACTTCCCTCTCTTTCTTACTACTTGCCCTTCACCCGCAGCCCCCATGCGGCTACACCAACAAACATGACCGACTCCTCCCTCTTCGGCGAAGAAGCCCCCCCCGCCTACCGCGTGCTGGCCCGTAAATACCGCCCCGGCAGCTTCGCCGGCCTCATCGGCCAGCAAGCGATGGTCCAAACCCTCGCCAACGCCATCAAGCGCGATCGTCTCGCCCAAGCCTGGCTCCTCACCGGCGTGCGCGGTGTCGGCAAAACCAGCACCGCCCGCATCATCGCCCGGGCGCTAAACTGCATCGGCGCAGACGGCCAAGGCGGCCCCACCATGAACCCCTGCGGCGTGTGCGATAACTGCACCCAGATCGCGTCCGGCAGCCATATGGACGTCATCGAAATGGATGCCGCCTCTAACACCGGTGTCGATGATGTGCGCGAGATCATCGAAGCCGTCCGCTACGCCGCCGTATCTGCGCGTTACAAAATTTACATCATCGATGAAGTCCATATGCTCTCCAAAAACGCTTTCAACGCGCTTTTGAAGACGCTCGAAGAACCCCCGCCCCATGTAAAATTCATCTTCGCCACCACAGAAGTCCAAAAACTCCCGGTAACCGTCCTAAGTCGCTGCCAACGCTTTGATTTACGCCGCGTGCCCGCCGAAACCCTCACCGCCCATTTCGCCCAAATCGCCACATCCGAAAACATCACCGCCGAGCCTGAAGCCCTGGCCCTCATCGCCCGCGCCGCCGAAGGCTCCGTCCGCGACGGCCTGTCTCTGCTAGATCAAGCCATCGCCCATGGCGGGGACAGCATCACCGCTGCCCAGGTCCAGGACATGCTCGGCCTCGCCGACCGCGGCGCGGTCCGCGCGCTGCTGGGACACTGCCTCGCTGGTGACGCGCCTGCGATGCTCGCCGCCCTCACCGAACAACATGAGCTAGGCCGAGACCCCGAAGCTCTGCTGCGCGAACTGCTCAGCCTCGTCCACGCCATCACCCGGCAGCGCGTCGCGCCGGGCATCGATGCCAGCCTCAGCGCTGAAGAACAGGCGAGTTTGGGAGACTGGGCGGCAAAGCTTGAAATGCCGGCCCTGCACCGACTCTGGCAATTGCTGCTGAAGGGTTTGGCAGACGTTCAAACCGCGCCCGATTCCCTACAGGCTGCTGAAATGGCGTTGCTGCGTTTAATCCACGCCAGCACGCTTCCAGACCCGGCAGAGCTGGTAAAAACCCTCCAAAACCGGCCCGAAATCACCCCCTCAGCACCCCCTCAAACCCCCCGAAATGCCCCCCATTCTCCCGGAAATGCCCCGCAAACAACCGCGATTCCCCCGAATTTTCCCGCTTTAGTGGCCCTTTTCCAGCAAAATACCGAGCCAGCCCTCGCTCACCAACTCAGCGACACCCTGAGACTGGTCGCTTACTCCCCCCATGAAACCCCGCCGCTACTCATCCTTGATACCGGCACCACCCGCCGCGAAGATTTTGTAGTAATTCCAAAGCTCTTGAGTGACTGGACCGGCAAAGAATGGCACGTTCAATTCACCAGCAGCGGCGGCGGCAGCACCCTGCACGAAGCCGAAACCGCCGCAAGCGCGGCCCGAGCCACTACGGCAAAACAAGACCCGCTGGTCGCAGCCTTGCTCACCCAGTTTCCGGGTGCCGAGCTTTTAACCGTTGAAACTATTGATGAAAGGACCCCCCATGCCCAGTCTCGATGAGATGCTAGATGCCGCCCGGGGCGTGCAAGAGCAGATGCAAAAAGCCCAAGCCGAGCTAGATAATATCGAAGTAGAAGGCATGAGCGGCGGCGGCATGGTCCGCATCCGCGCGTCTGCCCGGGGCCAAGTGCGCGGCGTGCAGATTGACCCTTCGCTGATGGAACCCGGCTCCAAGGAAATGCTGGAAGATCTGATTGTAGCGGCGTTTAACGATACCAAAGCCAAGGCCGATCAGGCCGGCAGCGCCGAAATGGCCAAGCTGACCGCTGGCATGCCATTGCCGCCGGGCTTCAAACTACCTGACTTCTAAAGGCAATTATCCAAGCCATCTCGCGCCACCACCCGCGCCCGTTTCTCTATTCTCCCCGATTGCTTGCGCACATACGGGCCAGGGCGCGCGGCGTTGCGCTTGAGGGGCTGGGGCAGAATAGCGGCGAGCCGGGCGGCTTGGGTGTTGCTGAGGCTTTTCGCACTTTTGCCAAAATAATGCTGGGCAGCCGCTTCCGCGCCGTAAATGCCAGGCCCCATTTCGGCAATGTTCAGATAGACTTGCATGATCCGAGGCTTGCCCCAAATTACTTCAATCAACAGTGTGAACCACGCCTCCAGCCCCTTGCGCACATAAGAACGGCCCGGCCATAGAAAGGCATTTTTGGCGGTTTGCTGGGAAATAGTGGAGCCGCCGCGCAGTTTGTTGCTGGTGGCGTTGCGTTCCAGCGCCTTTTGCATCGCCGCCATATCAAAGCCATTATGCGTGCAAAAGCTTGAATCTTCAGCAGCAATGACCGACCGCGCCATCACCGGGGCTATCTCATCCAGCCCCACCCAATCCCGCGCCACATGACGCCCACTAAGGGCATCGCGCGCCATCGGCCATGTGAACGGCATCGGCACAAACCGATATGTTGCCACCCAGCCGACACTGAGAATCACCGCCCACAGCGCAGCTTTGGCAATCACACGCACTATACGCCTGAAAAGCCCAGATTTTCTTTGTGCCCCCTGTTTCACCATAGCGCTATGATGACAGCAGCGCGCGCCCGGTCAATCCAGCACTCAATCTACCGGCATCAGCTTCTTTTGAGTGGCCAGTTCGTGCATAGATTTTGAAAGCTTTTCAAAGGCCCTGACTTCAATCTGGCGGACGCGCTCGCGGCTGATGCCATATTCCTGGCTCAGCGATTCGAGTGTCTCCGGCTCATCAATCAGCCGGCGCTGGGTGAGGATGTGCTGTTCGCGTTCGTTCAGGCTTTTCATAGCGTCCAGCAGCAAGCCGTGCCGCTGCTCACGCTCCTGATCATCGGCGACCATTTCATCTTGCAGCGGGCCGGTATCGGTGAGCCAATCCTGCCATTCGCCTTCGCCTTCTTCACGCAGCGGGGCATTGAGGCTGGTATCGCCGCCTTTGGACATCCGGCGGTTCATGGAGATAACTTCGTCTTCGGTCACGCCCAGTGTTGTGGCGATATGCTCCACATCATCACCGCGCATATCGCCGTCTTCCGTGGCACCAATCTTGCCCTTCATGCGCCGCAGATTGAAGAACAGTTTCTTTTGCGCCGCCGTGGTGCCGATTTTCACCAGGCTCCAGGAGCGCAGAATATATTCCTGAATGGCGGCGCGGATCCACCACATCGCATAGGTGGCGAGGCGGAAGCCTTTTTCGACATCAAACTTCTTAACGCCTTGAATAAGGCCGATATTGCCTTCCGAAATCAGCTCAGCCACGGGCAGCCCATAACCGCGATAGCCCATGGCGATTTTGGCTACGAGTCGCAGATGGCTGGTGACGAGCTTGGCGGCAGCTTCCGGGTCTTCATGCTCGGCCCAGCGCTTGGCCAGCATATATTCCTGCTCGGGCGCGAGCAGCGGAAACTTGCGGATTTCAGACAGATAGCGGTTGAGGCCATCCTCACCGCCCAGCGCTGGAATGCTCGTTCTGATTGCGGGCACTTTCGCCATTATTCACTCCCTTGATAGTCATCTGAAAGACGACTGATTAAGTCCTGTATATCATGCGGCAGCGCAGATTCAAATTCGACCAGCTCTTGGGTTAGGGGGTGGATGAACCCCAAAACGCCCGCGTGCAGCGCCTGACGGGCAAAGCCCATTTCTGCCAACACAGGCACCAAAGCGCCGGGCGTTTTACCGTAAGCCTGATCCCCTAATAACGAATGGCCGATTGATGCCATATGAACCCTGATCTGATGGGTGCGCCCGGTTTCCAGCCGACACTCAACATGGGCAGCGCCTTTGAGCATTTTCAGTGTGCGGTAATGGGTGACGGCCCGCTTGCCCCGGCCTTCCGGCACAATCGCCATCTTTTGCCGGTTTGCCGTGGAGCGGGCGAGCGCGCCCTCTATCCGGCCTGCGAGCGGCACCGGCTGGCCGGCGACCACCGCCGTGTAGCGCCGGATGACGGTGTGCGCGGCGAACTGCCGGGCCAGCGCTTCATGGGCGGTGTCGGTTTTGGCGACCACCAACAGCCCCGATGTGTCCTTGTCTATCCGGTGGACGATACCCGGCCTTGCCACGCCGCCGATGCCGGACAGGCGCCCGGCGCAATGGTGCAGCAGCGCGTTGACCATGGTGCCATCAAGATTGCCGGCGGCGGGATGCACAACCAGACCAGCGGCCTTGTCCACGACCAGAAGTGCTTCATCTTCATAGACAATGGTAAGCGGAATATCTTGTGCGACGGTTTCGGACGGGCGCGCGGCGGGGATGGTCAGCGCCAGCGCTTCGCCGCCCTTCACTTTCAGCGCCGGATCACGCAGCAGGCCGGCAGGGCCTGTGACATGCCCGGCTGATATGAGGGCCTTCAGCCGCTCCCGGCTATGTGATGGCACGCTGACGGCGAGCGCGCGGTCCAGCCGCCACCCGGCCATATTCGTGTCCAGCACGAGATTTATCGACTTTTCATCCCCCATCGCTTAGCCGATGTTGTCATGAAATTCCGGATTGCAAGTGGCCTCGTCAAAGAGTTGCACCTATTGGCCGCAGACGGCGCGCCGGACGAAGTGTGTGGGCTGCTGTTGGGCATAGGTGACGAGATTTTAGAGCTAAGACCGGCGCGCAATGTGGCGGCCGATCCGCGCCGCCGCTTTGAGATTGAGCCGGCGGTGTTGCTGGCCACCCACCGCGAGGCGCGCGGGCGGGGGCTGGCGGTGATTGGCCATTATCATTCGCATCCGCAAGGCAGCGCCCTGCCCTCAAAGCGCGATGCGGCGCGGGCGCTTGAGAATGGCCAGCTCTGGTTAATCATAGCCGGCACAGATTTGCAGGCGTGGCAGGCCGTATCCGGACAGCCGGATGCGCTGCATGGACGTTTTTTGCCGATGAAACTGGAGGTGCACTGAATGGCAACCGGTGTCGTCAAATGGTATGATGCCAAGAAGGGCTTCGGCTTTATTACGCCTGACCATGGGCCTTGTGATGTGTTTGTACATGTCTCGGCGCTTGTGGCGGGCGGGTTTGACGGGCTGACGCCGGGGCAGGCGTTGGAGTTTGAACTGGCTCAGGGGGGCGATGGACGGCTGGTGGCGCTGGGGTTGTTGGCCCGCGCCGGCATGCAGCGTGAGGAGTAAGACGGCATGACGAAAAAGACTGTGGCGCCCGATGCCGCCCAAGTGGCGCGCTGGCTGTGCCATGATATGGCGACGCCTATTGCCACGTTGCTGACCGCCTCTGAACTGATGTCTGGCAGCAATGACCCGGAAATCAACGACTTGATTGTGGCGGCTATTCGCAAGCTCTCGGCGCGGCTGCGGCTGGTGCGTATGGCGATGGGCAGCCAGAGCCTGCTCACCCCGGCGGCGCTTGAAAAGCTGCTGGCCGAGGCGATGCCCGATACCCCGGTGGCGCTGGCGATTACTTCACACAGCAAAGTGCCCGGCAGCCTGTTGGCGGGGGCGGCGCTGGTGCTGTCTGATCTCGATCACAAGGCCGCTATCAGACTTGATGATCAGGGCGCGTTCTGGACCGAGGGCGACTTATTGCCGGACCATGCGGCGGCGGCGCTTGCGGGCGGCGCGACCATGTCCCCTCGTGGGTCGATGATGGCGCTGGTGGCGGCGCAGGCGAAGGCGAGCGGCTGGGCGCTGGCGCCAGCGCCGTCTGGCCTGACCTTTCAGGCTTTATCGGCGGCTTTGGCGGAATCTTCCGCGGAGAGCGCACGACCATAATCCTGCTGGCCGCGCGGCTTGGCGAGGATGCGGACCACGCCGCGTAGCGTGCGCACTTCGGCTTCGGTGAATTGCGGCCTTGTGAGCAGGTTTCTCAGCGTGAGTTTAGCGGCTTCCGGGCGGCCGGGCGCGGGGCTGTAATAGCGGTTGGCGGTGAGGGTTTCATCGATGGTGGCGATGAGGTTTTCCAGCTCCTGCATGGGGGCGGGGCCGGGGTAGAACTTCATATCGTCGGCGGGCATATCACCGGTTTGGCGCATCCATTCATAGGCGAAGACCACGACGGCTTGCGCCAGATTTAGCGAGCCGAAATCCGGGTTGGTGGGGATGGTGCAGACAGCGTGCGGGATGGCAAGATCAGCGGTTTCGAGGCCTGTACGTTCCGGGCCGAAGAGCAGCCCGCCGGGGAGGTTTACGGCGCGAAGCTCCTCTGTGGCGCGCTCGGGCGTGACCACGCGGCGGGTAAGCGGGCGCATCAGCATGGCGGTGGCGAAGACCAGATGCAGGTCTGCGCAGGCGTCGGCGATACTGTCATAGACGCGGGCGTTATCGAGGATGGCATCAGCGCCGCTGGCAGCGGGGCCGGCGTCGGCATTGGGCCAGCCGTCACGCGGGCGGACCAGGCGTAAATCGGTGAGGCCGAAGTTCATCATGGCGCGGGCGACGGCGCCGATGTTTACGCCGAGTTGAGGGCGGACAAGGATGACGGCTGGGGGAATCATGTGTTGCCGGATTTGGGGTCCGGCAGATTGCCCACAAAAGCTTCAAAGTCTTTGGCCTCGCGGAAGTCTTTATAAACGCTGGCGAAACGGATATAGGCGACGGGATCGAGGGCGCGCAGGCCTTCCATCACCATCTCGCCGACTTCACCGGCATCAACTTCCTGTTCGCCAATGGATTCAAGCCGGCGAACGACACCATTGACCATGCGTTCGATGCGTTCGGGCTCGATGGGGCGTTTGCGGCAGGCGATGGCGATAGAGCGTGCTAGTTTGTCCCGGTCAAAGACTTCGCGCTTGCCGCTTTTTTTGACCAGCGTGAGCTCGCGGAGCTGGATGCGCTCGAAGGTGGTGAAGCGGCCGCCGCAGTCCGGGCATTGGCGGCGGCGGCGGATGGCCGCCCCATCTTCGGTGGGGCGGCTGTCCTTCACCTGGCTGTCATCATTTCCGCAGAAGGGACAGCGCATATTGCTCTCCCGCCTTAGCTATAGATGGGGAAGCGGGCGCACAGCGCGCGGACGCGGGCGCGAACTTCGGTTTCTACCGCCGCATTGCCCTCTTCGCCGTTCGCGGCAAGGCCGTCGAGCACATCGGCGATCATATGGCCGATCATCTGGAATTCCGGCTGGCCGAAGCCACGCGTGGTGCCGGCGGGAGAGCCGACGCGTATGCCGCTGGTTTTTGTCGGCGGCAAGGGATCGAAGGGGACGCCGTTTTTGTTGCAGGTGATGCCGGCGCGTTCCAGCGCTTCGTCGGCGTCTTTGCCGGTGAGGGCTTTGGGGGTGAGGTCGATCAGCGCCAGATGGGTGTCTGTGCCGCCTGCAACAACCGCGCAGCCGCGCTCGACAAGGGTAGCGGCCAGCATTTGGGCGTTGGCGATGACGCGGGCTATATAGTCTTTGAACTCAGGCTGTAGGGCTTCGCCGAACGCGACGGCTTTGGCGGCGATGACGTGCATAAGCGGGCCGCCTTGCAGGCCGGGGAAGACGGCAGAATTGAACTTTTTGCCCAGTGCCTCATCGTTGGAGAGGATCATGCCGCCGCGTGGGCCGCGCAGTGTTTTGTGGGTGGTGGTGGTGACAACATGGGCATGCGGGAGCGGCGAGGGGTGCAGGCCAGCGGCGACCAGCCCGGAGAAATGCGCCATGTCCACGAGGAGCTTAGCGCCAACTTTATCGGCGATAGCGCGGAAGCGGGCAAAATCTATGGTGCGCGGATAGGCGGAGCCGCCGGCGATGATGAGCACGGGCTTGTGCTCGAGGGCGAGGGCTTCCACGGCATCATAATCGATGAGGTGATCTTCGCGGCGGACGCCATATTGGACGGCGTTGAACCATTTGCCGCTCATGGCCGGCGCAGCGCCGTGGGTGAGGTGGCCGCCGGCATCGAGGCTCATGCCCAGGATGGTGTCACCGGGTTTGGTGAGGGCGAGCATGACAGCGCCGTTGGCCTGCGCGCCGGAATGGGGCTGGACGTTGGCATAGGCGCAATTGAACAGCTGTTTGGCGCGGTCGATGGCGAGCTGCTCGACCACGTCTGAGGGCGCGCAGCCTTGGTAATAGCGTTTGCCGGGATAGCCTTCGGCGTATTTGTTGGTGAAGACGCTGCCTTGCGCTTCGAGGACGGCGCGGCTGACGATGTTTTCGGACGCGATCAGCTCGATTTGGGTTTGCTGCCGGTCAAGCTCAGCGGCGACGGCGGCGGCGACGGCGGCGTCAGCGCTTTCGAGGCTGGCGTCGAAGAAGCCGGGGGCTTGCACGTGAGGGGCGGGTTGGCTGCTCATATCTGGCTCCTTAAAGCGTTGTGGGCGGGAGTGGGGCGGGCGGGGCGGTGCCCAGTTTTGCGACGCGGCCTGTGTGGCGGCCGCCTTCAAATTCGGTGGTGAGAAACTGGGTTACACAGTCGCGCGCCATGTCTTCGCCGATGAGCCGGCTGCCGAGAGCGATGCAATTGGCATCATTATGCTGGCGGGCGAGGCGGGCCATCAGGCCATCCGTTACCAGGGCGCAGCGGGCGGCGGGGTGGCGGTTTACGGCGATGGAAATGCCGATGCCCGAGCCGCAGACGGCGATGCCGCGTGTGGCCCGGCCTTCTGCGAGCGCGAGGCCGAGGGCGTGGCCGAAATCGGGGTAATCGACGCGGGCGGTGTCTTGCGGCCCAAGGTCTAGGATTTCATAGCCAGCGGCGCGCAGATCCTCTGCCAGCAGCGCCTTCAGGGCATAGCCGGCATGATCGGAAGCGAGGGCGATCACGTGCATGTTGTGGCTCTAGCCGCTGAGGGCCGCGCCATCAACCGCGGAAGCCGCTATTCAAAGGTCAAATCGCCGCTGTCTGGCTCGAGGAGATGGCGGGCGATCTCTTCTTCGGTGACGGCTTCCAGCGTGGCCGGCTTCCAGCGGGGGTTGCGGTCCTTGTCGATGAGCTGGGCGCGGATGCCTTCGTAGAAATCATGGCCGTGGCGGATGGCGCAGACCATGCGGTATTCGGTGATGAGGGCGTCTTCGATTTCGGCGTCCTTGGCCATGCGGAGGCCGAGCAGCGAGAGCTTGAGCGAGGTGGGGGACATTTTGCGGATGAGGGCGGCTTGTTCGCGCGCCCACTCGTCGCCGGTGCCCAGGGAGGCTAGAATGTCCTCCACGCTGTCATGGCTGAAGTGGAAATCTATAGCGTCGCGGTAAGCGGCGAGCGGGGGGTCTCCGGCGGGGGCGTCGAGCGTGGCGAGGACTTCTTCGATCGGCTCTTCGGCGGTGGCCAGCAGATCTCGCAGCACGTCGAGGCGCTCAAGCGGCACGAAATGGGTGGCGATGCCGGCGTAAATACAGTCGGCGGCTTTGAGGCGTGCGCCGGTGAGGGCGAGCCATGTGCCTATTTCGCCGGGGAGGCGCGAGAGGGCGTGGGTGCCGCCGACGTCTGGTATCAGGCCGATGCCGGTTTCGGGCATGGCGAACATGGTGCGCTCGGTGGCGACGCGGTACGGGCCGTGGATGGAGAGGCCGACGCCGCCGCCCATGGTGATGCCATCGATAATCGCCACATAGGGTTGATTCAGCCGGGCGATGGCTTGGTTCATCCGGTATTCGTCATGGAAAAAGCCTTCCCAGAGCGCCCGGTCTTCGCGGCCTTCGCGGCCTAGCAGCGCGACATCGCCGCCGGCGCAGAAGGCGCGGTCTCCGGCGCCTTCGATGACGACGAGGTCTGGTGTGCTTTCAAGGGCGGCGTTGAACAGCGCGCGGTGGACGGCGATGGCCATGTCGCGGTTGAGCGCATTGAGCGCCTGCGGGCGGTTGAGGGTGAGCCAGAGCGCGCGGCCCCGGCGTTCGACAAGAAGTTCGGTCATAATCTCTCCACAAGTTCAAGGGTTTCGGCCAGCGGCATCGGCACGCCGGTTGTAGAAAGTCTCGCCAGCAGCTTGCCGGCTTCATCAAATAAATCCGCTTCCAGAAAGGCCACCCGCCGCCCTAGCTTGAGGCAGCGGCCCTCAGCAAACAGCGGCACGCCGCCGGGCGCGGGCGCGAGGAAGCTGGTTTTCATCTCGATTGAGGGGAGCGTAATCCGCGCGCCGGCTTTGGCGCAGGCGGCGAGATAAGCGGCGTCATCGAGGATAGCCACCACCATGCCGCCTTGAATGGCGCCGCGTGAATTGCGGCAATCGGGCTTGGGCAGAAAGCGCATCCTGACCGTGCCAGCGGCTGAGTTTAGAGCGACAATCTCCGCGCCCAGCAGCACCGCCGTGGGCGCGACCAGCCGGTTTAGTTCCGCCATCAGCGCGGCGTCAGTCACAGGATTTCGCTTCGCATCATGCTATAGGCTTGGAGCGCCGGGGCGAGAGCGTCAACCTCTGGCGCGGCCTTGGTGAACACCATCAAGCCTTCGCCGCTGCCGGATATATCCTCGCCCAGCAGCGCCTTCACGCGCCGCGCAATGCCCAGCCCGCCATCATCAAAGCCCAAGCCGCGCTGCCCCAGAATTTCAGCGGCGGCTTGAAGCTCATCGCGAAGCAACGGAAAATGCGTGCAGGCCAGCACCACCCGGTCCATGCGCGCGCCCTCGGGCTGGCTGACGAGGCCGTTTAATTCAGCGGCCACCTCCGCCAGCGATACCGGCTCAGCGCGCAGCTTGGCTTCGGCTATCTCCACAAGCCTTGCTGAGCCATGGCGCAGCACTGTGCAATCCGCCGCGAACTCTGTCGACAACCGGTCCACATAGGCCTGACGCACCGTGGCCTGGGTGCCGAGCACGCCAATCACCCGGCTTTTTGAGGCTTCAGCCGCAGGCTTGATGGCCGGCACCGTGCCCACCACCGGCAGATCAAGGGCCGCGCGCACCGGGGCCAGCGCGATGGTGGAAGCAGTGTTGCACGCTATGACCGCCAGACGAGGCCGATACCGCTCCACCAATCGCCCCAGCAAGGCAGGCACGCGGGCCGCGATATCCACCTCGCTTTTGGTGCCATAGGGAAAGCCCGCATTATCGGCGGCATAGATAAAGTTAAGGCTCGGCATCAGCGCACGGATAGGCGCGAGGACGGACAGCCCGCCCACACCGGAATCGAACAGAAGAATCGGCGCATTCATACGCTTTCCCTAGCCGCACAGGCTTCCGTCCGCCACTGGGCTGCGCTAGGAAAACATATGACTTACCCCGCTACCCGCCTGCGCCGCACCCGTTCCGCTCCCTGGTCCCGCGCGCTGCACGCCGAAAATGTGCTGACACCGGCTGATCTTATCTGGCCGCTTTTCGTGACCGGCGGCAAGGGCGTGGTGGAGCCGATTGCCACCATGCCCGGCGTCAATCGCCTCTCTGTGGATCGGCTGGCGGCAGCGGCGAAAGAGGCGGTTTCGCTGGGGATTCCGTGCGTGGCGCTGTTCCCCAATACGCAAGCCGAACGGCGCACCGATGACGGGGCGGAGGCGCTGAACCCGGACAATCTGATGTGTCAGGCCATTCGCGCGCTGAAAGACGCCGCGCCGGGGCTGGGGGTGCTTACGGATGTGGCGCTCGACCCCTATACCAGCCATGGCCATGACGGGCTGATGAGCGATGACGGCCGGATTTTGAACGATGCCACCCTTGATATGCTGGTCGGCCAATCGCTTAATCAGGCGCGGGCCGGCGCGGATATCATCGCGCCCTCGGATATGATGGATGGCCGGGTGGGTGCTATTCGTGAGGGGCTTGAGCAGGATGGCTTCGATCTGGTGCAGATCATGGCTTATTCGGCCAAATATGCGTCGGCCTTTTATGGTCCGTTCCGTGATGCCGTGGGCAGCAGCGGCGCGCTGAAGGGGGACAAGAAGACCTACCAGATGGACCCCGCCAACGCCCGCGAAGCACTGCGCGAGATTGAGCTGGATATATTGGAAGGCGCGGATTCGGTGATGGTGAAGCCCGGCCTGCCGTATCTGGATATCATCCGCAGCGCGCGGGACAGTTTTGATGTGCCGGTGTTCGCCTATCAAGTGTCCGGCGAGTATGCGATGCTTGAAGCTGCGATTGCCGCCGGCGTGCTGGACCGAGACCGGGCGGTGCTGGAAACGCTGATGGCCTTCAAACGCGCTGGCTGCTCAGGCGTGCTGACCTATCACGCGCCTTTGGCGGCAAAATTGCTCGCTTCATAGCACGCGGCCACACGGTCAATTGCCGCCGGGCGTTTGCCAGTATAGGCGCGGCTGATGGGCTTGGCCTTACCCTTACCAGAACACTGGCGCCGCGATGGTGGCGGGCGGCCGCTTGCCTTTATTCTGGTGCTGCTCATCCATGCGCTGCTGGCGTTTTTGGTGCTCAACCTCGCGCCCGCCATAAAGATGGCCAAAATGGGGATCAACGCCATCGAGGCCTTCAATATCCTCGCCCCCCAGCCCGACCCAACGCCGGCTAAAACCCCGCCGCCGCCGTCCGCCGCCAAGGCCAAAGCCGAACCCAAGCCCCGCACCAACGCACCGCAGATGGATGCGCCGGCGCCCCCTACATTCGACCTTGGCATACCACCCATCGACATTGATATTCGCAAGCTGCCTAACCGGCGCGAGGAAATGGAGAAAGCCGAAGCGGCAAATACCCCGCGGGACAGCGCCATTGCCAGCGCGCCCGCCTATGGCCCCAGCCTCAACAACCGGCCCTCTTTCCTGGCCGGCAAGACGCTTTATGCCGCCGAATGGTTCCGCGAGCCGACCGACGCGGAGCTGAGCTTTTATCTGCCCAAGAACGGGATTCCACGAGGAAGCTGGGCGCTGGTCGCCTGCCGCACCGTCGCCAATTACCGGGTGGAGGATTGCCAAGAGATGGGAGACAGCCAGCCCGGCTCCGGCTTGTCACGCGCCATCCGCAATGCCGCCTGGCAGTTCCGGATCAGGCCGCCGCGCGTTGATGGGCGCTATCAGGTAGGCGAATGGGTGCAGATACGGATAGATTTCACGCGCGCTGCTGCCGATCCTGACGCGCCCCCGTCTTAGGGTGTGGTCCTGAGCTTGAACAGAAACCGCGCATCCCGTAACGCAGGCCCATGAGCAAGCCCCTTCGCACCGCCATCCTCGGCGCTTCCGGTTATACCGGGGCCGATCTCGTGCGTCTTGCGCTTGGCCATCCGCAGCTGGAAATCACCGCGCTGGCCGCCAACAGCAAGGCCGGCCAGCCAATGTCAGCGATTTGGCCGCATCTTTCCTACGTAGATCTGCCCGTGCTGACCACGGCGGAAGCGATTGATTATGCGGCGATTGATGTGGTGTTCGGGTGCCTCCCCCATGCGGCATCCGCCAGCCTGCTCTCGACCATTCCCGACACCACCATCATCGATCTATCTGCCGATTTCCGGCTAAAATCCGCCGAAACTTATGCGGACTGGTATGATGTGCCCCATCCTGCGCCGCATCTGCTGGAAGGCGCGGTATATGGACTTACCGAGTTTGCGCGGGAGGCCCTGCCCGGCGCGCGGCTGATTGCGTGCCCCGGCTGCTATCCCACGGCGGTGTTGCTGGCGCTCTATCCGCTGCTTGAAGCCGGGCAGATTGGCCCCGAGCGGATTACCATCAACGCGCTTTCGGGCGTTTCCGGCGCGGGGCGCGGCTTGAAAGAGGCCAATTTGTTCGCCGAAGTGGCCGAGGCGGTGCATCCTTATGGGCTGGGCCATCATCGGCACATGCCGGAGATTGAGCAGCAATTGTCGATTGCGGCGGGCCAGTCGGTCGTGGTGAGTTTCACGCCGCATTTGGTGCCGATGAACCGAGGCGAGTTGGTGACCTGCCTCGTGGAACTAGCCCCCGGCCAGAGTTTGGCGACAGCACGCGAGGTGTTGGCGGCACGCTATGCCGATGAGCCGTTCGTGCATCTGCTACCTGAAGGCAAGCCGCCAGCCACCCGCATGGTGCGCGGGTCAAATCACTGCGTGGTCAATGTGTTTGCAGATCGGATTCCGGGCCGGCTGATCGTGATCGCTGCGATTGATAATCTGGTGAAAGGCTCGTCTGGCCAAGCCATCCAGAACATGAACCTCGCGCTCGGCCTGCCCGAAACCATGGGGCTGGAAGCCGCACCTCTTTTTCCCTGATGCCAGTCCATCCCTATAATGGCATCTGGCCGCGCATCCATGACAGCGCCTTTATCGCACCCGGTGCGCAGATCATCGGCGATGTCACCATTGGGCCAGAAAGCTCGGTCTGGTATAATTGCGTCATCCGCGGTGATGTAGAGAGCATAAGCATCGGCGCGCGCACTAATGTGCAGGACGGCAGCGTCATCCATGTCACCACGGGCAAGCACAAAACCATTATCGGCGATGACGTGCTGATCGGCCATATGGTGATGCTGCACGGCTGCACACTATTATCGCACAGCTTTGTGGGCATGGGCAGCATCGTGATGGACGACTGCGTGATTGAGGGCGATGCGATGCTCGCCGCTGGCAGCTTGCTCCCGCCGGGCAAACGCCTGCCCTCACGCGAACTCTGGACCGGCCGCCCTGCCCGCTTCATGCGCGCGCTCAGCGAGGCGGAGATGGCGAACAACCGGGCGGCAGCCCCGCATTACGCAGCACTGGCCAGAAATCACCGGGCAGCTCAAGATAGTTGACAGCGAAGAAATCGCAGGGAAGATTTAATACATAAACCCACCTTGGGGGGCATTTATGTTTAAATATCTAAAGCCGTTCTTGATTGGTGCAGCCCTTTTGCTGTCACCTTCCGTTGGATTTGCACAAGAATCCGGGACTATCGTGCTGAAGGTTCCCAAAGAGGAAGAGCTTGTCCGCAAGGTGATGGCCACCGACTCGATGAAAAAGGCGCTGGATTACATCAACGCGTCAGATGATGAGACTGTTCAAGAATGGATCAGCCTTTGCAATGCTCATGGTCCCTCCGGCGATGAGATTTTCCGCGCCCGGCATATTTGGAAGCTTCTGCGTATCTATGGCTTGGAGAATGTCCATATCGATGACCAGCGCAATGTGATCGGCATCCGTCGCGGCACCGGGGGCGGGCCGAAAGTGGTGCTCAATGCCCATTTCGATAACAATTCCCAAGGTTGGCCCAAAGAGCAGCCAATTGAGGCTTTTGTGGCTGATGGCCGGGTCTGGTGCCCGGCGGCTGGTGATGATCTTGCCGGCACCACGCAGGTGCTAACCATCCTGCGGGCGATGAACGCTGGCAACATCCAGACCAAGGGCGATGTCTGGTTCGTGTTTTTCACCGGTGAAGAACCGCTTGGCGATAATGCCAGCAAAGGCGCCGAACTGTTCGTAAACTCCAATGTGCCTCACAATATTGATTACAAGCGCGGCGATATCATGATGCAGTTACACGGCGGTGGCGGCGACGGCGTAAGCACCGGCAGTGTTGAAGTGCGCCATCGCACCCAGTTGCGAGTGTTTGTGCCCGTTGATCGCAGCGAGTGGGACAAGCACGCCGTAGATGCCATCGGGCCAATTATTGCGCGGATCAGCAGCGAAGTCCGCGATGAACGCGCGGCCACCTCAAACCGCACGGCGGCGGCGCGGCCAAAAGATCTGGTGATCCTCAATATGGCGCAGATTCAAGCCGGTGCCACGTTGAACCAAACAGCTACCGAAGCCTCTATACGCTTCAATCTACACGCCTTAAGGGAAGCTGATCTATGGCGGGTACACAATCAAATCCAGAAAATAGCTGCTGAAGAATGTGCCAAGCTAGGTTGCACCTATCATTACTCCATAAATAGCAAAAATGGCCTAGAAGGTGGCCTACCCGGCTTTGACAATATCAATAATGCGGCGGCAAAAACCGCAATTGCCGCCTCTAATGTGCTTTACGGCACACCCGGCTCAATCAATCCCATTGGCGGCTGTGGGGACTGTGTGCGCGCGTATCGTAACGGTATGCCTGCCTTCTCGCTGCGTGGCAAAGTAGCTGATGATGGCAATGGCAATGTCGATATCGACCCGCGTCGTAGCGATACGCTAAAATCCGCCGTCCGCCGAAAAACCCGCAACCATGATCCAACAGCCAGTGCGCCCATTGATGCTATCTGGGCCGCTGCAAAGCATGGGCTGGTCTTCGCTACAACGTATGCGGGTCAGGCTGAAGCTGGCGCCAAATAAGTCTACTCCGGCCACGCTGCCGTCTGTGCATGCGCCCAGCTGATCCAAGCGTCATCCTTGGCTATCGCTTGGTCAGCGGCGTAAGCGGCGGCGGCGGCAGTTTCGAAATCCACCCACCCTCGGGCCGCACAAGTGGCGTCATCAGGCGCGCTGGCGGCACGGGAAAGCGTAACTGCTCCACCTTGGCTGGCTGCACCATCACCGCGCGCGGCCGCCCAGCGCAGCCTGAGATCGTTATAGCGCCTAGTAACATCGGCAAAATCAACCGCCAGTTCATCATCCACCCCTTTTGAAATTTCCGCCTGCACGGCCGCCAATTCGCGCACCAAGTGCCCCTGCCGAGCCGCCGCCTCGGTCGCCGCAGCTTCAAACACGGCTTTGTCCAGCGCCGCTTGTTCGGCCGCCCCCGCCAGCCGAGCTTGCCGCACCTCGCGGCCATGCCAGCCCCAGACGAGCAGCAGCAGCGCCATAGCACCCAGCGCGAACCATAGCCCCCGGGGTAGCCGTGCCAGCATCAAAATCAGCGCGCTCATTTCGCCTCTTCATCAGGGCCGCCGCCAGAGGCTGAGAAATCAGCCCCCATGAAGCTCGCCGAGACTTGCCGAAGCGCCACATTCATCGCGAGGCCGGTCAGCACCAGCCCGAGCAACCCCAAGGTGGCATAAAGCGACACGCCAATGATCCGCAGCCGCGCCGCCGCCAGACTGTCCGGCCAAGGCGCATTCAGCACGTTCCATGCTAGCCACACAGCGAGCGCCGTTAGGGCCGCCCCTGCGCCCGCAAACACCAGCGCCAGCACCGTGCGCCGCCAGTTGGGGTGCAAATTGAGGTGTGGCCGCTCAAGCAACGCGGTGCGCCAGCCAACCGTAAAGAAAGCTCTCATTGGCCGCGCGCGCTTCTGCCAGCTCAATATAGCGTGCGCCCTTCAGCGCACTAAGCGCCTTTAGCAGCACCGCCTCGCCGGCGCGGCCCCTCACCACCATCAGCCGCGCCAGCGCATTTAGTGTCGCCGGCCTCACCAGCCTGTCCGCCACCAGGTCAGGCCAATCGCGCTGGTTTTGATTAAGCGCATTCAAGCTGCGCTGGAGCATCATCACTGCGACCCCTGGCCCCATGTTCACGCCCGTATCGAACAGCTCAAACGCTATCTTTGCGCTATAGGCAGCAACATCATCAAACTTGGGGGCAAGCCAATAGCGCTTCCGGTAAATCTCCAGCGCGAGACTGCGGGGCAAGTCCCGCATGGCGCCCGTCCAGCCATTTGCATGGGCCACGGCTTCCGTAATGCCCCAATTCGTCGCCCCGCCTCGATCATCGCGGTGGTCCACATAGCCGCCCTCGCGGCGTAATATCTCGCTCAGCATGGCCTCAATCGTGTCAGTTGACATGGCGCGCTCCCCCTATGAACGCATCAACTAACCTATTTGGCTATATTTGTCAATATAACACGCCTATTCGGCGGCTAATTGTGTCTCCCACACAGGCTGCACCGGCGCAGGAAGTCCGGTTTCGGCTTCGCAATTGGCGCGGAGCGTATCAAGGTCCGGGCCAAAGTTGAACACCGCCAGCGGCCCACGTTCCGCGCGCATCTTGGTGCGCAACGTCTCTGTGGCGGCCTTATCCACCACGCCGTGCGCATTCACGATCACGCCATAGGTAAGCGCGCCTTCCGGCGTGACCAGACCTTGCCTGATCTCTTTGCCCAGCAGCGCCGGCTCGCGCTCCAGTGGATCGCCCCAGCCGCCGCCGCCCCAAGTGATAAAGTGCAGCAGATCATCGGCTTCCACGGGATAAGCGTCCACCTTGTTGCCAATGATGATTTGCGTGCCATCCGGCTTTTCAATGATCTTGCGCGCCCGCTTGCCGGGTTCGCCGCCATTCACCCCCCAAGGCGGCACAAACCAACGGTCATCATGCGCCGAGATAGTGCCAGCCGCGAGGAAGCGATATGTCATGTTAATGCCATTGCCGCCGCGATGCAGCCCGGCCCCGCCGCTATCGGGTATCGCTTGATAATTCTCGATACGCAGCGGGAAATAGCGCTCCAAAAACTCATTGGGCACATTGGTGAACCCCGGCCAGAGCGAATGGCCATCCGGGCCGTCGCCCATAGGACGGCCCGGAATCCCGCCAAAGCCAATCTGGAACAGCTGGAACCAATCGCCCTTGGCATCATGGCCGGAGTAGAAAAGATGCGGGCTGGAAGAAAACCCGGCAGCATTAAGGAATTCCGGTGTTTTCTGGCCCAGCAAACCGCCCAGAATATCAAAAATCCGGCCTAGCGCGTGAGTGCGGCCTGAGAGCGCCGCCGGAAACGCTGGTTTGAGCAGCGAGCCTTCCGGGATACGAACATCGATCAGATCATAAAAACCGTCATTGAACAAAATCTGCGGATCAAAGACCATGATCATGTAAATGCCGAAAAACATTCGGAACATATTTTCGTTGAGCAGCAGGTTGATCGAATAGCCGCTCTGCGGGTCAGTGCCGGCAAAATCCAGCACGACGCGCTCACCTTCCTTCCACATGGTGCATTTGATCTTGAACGGCCCGGCGCCCATGCCATCGTCACAGATATAGTCCTCAAACGTCACCGGCGCTTCGCCAATGGCATTGGCAATCAGATGCTTCATGGCGCGGTGATTGCGGGCCAGCAGTTCCTCAGTGGCCGCAATATACACATCATCGCCAAACCGCTCGGCCATTTCAATCACCCGGCGCGCCGCCACCCGGCACGAGGCGATCAAGGCATTAAGATCAGCCTGGCACCAATCCGGCTTGCGGGTCTGGTGCATCACCAGCTTTATCAGATCATCATTATACACGCCCTTTTTCCAGAGCTTCACGGGCGGTATCCGCACCCCTTCTTCAAAAATCGAGCGCGAATCGACAGGCATCGAGCCAACGACTTTGCCGCCAATATCAGCCTGATGGCCGAACATCGCGGTATAGCCCAAAATCCGCCCGTCCTTGAACACCGGCAACAGCACCAGCCAGTCATTAGAATGGCTCACCGCTCCGGCACAGCTATAAGGGTCTGAAAGCAGGATCATGTCGCCCTCTTCCACGGTGCCCTCAAAGCCATCAAGAAAGCCGCCGATGAAGCTACCAAACTGGCCAACGAGCATCTTGCCGGCATGGTCCGCAATCAGCGGAAAGGCATCGCCCTGCTCCCGAATCCCTGGCGACATGGCGGTGCGCTTGAGCGTAGCGTCCATCTCGTTGCGAGCGTTTCGGAGCGCGTTTTCAATAATATCCAAGGTAATCGGATCGACCTTAACAGTCTTGAACGGCACAACATTGGTCTGGACGATAGTTGCCGGCATTTACAGCGCCTCCTTGAACCGTGCTGAATAATCTTAGAGCTAATCATAAAGCCATCAGCATCCCACTTGTGCAATCAATATAGCCGGTGTTAGAAAAGGTCCAGACCAATATGAGCCAAACCAACATGAGGCTGTGAGATGACAACCTATCTGGAAGAGTTCACCGCGCCGTTCGCGCTAAACGCCCGCACCAGCGCGCTGGTAATCGTCGATATGCAATATGCCAGCGGCAGCCGCTTCCATGGCCTTGGCAAGCTGCTGGAGAGCCAAGGCCGCCTGGCCAGCGCCGACTATCGCTTCGATCGAATCGACAAGCTGCTACTTCCCAATATCGCCAAACTGCTGGCAGCCTTCCGCGCCGCCAAAACCCATATTGTGCACCTTACCGTGGGCAGCGAGCGCCCCGATTATAGCGACGTCCCTCGCCATATGTTGCCGTTTGTCAAAGCCACCAACAACCACGCCGGCACCAAAGAGCATGAGATTGTCGAGGCCTTGAAGCCCCTGCCCGGCGAACCAGTGTTCAACAAGGTAACGATGGGCGGTTTCGCCTCCACCGGGCTGGGCGCGCATCTCACCTCCAAAGGCATCAGCGAGATCATCGTAACCGGCGTCTCCACCAACAATTGCGTCGGCATGACCGGCATGGAGGCCGCCGACCGCGGGCTCGGCGTGGTGCTGGCGTCCGATGGCTCCGGCACCTGCTCTGACCGTATGCAGCTGGCCTATGAAGACACCTTCCGGCGGCTCTGGGGCCGGGTCATGACCAGCGACGAAATCATCGCCGAAATCAAAAATTCCGCCACAACGCAGGAGCGCTAAGATGGTCGCAAAATCCCTCGACGTAACACCTCTCACAGACACCTTCGGCGCCGAAGTGCGCGGCGTCAGCCTGTCCGGCCATATGGCGCCCGACGTCATGGATGAAATCCGCGCCTTATGGCTCCGCTACGGCGTGCTTCTATTCCGGGAACAGGTCATCGAGAAGGAAGACCTGATTGAGTTCAGCCGCTTGGTCGGCCCGCTGGAAATCCACATCCGCGAGGAATGGCTCAACAAGACTCATCCCGAGATCCTGCAAATCACCAACATCCGCGAAGACGGCAAACCCACTGGTGCCCTCGCGGACGGCGAAGTCGGCTGGCACTTCGATCAGATTTACCTGCCCAAGCCCGCCGTCGGCTCCGTGCTGTTTTCGGTGAAAATACCGCCCACCGGAGGCGACACCTGGTTTGCGGACATGACCACTGCCTATGCCCGCCTGCCCCGCCGCCTGAAAGACGTGATCGATGGCCGCAACGCCATCCAATCCTATGGCGCCTTCAACCAGACCTACTCCACCACCACCAACAGCAAGCAATCCAACATGACGCCGGACATCGCCCAGCCGCTGGTCCGCACCCATCCCTACACCGGCCGACGCGCGCTCTATATCTGTCCCGGCATGACCGTCAGCATCAGCGGCCTGCCGGCAGATGAAAGCCGCGCCGTCCTCGACGAGCTATTCGCCTGGACGTCTCGCGAAGAGTTTGTTTACCGCCACCACTGGAACATCGGCGACGCGCTGCTCTGGGATAACGCCTGCACCATGCACCGCCGCGACGACTTTGACGGCGAGCACGAACGGCTGATGTATCGCACCACCATCCTGCCCCAGCCCGACCGCGCCGTGCCGTTTTAACGGCTCGGCAGGGTCTCGTCAGACGCACAGCCCTTGGTGCAGCAACGCCCCGGCTGGCTGTCCCGCGACGGGCCTTTGCCCAGATCAAGCGCCCCCCGGTCCATCAAAGACTGCACCAGATCCTTACGGTCCTGCACCGGATAATTACGCAAAATCTCCATCTTCATAGCTTCCGGCGAGCCGCCGCCGTGCATGCTGATCACCGAATACCAGCCGCCGGTTTCAGACGCGGTCAAATCCTCAATAAACCGCGCCACATTCGCCCGGTGCTTATACGGCACATCAGCGCGGCCCTTCAGCAGCGATTCAATCATCGGCGCGGTAGCCGGATTATGATCCTCATCTGGCGACGGCAGCCCCACGATCAACCCGCCTGAAACCTCATGGGCAAGCCGGTGCATATCGTAAATCTGGTTTGCCAGCAGCAGCTTGCCAATATTGGAATAAATCTGCTCAGGCCGGAAGTTCCCCGCCTCATCTTCCTCCCCAAATGTCGAAGCCGCCACCCCGCAGGCATAAAAGCCCTCAGTAATCTTGATCAGCTCCACCATCTTATCCTTGAGGTGCGAAACCTTCTCCAAAACCAGCCCATTGGCTTCCACCATCATCGCGCCGGCGCCAATCAGCAAATCGCCAAACCCGGCCCGCGCGCCAATGCAGCTATGCCGGTGGTGCGAGGCATAGTTGGTGGTCATCAGATGCGCCTCTTCGGTCTCACCATCGATGAACACTTTGTCCCAGGGCACAAACACATCATCAAAATGCACCACCGCCACTGACTGGGCGAATTTGGCGCTAAACTTCGCCGCCGCCTGCCCCGGACGCCCCGCGGGCCGCGACACTACCGTAACGCCGGGTGCATCAATCGGCACCGCGCACGCCACAGCAAAATCCTTGTCCTCGGGCCGCATCCGCCGGCACGGCAACACCAGATATTCATGCATATACGGCCCGCCGGTCACAATCGCCTTCACCCCGGCAATCACAATGCCATCCGCCCGCCGCTCGCGCACATGCACATAAGACAAAGGCTCAGCCTGCTCGGAAGGCCGCTTGGAGCGGTCCCCCTTGCCATCGGTCATCGCAATGCCAATCGCCAGATCCTTCTCTTGCGCATGGGCGATATAGGCCTTCAGCCGGTCATGGCTCTCATTTCCGGTCCGCTCGCTGATTCGCCATGTCGCCTCCCACAGACCATTAAACGCATCATGGGTAAGATAACGCTGCGTGCAGCCCGCGTACTGGCAGGTCAGCCGCACAGCTTCCAGTTTGTCCAAAAGATCTTGCCGGGAGCGATTAATCGCCAAAAACCGGTTCGTCGGCGCGCCGGATAGCCCCTTGGTGACCATGACTTTCTGATAATCCGGCAGCAGCGCGAAATCATAGGTGATGCCGGTGGCGTTTATGCCCGGCTCCAGCCGCGGCTCATCGGCCACAGAGGCGATCAACTCACCCCCCACATAAACCCGAGGCTTTAGCGCCCGAAGCGATTCGCGATACTCTTCAGCAGACATGAGCATGGGCCGCACCTTTTCAATTGCCAGACTTTCCAATACCGCTATCATTGGTCTGGACCAATAGAAAGCCTATATCATGACTCCCGAACGCCCAAGCCCTGCTGCCTTTGAGGGGCTGAAGGTCCTAGACCTCGCCACTTTCATCGCCGGGCCCTATTGCGCCACCTATCTGGCAGAATTCGGCGCCGATGTCGTCAAGGTTGAGCTTGCCGGCAGCGGCGACCCGATCCGCAAATTCGGCACCCCGACAGACACAGGCGACACCTTGGTCTGGCTCAGCGAAGGCCGCAACAAGCGCTCCATAGAGCTGGACCTCCGCACGCCAGAAGGCGCCGAAACCCTCAAAAAGCTCGCCGCCAAAGCCGATATCCTCTGCGAAAACTTCCAGCCCGGCACCCTCGAACGCTGGGGCCTGGGCCCAGACGTGCTGCAAGCCCTAAACCCCCGCCTCATCATCGCGCGCATCACCGCCTATGGCCAAACAGGGCCTTACAGCGGCCGGCCAGGCTTTGGCCGCATCGCCAATGCCTTCAGCGGCATCTCCTATCTCTGCGGCGAGCCCGGCTCGCCCCCCGCTTCGCCGGGCACCGCCACGCTGTCGGATTATGTCACCGGCCTGTTCGGCGCGCTCGGCCTGCTCACCGCGCTGCACGCCCGCCACACCACAGGCCGCGGCCAGATCGTAGATGTCGGGCTCTATGAAGGCACCTTCCGCCTGCTCGATGAACTCGCCCCCGCCTATGCCTATAATGGCTTCGTGCGGGAGCGCATGGGCGCCGGCACCGTCAACGCCGTGCCGCACAGCCATTACCCCACCAAAGACGGCAAATGGGTCGCCATCGCCTGCACCAATGATAAAATCTTCGGCCGGCTCACCGCGATCATGGACCGGATGGACGTCACCGGCGACGGCATTTACGGCACCATCAAAAAGCGCGAAGCCAAACGCGCCGAAGTAGACGCCTTTGTCAGCCATTGGACCAGCGGCCAAACCTGCGACGAAATCCTCACGGCCTGCGAAACCGGCCAAGTCCCCTGCGGGCCAGTTTACGGCATCGATGAAATCTTCAAAGACCCGCAATTCGCCGCGCGTGATAACCTCGTCAAGATCAACGACGAGCGCGCCGGGCCGCTCACCCTCCCCAATGTCGTCCCGCGCCTCAGTGACACCCCGGGCGAAATCCGCTGGGCCGGCCGCGCCCTGGGGGCCGATACCGAAACCGTGCTGGCGGATTGGCTCGGCGACTAACCCCTCTTCGCAAGCGCCATCACGTAGCGGGCCTTCTCCACAATCGGGTAATCGATGAAATACCCATCGACCTGAATGGACGCAGAGCCCGCCTCTTCCGCCGCATCAAACGCAGCAATAATCTTCTGCGCCCGCGTTATCTCAGCAGCGCTCGGCATAAACCCTGCATTGGTGGCCTCAACCTGCTTGGGATGAATGAGCAACTTGCCCTGAAACCCGAACTTCACGCCGGTCACCACCGACTGCGCAAAGCTCTCCTCATCCACCAAATCGATATGCACCGTATCTATCGGCGGCTGCAGCCCGCCCACCCGAGAGGCCAGCACCAGCCGCCCGCGCGCATAAGCCAGTTCAGCCTCATCCGCGCTCCATTTCATGCCCATATCGCGGGTGAAATCCCCCGCCCCAAAAGACACCCGCCGCATCCGCGAGCCAGCCGCAATTATCGCGTCCAGCGCGTGCAGCCCGGCTCCGGTTTCAATAATCGGCATCAGATCAATCCCGCCTACCGGCAGCCCGCGCTCGCGCTCATATTGGGAGATCAACCAATCAATCAGCACAATCTCCTCAGGCCGCTCAATCTTCGGGGCCACAATCCCATCAAGCCAGGGCCCAATCGTTTCGTCCAAATCCCGGAAGCACCATTCCGTATCCAGCGCATTGATCCGCACATAGCCAAGGCAGCTACGCGGCGCTGATAAAGCCTTCACAGCCACCGCCCGGCTGGCGGCCTTATCAACCGCCGCACACGCATCTTCCAGATCAAGAATGATGGCATCCGCGCCAGACGAAAACACCTTCTCCACCTTGCGTGGATGGTTGGCCGGTGTGAACAAAAAGCTCCTGATCGCAGGCGCTGCGGGCGAGGGGTTCGTCATAAGAATCCTGTGAGCATTAGAGGGGTCAGTATAGGGGTCAAGATTATAGGTCTGGACCAATCAGAACTTTGCTAGCATAACTAATAAGGCGTGGGCAAATACCGTTTCGGACCCGCCGGGATCATATTTCCAGTTTCCCCTGTCCACTTCGTAATCTGCCCGCGCCGCAATGCTGAAAGGACCAACTTCATGACAAACAAGCGCGTTCTCGTGATCGTCCCCTTCCCGCTCGATGATGATGGGGTTGCCAATCGCAAAGCCCAGCTTGATTCGGTCAAGCTCGGGCCAGACATCAGCTTTGACTATAAGCCGGTAAAAGCTGCGCCGGCGCTTTACGATAGCTACCATGATTATGTGCTCGCCGATGTCTCCATCTTCGAAGCCGGGCTTTCCGCCCAGGATGATGGCTATGATGCGGTCTGCATTGACACCATGAGCGACTCCGGCATGAACGCGCTGCGCTCCGTCCTCGATATTCCGGTCATCGCGCCCGGCCGCGCGTCCTTCCTCACAGCCCTTATGTTCGCCAATAATTTCGGCATCCTCACCCAGTGGGATCCTTGGAAGGGCCTCTACAAAAAAACACTCCGCGAATATGGCCTGGAAGATAAATGCGTCTCCATCCGCTCGCCCAACATCCCGCCTGATGTCTCCAGCCTATTGGGCGGCAAGGAAGAAGACGTCTTCCCCAAGCTGCTCGCCGCCGCCATGCAATGCGTGGAAGACGGCGCCGAAGCGATCTGCCTGGGCTCCACCACCATGCACCAGAGCCATGCATGGCTTCAGGAACGCCTGCCGGTGCCGCTCATTAACCCCGGCCCGCTCACTTATAAGCTGGCCGAAGCCGCGCTGGCCTTGGGCCTGAAGCACAGCCACCTCGCCTACCCCAAGCCGCATGTGTACATGCCCGAATTGATCAGCGGCATGATGGACGGCGGCGCTAAGGTTCAGAAAAAAGGCTAAGCAAAATTTCAACCCGCCCGATTTCGGAAACCAAGAGGCCGCTTGACCAAAGCGGCCTCTCAACGCTTGTCGCCACCTCCCTCATCCAGATCACCGCGTCCTTCGCCATCGCCGGGCCGCTCGCCATCTCGGTCCTGATCGTACAAGATGAGCGCCTACCAGAAAGCTGGATGGGCTATTACACCTCGCTCATCTACGCCGCCGCCATCTTCGGCTCCGTGCTCACCACCAAGCTTCTCGCCAGCTTCAGCATCCGCTTTGTCCAGCTCGCCGCCCTGTTCATCACCGGGCTCGGCTTCGCCATGTTCACCCAGATCAGCACCAGCGCCCTGCCGCTCATCATCGCGGTCGCCGGCATCATCTGCATGGGGCTGGCTTACGGCGTCATCGTGCCCTCAAGCTCGCTGGCGCTGGCCGAATGCTATTCGCGCAAAATGCAGCCCCTCGTCGTTTCAGTGCGCCAAACCGGCGTTCCCGTAGGCACAGCCATGGTCGCGCTCATCGCGCCTTTCGTGGCGCATCACTACGGCTGGCATCAAATGACGGCGGTTATCTGGGTCCTCGTCGCCGTCACTGCATTCCTTGCCCTGCGCGGCCTGCGAGGCTTTGGCGCAAAATCAACGATCCCCCCCGGCAAACAACCCCTGCTGGGCGCGCTGCGCGTCTCCCTCGCCCAGCCAGAAACAAGGCGGCTGGCGCTGGTCTCAGGCGCCTACGGCATCAACCAAGCAGCGCTCACCACCTATCTCGTGCCCAGCCTCGTCTGGCTGCACGGCATGAGCGTGGGCGCAGCCGCAGGCTATCTCGCGCTGGCGACGCTTGCCGGCGCAGCAGCGCGAATCATCTTCGGCATCACCACAGCCCGCTACGGCCGTGCCGATCTGCATTTGGGTGCCCTCGGCATTCTCACCGGCCTCGCCTGGCTATTACTCCTCTGGCCCCAGCCCAGCTTAGCGCAACTCCTGTCCGGCGGCATACTGCTCGGCATCAGCGCGATGGGCTGGAATGGCATTCTGCTCGCCGAAATGGCCATAGCTGCGCCGGCCGGCAACACCGCCCAAGCCGTCTCCACCGGCACCTCTTTCGCCTATTTCGGTGTGCTGGTCGCCCCGCTCATATACGTGCAACTGGATCACATGATGGACAGCAAACGAATGGCGCTGGCAGGGCTGGTCGTGCTGGCAATGGCCGCTGGCGTCATGCTGCTGCGGTCGCCCCGTGCGCAGCACCAAGGATAAACCGCGCATCACCAAAGCTAAAGGGGGAAAGCTGGTCGGAGCGACAGGATTCGAACCTGCGACCCCTAGACCCCCAGTCTGTTTTTTACCCTTGAATGTTAACACTTTTCTCCCAGCAATCAGGCTAAGTATATGTTTTATATGGTATGGCGTTAGTTGAAATTAGACTGGCTTTTAATCATCCTGATTGCTATCTGATTGCTAGAGCGATCTCTAGCCCGTCTTATTCACCGGACCGGGTTTATCGGGGTGGCGAACGTAGCTTAACTCTCTGATCTGATGTAGAGAATGGGTGTCGACGCCATTCTATTCATCCGGACAGAAAGTGCCACG
>Ga0105050_10001658_pt1 | contig 33117 bp, 30 predicted proteins | sample FRY01_FD_78088 | JGI IMG/M metagenome (GOLD analysis project Ga0105050, IMG submission 78088) | Freshwater microbial communities from Lake Fryxell liftoff mats and glacier meltwater in Antarctica - FRY-01 | ecosystem: Environmental > Aquatic > Freshwater > Ice > Glacier meltwater ...
AAAGGCCAATTTCATCATGAAAATAGTGCTCGCATCAAACAATTCAGGCAAATTGGCTGAACTGCGCGCCATGTTCAACCCGCTCGGTGTGCAGTTGCTGCGCCAGGCTGATCTGGGCATTGGCGAGGCCGAAGAGCCTTTTCGCACTTTCGTAGAAAACGCTTTGGCCAAAGCGCGTCATGCAGCGCGCGTCAGTGGCTTGCCCGCAGTGGCCGATGATGCTGGTTTGTGTGTCGATGCCTTTGGCGGCCTGCCAGGGGTAGACACCGCGTTTTACGCGATGCAGTTTGGCTATGCCAAAGGCGATGACAACAATGTCAAGGCGCTGCTGGAGCAGATGAGCACCGTCGAGAACCGCCGCGCAGCACTGGTCAGCACGCTGGTGGCGGTTCGCTCTGCTGATGACCCGGAACCACTCATCGCAGCAGGCCGCGTGGTCGGTGAAATCACCCGCATCCCGTTGGGCAGCAACGGTTTTGGGTTTGACCCGGTGATGTTTATCCCCGAGTTTGGCAAAACCTTTGCGCAACTGCCCGTCGAGGTAAAAAACGCCAATAGCCACCGAGGGAAAGCGGCGCAACTGATGTGTACGCTGATCCGCGAGCGTTGGTTGCAAGGTTAACCAATGCCGCAGCAAGACATACAACACTACATGCGGCCCGGTACGCTACAGCTCGCTGCGTTGCCACCGCTGTCGCTGTACGTACATTTGCCGTGGTGCATTAAAAAATGCCCGTACTGTGATTTCAACTCGCATGAATCAGCGGGCGACATGCCGGAGCAGCGCTACATTGACGCGCTGGTCGCCGACCTGGAATCCTCTTTGCCGCTGATTTGGGGCCGCACCGTTCACAGCATATTTATCGGTGGTGGTACGCCGAGTTTGTTTTCGCCGCAGGCCATCGACGGGTTGTTGGCGGATATTCGGGCTCGGCTCAAACTCAATGCCGACTGTGAAATCACGCTGGAGGCCAACCCCGGCACATTCGAGAAAGACCGTTTTAAAGCTTTTAGAAGTGCTGGCGTGAATCGCCTGTCTATCGGTGTGCAAAGCTTTAACGACCAGCACCTCCAGGCCTTGGGCCGCGTGCATGACCGGGCGCAGGCGATTGCGGCAGTTGAAGAAGCAGCGCAAAGCTTTGACACCTTCAACCTCGACATCATGTACGCGTTGCCCGGCCAGACCATGGCCGACCTGGAGGCTGACATGCGCCAAGCGCTGGCCTTGCAGCCGCCGCATATATCGATTTACCACCTGACGATTGAGCCCAATACCCACTTCGCCAAGTTTCCGCCAGCGCTACCTGAGGAAGACATGGCCTACGACATGCTCGATAAAATCACCGAGATGACCGAGGCCAAAGGCTTGGCAAGGTATGAAATATCAGCCTACGCCAAACCTGGCCACCGCTGCTTTCACAACACAAATTATTGGCAGTTCGGCGACTATTTGGGCATCGGTGCTGGTGCGCACAGCAAGCTGAGTTTTGCGCACCGGGTGGTACGGCAAGTCCGCTTACGCGAGCCCAAGCGGTATATGGAAAAGGTTTTGGTTGGCGATGCAATCACCCTGGATAACGAAGTCAGCCGGGCCGACTTGCCCTTTGAGTTCATGCTCAATGCGCTGCGGCTTAAAGAGGGTTTCAAGCTGCAGGATTTTGTTGAAAAAACAGGCCTGCCCTTCACCGCTATTGCAAATGGGCTGGATGAGGCGGAGCGTAAAGGTTTGATTGAACGGGACTTCGTGTCCGTCAAGCCAACGGCACGCGGGTACGATTTTTTAAACGACTTGCAGCAACTATTTTTGGCCTAAATTCATCAGAAATTCTATGGAAACTTCACACATTATTATTTTGGTTGTCAGTTTAACGATTAGCTTTGCAGTAGGTCGAACCATCATGCACATGCGCAAGATAAAGAAAAATGCCGAAGCGCAGAAACGATCAGCAAAAGCCTTGCGGGATGCGCCGCTCGAGGCGGAGTCAAAAAACAAGGCAAAGCGCAAGCGCCAGCAACGCGACGCTCTAAGGTAGCTGTTTCGCGGCGATAGTTGATAGATGGGGGCGCAGCCCGTGATGGACTGCCCCACTTTCGTTTAACTACCTGTTGGGTACAACCAGAATGGTGCCGCCGATATCACCGGTAGAACCAGTTCTACCAGTAGCACCTGTGCTACCTGTGTCTCCCATCGCCCCGGTGGAGCCAGTATTTCCCTGCATTCCGGTGGCGCCAGTGGCTCCGGTGTAACCGGTGTTCCCAGTGTTGCCCTGCGGTCCCATCGGTCCGGTGCATGCGCCTAGCCCGAGCAGTGAGAGAAGTAAAAGCGAAGTCGTTAAGTATTTCATATTGATGCCTCTTAGGTTGGCCGGTAACCACGAATATGGTTAATCCGGACAATTCCATAGAAACACTTTTATGGAGAAAGTTATGCGCACCATTGGCGCGCATCACGGTAGGACAATCGGACGTAGCAACAGCGGCAAACGGGGGAATTCATGAGAGTACAGAATCGGCAAACGGACAGGTGAAAATTCCGATACACCAAAAGTGCTTGATGAAAATCAAGGGTTGGCGGAAGCTGTGAGATTCGAACTCACGGAGGACTCACATCCTCGGCAGTTTTCAAGACTGCTGCATTCAACCGCTCTGCCAAGCTTCCAAGGAAATCATTCTAACCGCAGGCTTGTAAGCCTCTCGCGCAGACGATGGAAAAAGCTCCTCAAGTGGCCTGTAGCATGCCTTTGGACTCGATAAATGCGACCACCTCAGACAAGCCAGCGTTGGTCTTGAGGTTGGTCATCACAAAAGGCTTTAACCCTTTTGCGCTGGTGCGCATGCGGATGGTATCAAGCTCCATCACCTTGAGGTCAGCACCCACGTAAGGCGCCAAGTCGGTTTTATTGATGACGAACAAGTCGCTTTTGGTGATGCCGGGGCCGCCTTTGCGCGGGATTTTCTCGCCCGCTGCAACGTCAATCACGTAGATTGTCAGGTCGCTTAATTCGGGGCTGAACGTTGCGGCCAGGTTATCGCCGCCGGATTCGACAAACACCACATCTGCATCGGGGAAATCGACCAGCATGCGGTCAATCGCTTCCAGGTTAATTGACGCGTCTTCGCGAATTGCGGTGTGCGGGCAACCGCCCGTCTCTACGCCCATGATGCGTTCGGCATCCAAAGCGCCGCTGACGGTGAGGATGCGCTGGTCTTCCTTGGTGTAGATGTCGTTGGTAATCGCCACCAGGTCGTACTTTTGCTTCATGGCTTTGCACAGCAGTTCCAGCAAAGTGGTTTTGCCAGAGCCGACAGGGCCGCCTATGCCCACTCGCAAGGGCGGAAGTTTTTTGGTGCGATTGGCGATGTGGTGCATGGGTGAAGCGTTGGTCATGATCTGAAGAGCCTTGAGTATTGGGTTTCATGCTGTGCAGACAGTATCGCCAGCATGGGTGAAAAAGCCTGGCGTTCGGCATCAGGCAAATCGATTGCGCTTTGCACCGCCGCCGGAATCTGCTGGCTCAGGCGTGCCAGTATGCGCTGGCCAGCTGTTTGGCCTAGGGGGACTGATTTGATGGCCGCTTGCGCCATATTTTCAGCCCAGCCAAAGGCGTAAGCCAGTAAACAGTCGCGGACGCTGGCATCAATCTGGGCGGCAGCCAGTGCAAAAGCTACCTGGTACGTGGGCGGCAACTGTTCGCAGTGTTTTAGTTGAACCGTATCAACGCCGTCGTGATTGGCCAGCCAGTTACACAGTGAACGGCCCATTTGTTCGGCTTGCGCGCGCAGCTCGCTGGTCTCGCGGGTTTGCAGCAGCCAGTCATTCAGCTGGGTGATGCGGCTGAACTGACCATTGCGCCATGCGGGGATGGCCTTCGCTATCACCGCCAGGTCGCTACGCGCCAGTGTCAGCTGCAACTGGTCACAAAGCCAGCTAACCAGCCAATCGTTTGTTAAATCGGTTGCTATAGTTTCAGGAGTTGTTTGCGCCCTCAAAATAGCCGCTTCAAGCCCTTCTGAATACGAAAAGCCGCCTACAGGAAGTGCCGGAGAGGCCAACCAGATCAATTGAATCAGGCTGGCGGGCGATGGGGTTGGGGCAGCTTGCACGGGTAACGTGGGCTAGTGGGTGTGCGGCTTGTGTTGGTGAAACTGAACGGCTACCGGTTCTGTCGAATGGTCATGCCCATGATTGCAATCAGGCCCATGCACGTGCGGTGTTGCAGTTACAGGCTTGGTCGCTTCAGCATGCAAATGAGAATGCCCACCCGGTTGATAGGCTCCACCTTCAGGCTCAAACGCTTGGTTGACCTCGTTGACTGTCAAATGCATGGCGCGCAGCATATTGGCCAGCACGTGATCAGGTTCAATTTTCAGGTGGTCGGGCTTCAGCTCAATCGGCACATGGCGATTGCCCAGGTGGTAGGCCGCGCGCGTGAGGTCAAACGGCGACCCATGCGTCGTGCAGGCCGTGATGCGAAGCACAGCTTGCGGCGCGGCAATCACCTTGACCATAGAGCCGTCTTCGGCTACCAGCACATCGCCGCCGCGCACCAGCGTACCGCGCTGCAAAAATACGCCGAGTTGCCGGCCTAGCGAATCAGTCGCCTCAAAGCGGCTTTTTTGGCGAACGTCCCAGTCAAGCTCGATGGTGGAGGCGCGTTTGACGAGAACAGGTGCAAGGCCTGCGCCCTGCGGGATAACTTTGGATATTTGAAGCATGGTGTCTTAAAAAAGGAAGTAACGCTGCGCCATCGGCAAACTGGTTGCAGGCTCGCAGGTCAGCAGCTGCCCGTCGGCCCGCACCGCGTAGGTCTGCGCGTCCACCTCCATTTTGGGCAGGTAGCTGTTGTGAATCATGTGCTGCTTGCGCACGCTGCGGATGTTTTTCACCGCGCTGACCTGCTTGGCCAAGCCAAAACGTTCCTTCACGCCCGCTGCCATGCCCAGTTGCGAGACGAAGGTGATGGAACTGCGCGCCAGCGAGCCACCAAAGCTGCCAAACATCGGGCGGTAGTGCACGGGTTGGGGTGTGGGAATGCTGGCGTTGGGGTCACCCATGGCTGCCATGGCAATCGTGCCGCCCTTCAAAATGAGCGCAGGCTTGACGCCGAAAAAGGCGGGCTTCCAAACCACCAGGTCGGCCCATTTGCCCACCTCCAGGCTGCCCACTTCGTGGCTGATGCCATGCGCCAGGGCCGGGTTGATGGTGTACTTGGCAATGTAGCGCTTGACGCGGAAGTTGTCCGAACGATCGGTGTCACCTTCCAGCTTGCCTCGCTGCTGTTTCATCTTGTGGGCGGTTTGCCAGGTGCGCAAAATCACCTCGCCCACGCGGCCCATGGCCTGGCTGTCGCTGCTCATCATCGAAATTGCGCCCAGGTCGTGCAGCACGTCTTCAGCCGCAATCGTCTCTTTGCGGATCCGGCTTTCTGCAAAAGCCAGGTCTTCGGCGATGCCTGCGTCCAGGTGGTGGCAGACCATCAGCATGTCGACATGCTCGTCGAGCGTGTTGACGGTGTACGGCATGGTGGGGTTGGTGGAACTCGGCAGGAAGTTGGCCTCGCCGACCACTTTCAAAATATCGGGCGCATGACCGCCGCCTGCGCCTTCAGTGTGAAACGCGCAAATACCACGTCCCCTGGCGGCAGCAATGGTGTCTTCTACAAAACCAGATTCGTTGAGCGTGTCGGAGTGCAGCGCCACCTGAATATCGGTCTCGTCAGCCACATCCAGGCAATTGCTGATAGCCGCCGGGGTGCTGCCCCAGTCCTCATGCAGCTTCAGGCCAATCACGCCCGCGTTGATTTGCTCGTGCAACGGCGCTGGCAGCGCCGCGTTGCCTTTGCCAAAAAAACCAAGGTTCATCGGGAAGGCGTCTGCTGCCTGGAGCATGCGTTCAATATGCCAGGGCCCTGGCGTGCAGGTGGTGGCAAAGGTGCCGGTGGCCGGGCCCGTACCGCCCCCCATCATGGTGGTGATGCCGCTGGCCAGCGCTTCTTCAATCTGCTGCGGGCAGATGAAGTGGATGTGGCAGTCAATGCCGCCTGCGGTGACGATGTTGCCTTCGCAGGAGATGATCTCGGTGCCCGGCCCGATGATGATGTCCACACCCGGTTGCACGTCAGGGTTACCGGCTTTGCCGATGGCCACGATGCGCCCACCCTTCAAGCCGATGTCAGCTTTGACGATGCCCCAATGGTCAATGATGAGGGCGCTGGTCATCACGGTGTCTACCGCACCTTCAGCATTGGTGCGCTGTGATTGGGCCATGCCATCACGGATGGTTTTGCCGCCGCCAAACTTGACTTCTTCGCCATAACTGCCGGCTCTCAGCGTGTAGTCGGCTTCGACTTCAATCATCAAGTCAGTGTCGGCCAGGCGCATGCGATCACCGACTGTGGGGCCGAACATTTCAGCGTAAGCGCGCCTGCCAATGGTTGCCATTAAATCGCTCCCTCGACGCTTGTGTCGATTGATCCATTGACTAAACCGCGAAAGCCGTAAATCTTTCTGTCACCCGCAAAGTCCACCAGTTCCACCGTGCGCTGCTGGCCCGGCTCAAAGCGCACCGCCATGCCGGATGCAATGTTCAAGCGCATGCCTTGCACGGCGTCGCGGTCAAAACCAAGTGCGGCATTGGTTTCTGCAAAGTGGTAATGTGAGCCCACCTGTATGGGCCTGTCAGACGTGTTGTGCACCACCACAGTGGTAGTACGCCGGCCTGTGTTTAAAACGTGGTCTTGGCCGTCGGTGATGATCTCGCCTGGGGTCATGGCCGCCTCACTTGCGTGAAAGCCAGATAGCCACTGCCACCATGACCGCTACGACCACGAAACCCAAGGTGTCAGTCGCGTGCCAATGCACGCCTTGCAGGCCATGACCCTCATGTGCAAAAACGGCTGTAGTGCCTATTAATCCGGCGCAAGCAGCTATTAATTTATTATTTAGGTTATTCATGAAATACCTTCTTTAAACGATCGGTTGATGCACAGTCACCAGCTTGGTGCCGTCAGGAAAGGTGGCCTCCACCTGAATATCGGGAATCATTTCGGCAATGCCGTCCATCACGTCTGCCCGTGTCAGCACCGTGCGGCCATAGCTCATCAGTTGAGCCACCGTTTTACCGTCACGCGCCCCCTCCATCACTGCCGCGCTTATAAGCGCCATCGCCTCCGGGTAATTGAGCTTCAAGCCCCGCGCCTTGCGCCGCTCGGCCAGCAGGCTGGCGGTAAAAATCAGCAGCTTGTCTTTTTCACGCGGGGTCAGTTCCATGACGCAGTCTTTCAGATGGCTTGGCTCGAACAATCACATCAAATCAGCATGCAAAAACAATGCCATTGATGCTTCCCGAACATTTTCAACGGTTATCTTATCTCGCCGAGAAGCTTGTCAAGCAGCGAATCCTTAGACCAGCTATACTCGGCTTTCTGACACGCAAAGTGTTTTAAGTCAAAGTTTCCTGCTTTTCAGGCCCACACAGCCTCAAAGCCTACAAACAAACACCACCTTTTCTGGCCTGCATAGCCCCTAGCTTTGCGCAGAATCGTGGTTTGCCAGCATCGTTTCATCCAGTGCTGTTGAATTGAAACCCCATCAACGTTGATGAAATCGCACGCCTTGGGCTACGCAAAGCGTTTATTTTTAAGCATTTATTGCAAATGCACCTGTCTGCACACCAGCTATTTAAAACATGGTGAAGACCTTTTAGGTTTGATTTTTATGATGATTTCCCACAACACCCCTACCCGGCTGGCGGTAGGCAAATACCTTGTTTCACCCTTGGCCAAGCCTCAGGGAGAAGGCTGTTTCGTTGCTTCTGTGTCCATTCGTTCGGGCAAAGGCAGCGCTACACATGACCGCGTGATGCGCTTTTCTCGCTTGTTTGACAATGCGGCCTCGGCTCTGCAATATGCCACCGAGCAGGCGCTTGGCTGGATCAAGGAGCGCAGCGTTCCAGCCTGCGCCTGAGTTTTTTTAATTTCAGCGTTGAATGTCAGCGTTTAGTTTTCGAGGACAATAAGAGCATGGCTAAAGAAGAACTGATTGAAATGCACGGGCTGGTCGACGAGGTCTTGCCCGACTCCCGCTTCCGCGTCACGCTGGACAACGGTCACAAGCTTGTGGCTTACACCTCCGGCAAAATGCGCAAAAACCACATACGTATTCTGGCGGGTGACCAGGTGTCGCTTGAGCTGTCTCCCTATGACTTGAGCAAAGGGCGCATAACCTTCCGGCACATTGCAGGTCGCGGCCCCGGGCCAGGTGCAGGCTCTGGTGCTGGCGCACCGCAACGCGGCGCACGTTAGTCGTCCGTATTTTTAACAAAGGCCCTGCAAAGGGCCTTTTTGCTTTGTGTACGCTAAACCCATTCATTGAAGGAAATCACATGAAAAAAATTCTCGGTACCTCGGCGATGTCACTGGTCGCGGTCTTGTCCTTGTTTTTTGTCATGACCCGCGCAGGCGCACAGCAGATCGGCGAGGTCAGCACGGTTTTCAAGCTGCTCAGCCCGAACGACAAAATTGTGGTTGATGCGTATGACGACCCAAAGGTGGCGGGCGTGACCTGCTATGTGTCTCGTGCCAAAACCGGTGGCTACAAAGGTGCACTGGGTTTGGCCGAAGACAAGTCAGAAGCGTCCATTGCCTGCCGCCAGACCGGGCCGATTACTTTTGCCAAACCGCTTGAGGCGCAAGAAGACGTGCTGACCGAGCGGATTTCGCTGGTGTTCAAAAAACTCAGGGTGGTGCGCATAGTGGACAAGCCCCGCAACACGCTGGTGTACCTGACCTATTCGGACCGCCTGATTGAAGGCTCACCGCAAAACAGCGTGACGGCGGTGCCGGTGGACCGGGCTAATGTGATTCCGGTGAAGTAGCGGATTTGAGGATTAAATATAGCTGTAGCGGATTAAATAAGGTCGCGAGCAGCTATTTAATTCATAGTGACTTCCCGCTAGTAGTGGCTTGTTCCTCGGATCCACTACGTGCGCGCCAAGCACTTTTTGGCAAGATCGATTTCAACGGTAACAAAAATCACGAAGTTTTCGTTCTAAAAGAGTTGATGAGAAAGCTGACATGTCCATCGTGGCACGCAGTTGAAGTAAACCGTAACCAATATGGGGCGCGGTTCATTCGGGACGGGGAAGTCGCTTTTGTTCGTCAGGTGTAGCGTGTACGCGTGCCCGACCTGTAATTCACCGAGCATCAGCCTGTTTCGGAAGTGGTTGTCGTATCCCGCGCTTCTCGGTTATTGCCCAGCCTGTAAACAATATTCACATGCCCATCGTTCCTCAGGAGGGGTCGGCGTTGTTGTTTCAGCGTTGGCCATCACCGGCTTCGGCTTCGCTGCTGTCGCGATTCAAGCTGTCCGGCCGCTGTTGTTTGGGATCACTGGCGCATTAGGGTTCTACGTATGGCATTTGCACCGTCTCCACCTCGAGCCGCTTTCCCCCGAACTGGTGTCGATCGCATGAAAAACGGAGGGCATGAGTGCCTTCATGCCAACACTGCTGGTGTTTTTAAATTGAAACGTCCTCGTTTGAGCTGCCATGGAGATACGACCGCTGTTTCGCACATGCTGCCAAGTCGTCGGGGCTGTCCTCAATTTTTTTCTCAGAGGCGGATACGTTCAAATCACTTGCCATTCACTCAAAGCTGCGAACTCAGCAACAGCCAGAACATTTCCAGCGCCCTCTCTTTGAGTGGCCTGGCTTCCCATTCTTCGAGGCTGATCCTCCGTGCTTTTTTCAGATCGTCCTCGAAAATCAGAGTTTGCCGAGCTGCAAAGCTGGCGTCGTAAATATTGAGGTTGGCCTCATCGTTCAGCCTGAAGGACCGATCGTCGAAATTCGTCGATCCGACCGACACCATGAAGCCATCGATGATCATGACTTTGCAGTGGTACATGGTGGGTTGAAATTCATAAATCTCCGCACCGGCCTGCAACAGCGGTCCCCAGGTCTGGCGCGAAGCTGCGCGAACAGTCTGGGTATCCGTGATTTTGCCGGGGGTGATGATGCGCAATTTGACACCTCGCTGCATCGCTTCGATCAGTATTTTTCTATTTTGCTCATCGGGCACGAAGTAGGCCATTGACAAGTCGATGCTCTTCTCGGCCGCTGTCAGTGCCATTTGATACATCAAGGCCATGTTCTCGCTACCGTTTGAGGGGGAGCTTGAAAACATCTGCGCATCGCTGTCGCCGGCGGGCTTTATTTCTGGAAAGTGTTGTTCGCCATGGAGTATCTGGCCGGTGACTTTCATCCAGTTGTCCAGAAAAGTCGCTTGAAAGTGTGCCACCACCGGGCCTTCTACCCGAAAGTGCGAGTCGCGCCAGTGGTTGGCATCCTGCCCTGCGCCAGTCCACTTTTCTGCGATGCCCACGCCTCCGGTAAAACCAATGGTGCCATCAACGATCAAGAGCTTGCGATGGGTACGGTTGTTCAGCTTGGCCAGGGTGTACCAATGCGGCTTGTGAAACTTGCGAATCTCCACGCCTGACGCCCGCATGGCTTCAAGGAGGTCGTCCTGCATCTTCGCGCTGCCCACCCAATCGATAAGAACATTGACTTTTACGCCCGCCTTCGCCCGCTCGGCCAGGGCGTCGGCGAAGGCCTGACCAATGTCGCCCGACCAGTAGATATAAGTTTCAAAGTTGATCGTACTTTTGGCACCCTTAATGGCATCCAGCATCGCCGGGAAAATTTGATCGCCGTTGATAAGCTCTTGAACCTTGTTCCCGCCGAGAATGCCTGGCCCCAGCAGGCTGGTCATCACACGCTTGAATTGCGGGTCTTTGGCACTGTAAAGACGGGGCAGCTGCTGGTCGGGTCGCTTTTCCCCAGCGCTGAAGTTGAGTGCAACGATCGCGAGAAGTGCTGTTGCAGTGAATGTCGCGAGGCCGACGACAAGCCACCTGGTACGTTTAGTCATGGTTGAAAATTCTGCGCAAAAGAGGCTGAAAATTCCATCGGAATCCTTCGTCAAGCAGCGTAGGAATTGGACGGGTGCAAAATAATCTTCAGTGTTCCTCGTGTAAGGTGCCCTGGGTATCTATGAGACCGCTTTACCCCGTGTTTACCCGCGACTAGCCCTCCGCTTTACAACTGGTTTGGCCTTGTCGTCATAATCTTTTCAGAGGGCCTGTTTGCAGCCTGTGCTGCGTTGCAAACTAACCCTATAAAAATCGTTAAGGATCGTTGATGACGCCACAAGAGCCTCCACTTGAGTCAGAACCCAAGCCAGCCAGCCCCGTTCAACCCGCGCCCGCCCGAAAACCACTGAGCCGTCGTGCATCAATTATTGGCGCGGTGGTGGCGTTGCTGCTGGTAGCTGGTATCGGTGGATTGGCTTGGTACTTGACCCAGCCTGCTGCAACCAGTGCTTCGGCTGCTGGACCCGGCGGCAGAACAGGCCCTGGTGGCGGTGCAGGCCCTGGTGGCCCCGGTGGGCCTGGCGGTGGTTTCGGCGGCGGTGGCCGGGGCGCCAGCACAGTGGGTGTGGCGACAGCCGAGCGGGCCAGCATTGCAGTCACGCTGGACGCGCTGGGCACGGTCACGCCGCTGGCCACCGTCAAGGTGCGTCCGCAGGTGTCGGGGGTGCTTGAAAAGGTGCTGTTCAAAGAAGGCCAGATGGTGCGCGCAGGCGAGTTGCTGGCCACCATTGATGCACGCCAGTTTGAGCTGGCGCTTGCGCAAGCCACCGGCCAGCGGCAGCGCGATACGGCGCAACTTGAAAGTGCCAAAGTCACGCTGGCGCGGTTTCAAACCCTCTTGGGCCAAGACTCGATTGCGCGGCAAGAAGTTGATTCGCAAACCGCACTCGTCAAGCAGCTTGAAGGCACGGTGATGGTTAACAGCGCCGCCGTGGGTGTTGCGCAGTTAAACCTCAGTTACACCCGCATCACCGCCCCCATCAGCGGCCGGGTGGGCTTGCGCACGGTGGACGTGGGCAATACCGTGAGCAGCAGCGATGCCAATGGCGTGGCCGTCATCACCCAGGTCACGCCGATGGATGTGGTGTTCGCCATACCGCAAGACCGCGTCAGTGATGTGCTGAACGCCTCAGGCAAGAAGAATCAACCCGACATGGCAGTGGTGGCGCTGGACCGGATGCGCACCGGCGTGCTGGGCAACGGCACGTTTGCATCGCTTGACAACCAGATTGACACCACCACCGGCACCGTCAAGGCCAAGGCGCGTTTTGCCAATGCTGACTCTGCCTTGTTTGCCAACCAGTTTGTCAATATCCAGTTGCGCATCAAGTCGATTGACAACGCCGTTGTCGTGCCAGTCACGGCTGTGCGGCTGGGCGGCAGCGGTGACTTTGTGTTTGTGCTGAACCCTGCGGAACGTACGGTGTCAATCAGGCCCGTCGTGCGCGGGCAGGCGACAGGTGAAAAAATGGTGATCTCGTCTGGCTTGAAGGTGGGCGAGCAGGTGATCACTGAAGGCGCTGACAGATTAAAAGAAGGCTCACGGGTCAGCCTGGCAGGCGATGCGCCGCGCGGCGGCGGTCGCCGCCTTGGTGCCAGCGCTGCGCAGGGTGCACCTGTACCTGCATCTTCGCCTGCAAATGCTGGGTCATCAACCTCATCATCATCATTACCGCCATCTTCAAAGGTGCCATCGGCTACACCCGCTGATCGATCAGCGCCTGCCGGGTTGGTACCGCCTGCACCAGAAGTCAAGGCACCCCCTTTGCCAACCCCGGAACAGCGCCTGCGCATGCTCGAACAAGTCAAAGACGACCCGGTTGCGCTGGAGCGGCGTAAACGCTTTTTTGAAATGCTGGATAAAGGTGATCTAGAGGCACTTGAGCGCTGGAAAGGCATGGTGCAGCGCAGACAGGGCGGCGGCCAGGGCGGCGGCGAGCGACCTGCGCAATGAGTCCTTCGCGCCCCTTTATTTTTCGCCCGGTAGCCACGTCGCTGCTGATGCTGGCCATCGTGCTGGCCGGGCTGCTGGGGCTGAAGTTTTTGCCACTGTCGGCGCTGCCGCAGGTTGATTACCCGACCATTCAGGTGCAAACGCTGTACCCCGGCGCCAGCCCCGAGGTGATGGCGCAAACGGTGTCGGCCCCGCTGGAGCGTCAGTTCGGTCAGATGGCCGGGCTGCAGCGCATGAGCAGTACCAGCGCAGCGGGCGTGTCCATCATCACGCTGCAATTTGGCCTGGGGCTGGCACTGGATATTGCGGAGCAGCAGGTGCAAGCTGCCATCAACGCAGGGGCATCTTTGCTGCCCGCTGACTTGCCCGCACCGCCTGTGTATGCCAAAGTCAACCCGGCTGATGCGCCTGTTTTGACCCTGGCCATCACGTCGGACATACTGCCACTGACTGAAGTACAAAACCTGGTCAATACCCGGCTGGCGCTAAAAATCAGCCAGGTCAACGGCGTGGGGCTGGTCACGCTCAGCGGTGGTCAGCGGCCTGCGGTGCGTATTCAGGCTGACATACGGGCGCTGGCTTCATACGGCCTCGGGCTGGATGCGTTTCGCACCGCGATTGCCGCGGCAAATGCCAACGCCGCCAAGGGCAGCATTGACGGGCCTACCCGAGCCTACACCATCAATTCAAACGACCAACTGGTGGCTGCGCAGGATTATAAAAATCTGATCATCGCTTACCGCAATGGTGCGGCGGTGCGCGTGGCTGATGTGGCGCAAGTCGTTGACGGTGCGGAAAACGTGAAGCTGGGCGCTTGGAAAGGCGTGAATACATCTTCTGCTGATTCAAGTGCTGGCGAGCAATTTCCCGCCGGGCCACCCCAAGGGAAATTAGCCTCCTCGGGGGGCAGAGAGTTACGCGAAGCGAGCGAACGCGGGGGCCAATTGGTTCCTGCCATCATCCTTAACGTACAGCGCCAACCCGGCGCAAATGTGATCGCCACGGTTGATGCCATCAAGGCGCGTTTGCCGGAGCTGCAGTCTGGCTTGCCGGCTTCGGTCCAAGTGGATGTGCTGTCTGACCGAACTACCGGCATACGTGCGTCCGTCAGGCATGTGCAAATTGAGCTGCTGGTGGCTGTACTGCTGGTAGTGCTGGTGATTTTTGCTTTTCTCCACAGCCTGCGCGCCACCGTGATTGCCACCCTGGCCGTGCCAATTTCATTGATTGGCGCGTGTGGCGCGATGTACATGCTGGGCTACTCGTTAAACAACTTGAGCCTGATGGCGCTGACGATTGCCACAGGCTTTGTGGTGGATGACGCTATCGTGATGATCGAGAATATCTCTCGCTACATTGAAGAAGGCATGGAGCCGATGCAGGCCGCCATCACCGGTGCGACGCAAGTTGGCTTCACCATCATTTCGCTCACCGTATCATTGATTGCGGTGTTGATTCCGCTGCTGTTCATGGGCGATGTGGTGGGGCGTTTGTTCAGGGAATTCGCCGTCACACTGGCGATCACGATTTTGATTTCTGCTGTGGTATCGCTCACATTGGTGCCGATGATGTCTGCACGCTGGTTGAAAAAACGTGCCCCCACGCTTGTCGCTTCGCGTACTTCACTGCCCCCCGAGGGGGCTGGCCTGGCTTGGGGCGGCCCTGCGCTGGCGGCCGACGCACCCGCTATAAACGAGGAAGGCAAGCTGCAACGGTTTTTTAGCGGTGTTATGACGCGCTACGACCACGCCCTGACCTGGGTGCTTAAACGCCAGGGTCTGACCCTGCTTATTGCTTTTTTGACGCTGGCGCTGACCGTGCTGTTGTACGTTGTGATTCCCAAAGGACTGTTCCCGACGCAGGACACGGGCCAGTTACAAGCGCGCGTGCAAGCCACGCAGTCGATCTCATATGTCCGCATGGCCGAGTTGCAACAAGCCACTGCCAAAGCCATTCTTGAAGACCCGGATGTTGAAAACCTGTCGTCATTCGTTGGGGTCGATGCTGCCAACAACACCATGCTGCATACCGGGCGCATGTTGATCAATCTGAAAAAAATGCGCACCACCAGCCAGCAAGCTACCATCGACAGGCTGCGCGAACGCGCCAGCAAGATAGCCGGCATCACGCTGTACCTGCAACCTACACAAGACTTGACCATTGATGCTGAAACCGGGCCGACCCAGTTTCGTGTGTCACTGGAAGGTTCCGATAACAAAGTGGTGGTGCTGTGGGCGAAAAAATTGGCTGAGCACATGGCTGGCTTGGCCAGCCTGCGCAATGTGGCGACAGATGCCGGGGCTACGGGTGCATCAGTCTTCGTCACGGTGGACCGCGATACCGCCTCGCGCCTGGGCATTTCCACCGCGTCGATTGACGACGCTTTGTACAGCGCGTTTGGTCAACGCATTGTGTCCACCATTTTTACCGAAACGAATCAATACCGTGTGATTTTGGAGGCCTTGCCCAATCAGTTGAATACCGCTGAATCACTGGGCAGTTTGCAGCTTAAAACCGGCGCTGGCGGTACCACGCCATTGGCCAGCATCGCCAGCATCGCCGAGCGGCCTGCGCCGCTGCAAGTCACCAATGTTGATCAGTTTCCTGCGACCACCCTGGGCTTTGACACTGCCCCCGGTGTGGCGCTGGGCAAGGCCGTTGATGACATCAAGCAGGCAGTCAAAGACATTGCCATGCCCGCCAGCGTGAGCCTGACTTTTCTGGGCGCGTCTGGCGCGTATGAGGTATCGCTGGCTAACCAGTTGTGGCTGATTTTGGCGGCACTGGTGTGTGTGTACATTGTGCTGGGCGTTCTATATGAAAGCTTTATCCACCCGCTGACCATTTTGTCAACGCTGCCATCGGCGGGAGTGGGTGCGTTGCTGGCTTTGATACTGACTGGCAACGATCTGGGCGTGATTGGCATCATCGGTATTATTTTGCTGATAGGCATCGTCAAGAAAAACGCCATACTGATGATTGACTTTGCGATTGATGCTGAGCGGACGCAAGGCAAGTCGGCGCAAGAGGCGATTCATCAGGCGGCTCTGTTGCGCTTCAGGCCGATTTTGATGACGACGCTTGCCGCTTTATTTGCGGCTGTGCCTTTGATGTTGGGCTGGGGGGAGGGCGCTGAGCTGCGCCGGCCTCTTGGGTTGGCTATTTTTGGCGGGCTGGTGGTGAGTCAGGTGCTGACTTTGTTTACAACGCCGGTTATTTATTTGGGGTTTGATAGGTTGGGGAAGAGGTTTCGGCGTGTAGGGGGTTCTTGAATATGTTTTATGCCTCTAGCCTAATGAATTCGGGTGCAAGTCGCTTCTTAATCGATAGCTTTTTTAACTTTTCTGGGAGTGCTGGGGGTTGCCCGGCACTCCCCGCCATGCACCAGGTCCCTACCAAAACGCGATCTGAGAAATAAATGAACCTCTCAGAACCCTTCGTCCGCCGCCCGGTCGCCACCATCCTGCTCACCGTCGGCCTGGCGCTCTCCGGCTTAGGCGCATTCTTCGTCCTTCCTGTCTCGCCTTTGCCGCAGGTTGATTTCCCCTTCATCAGCGTCAGCGCTGCCATCCCCGGTGCCAGCCCCGCCACCATGGCGTCTAGCGTGGCCACGCCACTTGAGCGCCGGCTGGGCGTGATCTCGGGGGTTAACGAGATGACGTCGTCCAGTAGCAACGGTCAGACGCGTATCAATTTACAGTTTGACCTGAACCGCAAAATCGACGCGGCTGCGCGCGAAGTACAGGGTGCCATCAATGCCAGCCGGGTTGACTTGCCCGCTGCGCTGCGCAGCAACCCGACGTATCGCAAAGCCAACCCTGCCGCTGCGCCGATCATGATTTTGGCGCTGACGTCCAAGGTGCGCACGCCGGGGCAAATTTACGACGATGTATCGAGCCTGCTGCAGCAAAAGATTGCGCAAGTGCCGGGTGTGGGTGATGTGGAACTGGGCGGCGGCTCGTTGCCTGCGGTGCGGGTGGAGTTGCTGCCGTTTGCCCTGAACCGCTACGGCATCAGCACGGAGGACGTGCGCGCTGCCCTGCAGGCATCCAACGCCAACAGGCCCAAGGGTACGATTGAAGAGAACAGCGATGGCCAGGGCAACGGTAAGGACCAACGCCTGCAAATTTACGCAGTCGGCAACACCGCGACAGGCGGGCGAAAAGCGGCGGACTACCAGGGCTTGGTAGTCGCCTGGCGCAACGGCGCAGCGGTACGGCTGCAAGATGTGGCCGAGGTGCGTGACGGTACTGAAAACACCAACACGCTGGGACTTTTTAATGGCGAAGCGGCAGTGATTGTGTTGATACGCCGTCAGCCTGATGCGAACGTGATTGCCACTGTCGATGGCATTCGCGCGCTGCTGCCTGAACTGCAAGCCCAGTTACCCCAGGACGTGAAGCTGTCGATCGCGTCTGACAGCACCAACTCCATTCGTTCTTCGTTGCTGGAGATTGAAATCACGCTGCTCATTTCCATCGTACTGGTGGTGTTGGTGGTCAGCGCTTTTCTGCGCAGCGCACGTGCTACGCTGATTCCGGCGGTGGCTACCGTGGTGTCCCTGCTGGGTACTTTCGGCGTCATGTATTTGCTGGGTTTTAGTTTGAACAACCTGAGCCTGATGGCGCTAACCGTGGCTACTGGTTTTGTGGTGGACGATGCGATCGTTGTGCTGGAAAACACCAGCCGCCACATTGAGGCCGGGATGGACAGATTCAAAGCGGCGTTACTGGGCGCACGAGAGGTGGGTTTTACCGTGCTGTCGATCAGCTTGTCGCTGGTGGCGGTATTTATCCCGCTGCTGTTCATGGGTGGGCAGGTGGGGCGTTTGTTTCGCGAATTTGCCGTGACCTTATCGGTCGCCGTGTTGATCTCTCTGGTCATCTCATTGACCACCACGCCCATGATGTGCGCCTGGCTGCTCAAGCCGCATGCGCAAACAAAACAAGGGCGAGTAGCGCGCTGGTTTGACAACGGTTTCAAGCGCGTATTGCGCGCTTATGAAGTCAGCCTGGACTGGGCGCTGCACATGCGCTGGCTGGTGATGCTGATTTTGGTCGCTGTGGTGGGTTTGAATGCATACCTGTTCGTCAAAATTCCCAAAGGGTTTTTCCCGCAGCAAGACACGGGGCAAATCAATGGTGGCTTGCGGGCTGACCAGAGCATTTCATTTCAGGCTCTGCAGGCCAAGCTGAGGGAGCTGGCCGACATTGTCCGGGCTGACCCTGCGGTTGACACCGTGGTGGCGTTTACCGGTGGGGGCAGGGCGGGCGGCGGCTTTATGTTTATCAACCTCAAGCCGCTGGCGCAGCGGCCTGATGCGGTGGGTGGCCAGGCGGTGATAGCGCGGCTGCGCCCGCAACTGGCGCGGGTCACGGGCATCAGTTTATTTTTAGGCACCGTGCAAGACCTGCGTGGCGGTGGGCGCAGCAGCAGCTCGACTTACCAGTACACGCTTAAAAGCGACAACACGGCCGACCTGCGCAAATGGGCGGCGCGCCTGGCTGACCAGATGAAGCAGCAGGACGCCCTGACAGATGTTGATACCGATCAGCAGGAAAACGGCGTAGAAGCGATGGTGACCGTTGACAAAGACAGCGCATCGCGCCTCGGTATCACATCGCGTGATGTGGACAACGCGCTGTATAACGGCTTTGGCCAGCGCCAGGTCGCCACGATATACAGCGACATCAACCAGTACAAAGTCATCATGGAAGTCGCACCGCGCTACCGGCAAAGCCCCGAGTCGCTGAAAGACATTTTTGTACCAGTGCGCGCAGCCGGTGTGGGCGTGGCCAATGTGGCCAGCCTGGTGAACCCTGCATTGCGTGATCAATCAACCGGCCAGGCCTTGAGCACCACAGCCAGAACCATGGTACCGCTGTCGGCGATTGCAAAGTTTTCTGAAAGCCCCAGGGCATCGAGTGTCAACCACCAGGACGGCGAACTGGCCACCACCGTGTCGTACAACCTGGCTGAGGGTGCTACCTTGCAGCAAGGCCAGGATGCCGTTAAACAGGCTGAAGCTGACATTGGCCTGCCCAGCAATGTGCGCGGCAGTTTTCAGGGCACGGCACGCACCGCGCAAGAGTCCCAAGGCCAGCAGCCGTTGCTGATTTTGGCGGCGTTGGTGGTTATTTACATTGTTCTTGGGATTTTGTATGAGAGCCTGATACACCCGATCACGGTGTTGTCAACGCTGCCGTCCGCCGGTGTGGGCGCGGTGCTGGCGTTGATGATCTTCAAGCTCGACTTTTCCATCATCGCGTTGATTGGTGTTTTTTTGCTGATCGGCATTGTCAAAAAAAATGCCATTTTGATCATCGACTTTGCGATTGATGCCGAGCGTGCGCGCGGCTTGACTGCACTTGAGGCTGTGCGTGAGGCTTGCCTTTTGCGCTTTCGCCCGATCCTCATGACCACTCTGGCAGCCATCCTTGGCGCGCTGCCGCTGGCGATCGGTTTTGGTGAAGGCGCAGAGCTGCGCCGCCCGCTGGGTATTGCCATCATTGGCGGCTTGATTGCCAGTCAACTGCTCACGCTCTTGAGCACGCCGGTCGTGTACGTGCTGCTGGACAAGCTGCGCAAGCGCGGCGCACATGAGCTGCATTTGGCTCGAGCCGCCCCAGAGCAGGCGGCTATGAAACAGGTGACCATTTAACAGCGGATTATTTTTATGCGTCCAACCAACCTCACTATTCATCCTGCTCAAGTTGCTCTGGCAGCACTCGTTTTGCTCACCGCAGGCTGCGCCGTCGGCCCTGCTTACCAGCGGCCCACCACGCCAGATGTCATGGCCTATAAAGAAGCGGGTGACTGGGTTGTGGCTGCTCCTGCTGACGCACTCGAGCGTGGGCCATGGTGGCAGTTGTTCAATGACCCGGTGCTCAATGATTTGGCAGCACGGGTTGAAGTGTCTAACCAGAATGTGGCGGCTGCGGTAGCGGGGTATGCACAGGCGCGGGCGCTGGTGGCCGAGCAGCGTGCTGGGCTGTTCCCGTCAGTCACGCTTGGCGGTGGGGCCAGCCGATCTGGCAACGGGGGTGGTACGGCCAATCCCGCCACCAATGCCGCCGCAGGCAACCGCAGCAGCAGCAACTACCAGGCCAGCCTGGGTGCGGCCTGGGAGCCCGATGTGTGGGGCCGGCTGCAAAGCGTGGCCAATGGTACAGCAGCCACAGCCGCTGCGAGCGCTGCTGACCTGGCCACAGCCCGCCTGTCAGCGCAAGGCGAGCTGGCCATCAACTATTTTTCGCTACGCCAGCAAGACGCACAAAAAGCCTTGCTCGCCAGCACACTGGCGGGCTACGCGCGCGCACTCGACATTGCGCAAAATCGCTTTACTGCTGGCGTTGTCGCCAAAACTGATGTGCTGCAAGCGCAAACCCAGCTGGCCAACGCCAAGGTTGATGAGGCAGGCCTGCAGCGCACACGCGCCCAGCTGGAGCACGCCATTGCTGTGCTGGTGGGCCAGGCGCCGGGCAACTTCACTTTGCCAGCCGTCGCTGAATGGAAGCCCACTGTGCCTGATGTGCCGGTGGGCGTGCCGTCAACCCTGCTACAGCGCCGGCCAGACATCGCCGCCGCCGAGCGCCGCGTGGCCAGCGCCAACGAGCAAATCGGTGTCGCCAAAGCGGCTTTCTACCCGAGTTTGAGTTTGAACGCATCCCTGGGAACAGCGGCTAGTCGTGTGGCTGATCTGTTCAGCGCGCCTACCGCTTTGTGGTCACTGGGCTTGTCGGCTGCGCAGGTGTTGTTCAAAGGCGGCGCACTAAACGCCAGGCTGGACGGGGCAGAGGCCGCGCATGCACAGGCTGTGGCGCGCTACCGTCAGGTCGTGCTGTCGGCATTTCAAAATGTTGAAGACCAGCTGACAAGCGCCCGAGTATTGCAAATCCAGCAGGCGCTGCGCGCCCAGGCATCCAGCGCAGCCGACCAGGTCGAGCAACAGGTGCTGAACCGCTACCGCAGTGGTCAGGTTAGCTACACCGAGGTCATCACGGCGCAAACCACCGCCTTGAATGCCCGGCGTGCGCTGGTACAAAGTACGGCCGACCGCCAAACGACAGCGGTGGCGTTGATTCAGTCTTTGGGCGGTGGCTGGGTGGGCACACCTTGATGGTGTTTGCTGTAAATTTAATAGCTGTTTGCACCCGTATTTGTTGGGATTAAACCGTTTTAAGGGGTGAAAACTGTACCTGCCAAGCGCTCTTTTGCGCGTCAAAATTCAGAGCTAAGCAGCACCAGGGAGGTCGCCCCATCGTCAAACTGTGGATCAAATTTTCTAGCTTTCATAAAGTGGTACCTCTTCTGCGCGTGCGCGACGAATGGATATCAGCCGAATACTGACTCGCCGATAGGTAATGACAGCCGACCAATGTTTCCCGTCAATTAGCCCGATCACCAAAAACGAGTGCTGCCCAACGGTTAAGCTCCGCGGCTACCGAAGGCCGTCTGCTACAACGAAGGCTTAGTCTCTATGCCACGCAAAAGCACAAAGTCCGCTTGCATTTCAAAGCCAGCGCTGTACTGCTTCAGCTGTGTCCGTCGGTCTGGTGTTGAAGCACAGCCTGGCTTGAGGAGCGTGCGCGTGCACGACATTTATCAACTTTTCAAACAACAGGAAGTTTCCTGCAATTGTTCGTACGCCCGCCCCAATCAGGATGCAGTCAAATCGTTTCTGCTCCAGTTGGGCTTGCACAACAGCCTCAGCAGTTTCGCCAAAATCGGTCAGGCACATTTGCACGTCGTAGCCGAGGTTAGTCAGGCTGTCTTCAGAAGCTTTGAGGCCAGCCAATACTTTCGCTGCGTCCATGCCGGGGTAGGCTGCGTAGTCGGGGTCAGAGAAATCGATGAGTGTTGGTTGCAAGCCAATCACCAAAACACTTTTCCTGTCTATCATATCTTTCTCCAGGTAGTTTGTGCTTGGCGCAAAGCTCGCACGGTGATCATTGTGTACGTGCAAAGCGCATGCGAGTTTAGTATTTGTGTTGCTGCCGTACGTTTGACGGAAGCGGCCTTTGGAACGTCCGCTTGGTGGATTGGTCAGGTGCCGCGAACGGCAAGCGACGACAGACGTTGCAGGCGCTCATTCGGCTTGCTTGAGCATCACGACGTGTGAGACGCTGGCGACTGAACGACCGGAGCCAACGATGAAGCTCTGGAATCGGGCACCGGAATCGAAGGACCGAGCGACCATAAATTGGCCTCGATACTGCCAGCGACTTGATGCGGTCTTTATGAACACAGGGATGGCGCTCCGCTGACGCGCGAACAGCGCACTGACAGGACCTGTTCGTGCGCCCCGGCCACACAGCACGACCTCAGGCGCCTGAGGACTGAATTTCTTGCTGAGGCAGGCGGCCACGATGACCCCATTGCTGGTAGGCAAGCACGACACAGTGCTACCACCGAGCTGCGAATGGATCTCGCGTCGTGTGTATTCAGAGCCGGGCGTGAACATTGCATGTCTTCTGGAACGTGACTTGCGAACTCGGCAGGCGGCGAAAAGCCCAGCTGCTTGCCGCCCGCTGGAATAATTTTTTGGGCGCAACTGATGCGGTTAACTGCGCGACCACGTTGTATCCAATCGACGCACCAGAAAAAAGAGGATCAACAATGCGCCAAGCCATGCAATTTTTGGGGTCTGGAAGTACAGATATTTTGCGACGCCGTCCAATACCAGGAAGCAGGCCAAGCCCCCGAACCAGCTCACGACAGTAGCCGCTATGATTTTCAGGAAATGGCTGATGCTTCTCTTCTTGGCTTGGAGCGCGAATAGCAGGATGAGAGCCTCCACTGAAAGCGCAGCTATCACTGACGGAACCAAGACAGGCCACGCTTCTGCTTTGAATAAGCGCCAGTATATTGAAGTTGACAAAATGACAATTGCAGTTGCTGCGCACTGGGCAGCAGTGGAGAAAAGAAACAATTTAAATCGCTGGTCATTCATTGCGGCGCCCGACGTAATGTAGCGAGCAAAACGTGATCTCTATACTGACCTCTGCTCGATAAACTGGACATCAAAATTCCTTCAAAGCTGCTGGTAGCCTGGTTTGACGGCGAGTGCTCTTTATAAAACCGGCGTTATAAATTTTCGATGAAACCTGGTACTGCACCTCTGTAGGCTGTACGCGTGACGGATCAAGTGGTAAGCGCATTCGAGACTTGCACTATAGCCTTAGGGCATAACAGGTGTATGTTTATTGGGTGCTTTCTTCCAGGCTGCTGGCCACTAATGGGCTGCCTTAGCGTTTGCCTGCAATCAGGCGCTCAACGCACCTGATATTGCATCGATGATCCTTCGAAGATGTAAATTCTACGAATGTACGCTATTGATTTAATATCTGCCGACGCTCGTATTCATTGACTTTCCGCTACTTTTGTCAGCCAAAAACCGGCCATTCCAAGGGTCCAACGGCGGTTTTGCCGCAATTAGCCGTGGCGCAGCAGGTTTTCAGTCTGATATCGTGCCATCATGCAGTCACTGATGCGCTGGCCCGCAGCGCAAAAAGCAAGGAGTTCCAGATGCCGATTTTCAAGTGCCGCCCCTCGGTCTCGTTTTTATTGTCGCTTTCGGTTTCACTGCTGGCCGCACCGCAGGCGATGGCCTGCTACACGGTCTACAACAAGGCCAACGTGGCGGTTTATTCCAACATCTCGCCGCCGATTGACATGAGCTACCAAATCCACGAGCGCTTGCCTGCTGTGTTTCCGGGTGGGCACATGGTGTTTGGCAGCAGCACCGATTGCCCCTTGATCGATGCGCGCACCGCTGTATCCGAGCTATCAAATGTGGCTGCAACCGCTAAGCCAGCCTCCAGTCGTAACAGTCGAAATAGCCGTGCAGGCAAGTCGAAAAATTCGACCGCTGATGCCGTCAAGCCCTGATCTTTCAGGCATCCGGTGGCTGCTCACTTGCCTTTGATCGCCAGCAACTCCACCTCAAACACCAGCGTTGCGTTCGGCGGTATCAGACCACCTGCGCCGCGCTGGCCGTAGGCAATGCTTGCCGGGCAAGTCAGCTTGGCTTTACCGCCGGTCTTCATCAACTGCACGCCTTCTGTCCAGCACGGGATGACGCCGTTGAGCGGGAACTCGGTGGGCTCGCCGCGCTTGTAGGAGCTGTCAAACTCCTTGCCGTCCGGGAAGCTGCCCTTGTAATGCACCTTGACCCGGTCAGTCGCCGCTGGGCTGCTCCCCTCGCCGTCTTTCAGGGAGCGGTACACCAAGCCGCTTTTGGTGACCTTTGCGCCAGCTTCCCTGGCAGCGGCGGCAAGTACTGCGTCAGACTGTGCCCAGCTTGTGGTGGCCAGCAGGGTGAAGGCGGTTGCTATCAATATGGAACGCATGAACAATCCTTTGTGGTTTCAATATCTACAGGTCATTCTCCTACAAAGTACACCGTTCAACAGCTACGTTGCCCGGACAAATTAGTGGTATGTTGAGAGGTGTACAGTTTTCAAACAACGGACATCGCCCACCCCATGGCCCTCATCACCTACATCCTTGAAGACAGCGCCACCATTCGTGAAAATTTGATCTCAACTCTGGAAGAAATCGCTCCGGTAAAAGTTGTTGGTTTTGCCGAGACCGAGAACGAAGCCAGCGCATGGCTTTCACACCACAATGGTGACTGGCAATTAGCAATAGTTGACCTGTTTTTAAAAGAAGGCACCGGCCTCGGCGTGCTCAAGCGTTGCCAAAACCGCAATGCTGACCAGAAGGTCGTAGTGCTGACCAACTACGCCACCGGCGACATCAGACAGCGCTGCGCCGAGTTGGGCTCCGATGCCGTTTTTGACAAGTCCAACGAACTTGACGAACTTCTTGACTACTGCATGCAAGCGACATCGCGCAAAGACTTCCATTAGCCCCTCACCAAACAGTTGCTGCTTTCAAGGCAAACGCTTTAGTGGCCCATAACAGGCCTGCAGGGATGGTGTTTTGCAAATGATTAACTGGTCTTTTGCGGGGCTGAGCTGTATAAATTTGGTGGCGTTTAGCCCAATCTCGTCCACAACATCGCCGGAGCAATCTTTTTTCGCGTTGTGCCGGGTAGATATTTCGATCATCCTGTAAAAGCCTTGCACGTCTGGTGCGTTGTTGGCTGCGTAGCGCCACTCGGTAATGGCGTCCCCACTGATGCCAAGCAGCACACCATTTGCGCGGTATTGCAGAGTCTCGTTGCATTTGCCGTCAAACAGCGTCCAGCTCGAGGTGCCGACTAAAGGATGGTTACTGGGCACAGTTTGGGCCAGACTTGCAGGCAGGTACGACGCAGTAAGCAGCAGAAAAACTGCGGCTGCGAGTGCTGTTTTGTGGGTGGTGAATGGGTAGGCGTTTGGTTGTTTCATGGTCGGGTGGTCTGGATCAGCTGTCCAATCAATGCGCTATCGACTTCAATCCGCTATTTATTTAATAGCTGCTTAGGCCTGTATTTTCGGACTACAGGCCAATTCCATACTAAAAAAAGACGATTTTCAGGCATTCTCAGACTTTTCAGGCAGACATTCGGTGATGTGTTCAACCCGCCACCAGGCAGGCAGCAGGTTTCGCACCTCGGGGCGGGTAAAGCGGTCGTCCATCAGGTAAATCACACCGGTGTCCTCCTGGGTGCGAATCACCCGGCCAGCGGCCTGCACCACCTTCTGCAGGCCAGGGTAGAGGTAGGTGTAGTTGTAGGCTTTGCCAGTTGCATCGCCCTGCGTTTCAAAATACGCCGCCATGCGGGTTTTGATCTCTTCATTCACGGCGTTAACCTGCGGTAGCCCGAGCGTCGCGATAAATGCACCGATCAGCCGCGTGCCTGGCAGGTCAATGCCTTCTGCAAACGCACCGCCCAGCACCGCAAAGCCAATGCCTTGCGATTCGGTCGTGAAGCGGCGCAAGAAGCGTTCGCGCCCAGGCTCGTCCATTTGGCGGGTTTGCGCCCAGGTGGTGATGTGCGGGTGGCGCTGGGCAAAACATTCTCCAAGTTTTTGCAGGTAGTCGTAGCTGCTGGTAAAGGCCAGGTAGTTGCCTGGCGTTTTGTCATGCTGCCGCGCCATCAGCGAGGCAATCAGGGTGAGCGACTGGTCACGGTCGTTGTAGCGGGTAGACACATTGCGCACGGCGGCAACGTACAGCTGCTCTGGCGAAAACGGTGACGCAACATCGATCCAGGCAGTCGTCTGCGGCAGGCCCAGCGTTTCTTTATAAAACTGCGGCGGGCTGAGCGTGGCTGAAAACAGCGCAGCAGAATGGGCGGTCGTAAAACGCGGAGTTAAAAATGGTGCGGGCACGATGTTGCGGATGTTCAAGGTGGCGCAACCACCACCGCTTTGCAGTAATGCGTTTTTCCCTAAATCGTCTTCATGCAGCGTGATGTCAAACATGGAATGACTGCCGAAACTTTCAGCCATGCGCGCAAAATGCAGCGCCTCAAAATAAAAGGCCTGCAAGTCAGCATCCACCCGCGTTGGATTCGCCACCAGAAAATCTGTGATCGCGCTATTGGCTTGCTGCAACGCTTTTAGAAAGTCAACCGGCAACTCGTGAACAACCAGATAGTCTTCAAGCTGCGTTTGATGTACATCGCTGAAGGCGCGATTCAACTTGTCGAGAACGCTGCGTACTGCCTTGGGCGCTGCGGCATGCACTGCCTGCAATTGCTTTTGGCTTAACGCAGCTGAGTACATGCTGCGCGCCCGTTCCATCATGTTGTGTGCTTCGTCCACCAGCACACTCACGCGCCACTGGTGCCTGACCGTCATGCTGTGCAACATGGCACTGGTATCAAAGTAATAGTTGTAGTCGCCCACCACCACATCACTCCATGTCGTCATCTCTTGCGCCAGGTAGTAGGGGCACACACGGTGCGACAAAGCGACATCGCCCAGCGCAGTTTTGCTGAGTGCGCCTTGGCTTGCTGACTGCACAGCGGCATACCTTGCCTGTGGCAAGCGGTCATAAAAACCCTTGGCCAGCGGGCAAGAATCGCCATGGCAGGCTTTGTCCGGGTGTTCGCATGCTTTGTCTCGCGCTACCAGCTCCAGCACGCGCAAGGGCAGGCTGGTGGTGCTTTTTTCAACCAACGCCAGCGCATCCAGTGCCAGCTGGCGGCCCGGCGTTTTGGCTGCCAAAAAGAACAGCTTGTCGAGTCGCTGGGTGGGCATCGCCTTGAGCAGTGGAAAGACAGTCCCCATCGTCTTGCCAATTCCCGTTGTAGCTTGCGCCATCAGGCATTTGCCGTTGCTGGCCGTTTTATAAACTGCCTCGGCCAAGGCGCGTTGGCCGGGCCTGAAGGTGGGGTGCGCAAAGGCCAGCTTGCTCAAAGCCACATCTCGCGCCGTGCGGTGCGAGAGCTCGCGTTCAGCCCAGGCTAGAAACAGCTCACACTGATTTTCAAAATACTCTTTCAAGGCGGCAACCGGGAACAGTTCAACCAGTGGCGTTTCCTGTGTGCTGGCAACGTCAAAGTACACCAGCGCCAGGTTGATGTCTTTCAAGCCCCTGGCCTTGCACAGCAACCAGCCGTAAATTTTGACCTGTGCCCAGTGCAGGGCACGCTTGTTGTCGGCCATGGTGTGCAAGTCGCCACGGTAGGTTTTAACTTCTTCCAGCTGATTGCTCTCAGGGTCATAGCCGTCGGCGCGGCCGCGTACGGTGAGGGTTTTATAGTTGCCCTCGAGGCCGACTTCAGACTGGTAATTGGCGTCCCGCCGTGAGGCCACCAGCGAATGACCCGCCATACCCTCTTGCGCAGAAGGTGCAGGCGTAAAACGCAAGTCCAGGTCACCATGTTTGGCAGTGAATTCGCACAGGGCACGAACGGACACGCAGTAGTTCAAATGCGGCTCTTGAATCGGGTGGACACTGGAGGAACAAATGGCATAGCGTCCAAGTTTATAGGGTGACAAGGGCGACTGCCCCGGTCACCCCCATACATTGCTACTTTCTACCCAGGTTTTGCACTGCATCCACCATCATGAGGGTACCCGATTCGATCAGCAAAATATCGCTGGCAATGCGCACATATTTGTGACTTGCGGGCGGCGCGATACTGCTGGCCGTAGTGTTTGCGGATCACTACCTGCTGCGGCTCCGTGAAGTAGTTGCTGACCCGGATATCCGCTGCCCCACCTTCGTAGTTGCCTTTTTCTTTTTGTTCATATTTGCCGTTTTTGCCCTGGCCAGCCCTTTCTGGCTTTCTAGCCAATGCGGTTCCAGCTGAAACTCGGATGACCAGCACTTCTGCGATAAGCAGGGGAAGGAATTTTTCATCCAGAGGGTTGCTTTAATGCTTTTGCAGATGCAGCGTGGTGCTGTGTCTGCTTGAGATTTAACGCCTGTACCTCGCTACTGCTTGGTTTTTAGCCCCCGGTTTAGAGCCCCAAGTTTGCAGCATCTGCTCAAGGTTGCGCTGAGACTTGTACCGCAGCAGCCATCACTGCCGCCAAAACGCCAGCAATGTAAAAGCCGTAAGCCAGCAGGCGTGACGAGGGTTTTTTGAAGCGCATGCTCCTTCTGGAGTGGTCAAGCGTGTTCATGGTGTTCTTGGCTGGTGTGAGACGGATTTATGAAACAGGTTCGTATTTCAACGCAGCGTCGCAGATTTATCCAGTAACTTTGCAAGGCTTTTCAAGCATTTACAAATCAGATACCTGCTTCACCGAGTGAGCGCCTTTTTTAAACCAGCCCTCAGCAGTCTCGGCGTTAATGAGCGTTTTATCCGATGCACTCCGCTTCAAACTTGAAGATGGCTCCATGCGCCAAGCTGCCAGCTGGCACGCCGTATTAAGCAACTACGCCAACTGCGTCGGCTTGCAATGAAGCCTGAAGCAGACCTAACGCATACCGAAAAATGACAATACCAGCCCGATAACGACAACGAGGCCCACGATATAGATGACGGAGTTCATGGTGTTTTCTTTCAAGAAATTTGTTGGAATATCAGCAACTTGACTATGCATGGCGGGTTGCGCTGGCCCTGTAGGCTGACGGACAGGCTTGCCGTCGGACGGCTTGCCGTGAGCCTTGTTGTTAGTTCTGAATTTGAGCTGTTAAGTTATTCAATGATGTAACTTGAACTCTTATCCTGATCATGCCCACAGCGACACTTCGCGCCGTCGGCGGCTCAGTCGTCACGGCCATACCTGAAGGCATGCTTGGAATGGTTTGTTTGCGAGCTGGCTCCAAGATGCACATCAATCCAAGCCAGCGGCGCCTGATTGTGGTGCCGCAAAAAAAGAAGTGATGCAAGTTGTCTGAGCTGCTGGCTCAGTGCAACCCAGCCCTGCCCCTCAATGCTGACGAACAGGAGCGGGTGGGTTCGCCCGGCGCTGGTCCTGAAGAGAATAAGCCGGGTAAATAATGAAGATCTCAGCGCTTGGCGGCCTTTGGTTTGCCAATCTGAACCCAAGCGCTCCAAGAGCAACGAGGCGAACGCGCTGTTTTGGTTGTGCCTGAAAAAGATTTTAACTGCCTTGGCCTGTGCGTGGTGTGCCCGATAACACACGGCGGATCGCAGACGCGCTACGCAGGCTTTGCCGTGACGCTGACGGGATCAGGCTACGAAACGCCAGGTATGGTTATGTGCAACCAGCCCGGAACTATTGATCTGGTCGCTCGTACGGGGCGCTTTGGTCAGAAAGAGGGAGATGAGTTGCTGGAAGAGATGCTTGCGCGGTTGCAGCCAATTTTCGAGTGAAATACCTTATCAAAATGCTGTTTATTGCGTAGCCACCAGATATTTATTTTACTGGCCTGGAAATAAAAAAAGCCGTCAAGAGAAGTCTTGACGGCTTTTCCTGCATAGCTCCATCTGTGGCGTTCAGCACGCCCGCAAGCGAAGTTTTAAGCAGAACTTTTGCGATAGCGCAGCGATTATCTGGCCGGGATCAGAATAATTGTGTCTGATCTGGTTTGCGGCTGAATGTTGGTTACTTCCGCGCTTCTGGGCACAACAACCGTTTCAACCTGCGTGATCACTCCACCACCGGCTACGCTGCCTTGTGGTGAACCTAAGCCTGCTACGCGCGCTTCGCAGGCCACTTTGTCGGCGCCTTGAAAGACATTGCAGCGGGCCAGGGCATTGGCTCTGAACTGCCCGCCTGAGTTATCAAGTTGGCCAGCGCGCTTGGCGGCGTTGGCGTTGCGCACTTCTCTCATGCAGGTTTCGCGGCTTTGCTGGGTCGTGCCGTTGTTGCAGGCAGCCATTTCGCTAGTGGCATTACCTGTGGCATCAATGCCAGTGGTGCCAGAAGCGATTTGGGCAGTTGCGGTGACTGCCAGCAAGGCAGTCAAAGAAAAAGCGCACAGACTTTTTGCAATAGAGTTCAGATTTGAACCGGGGCTGATAACTGTCATCTTTATCTCCTGTGTCGACCCGTGGTGGGCTGATAAATAAAGATTACCGATGCAGCGCCGTTGGTCTTGAAGGGCAATGGAGCGAGCACTGCGCCCTGACCGCCTGTACGGCTGTAGGAATTGACCTGTTAGCGATGGATCAGGTTGACCAGATGCGCGGGCTGGTAGCGTTCAGTTGCCACAACTGGCTGCGCCAGGCCAGCCACACGCTTCGCAACAGGGCCATGGCAGGCTCCACCACCGGAGCCAGTACACGAACCAGCACCACTTGCCCGTCCGGGCTGGTAGCACCGGCAGTTACGCACAAGGGATGCGCCTGTATCACCTGGCGCGCTGCGTCAAGTGCGTCCTGCCTGCGCTGTCGTTTCAGCTTGCTGCCTGACATAAAAAACAGCGTGGCAAAGCAGCGATGTCCAGCGAGGCCGAGCGGGCTGTTCAGCAACAGGTCATCGAGCGCTTTGATGTTGGCACGCTCCAGCCACACGCCGGGCATCTCAAGGTGCTGGCAAAAATGACCGGATTTAAATGGCTTGGCTGCCAGCGGCAAACCCAGCGCTGTCACGTCCCAGCCCAGCATTTCAGCGCCGGGCTTCAGGTTGAGCGTTAAACGGTTTTCAGCGAGGCAGCCGTTGTAGGCAATCGCTTCCAGCGGCAGCCACTCCATGCGTGCATCGGTTGCCACGCTGATGGTTGTGCGCTGCAAAGCGGGCGCGCCTTCTGATCGGTAAAACCGCGTCGCGCCGGGTGTTGTCAACAAGCCATGCGCGCCCGGTGCTACGTCAATCGTTAAATCCAGCACGTCGCCGCCGACCAAACCGCCTGGCGGATGTACCAGTACGTTGTGGCAAATCGCATCGCCCTCGGGGTACAGGCTTTGCAAAATACGCAGTGGTCCGGTGTGGCAGTGGCGGGCGACGCTGCGGCCCGTTTCCAGCTGGTAATCAAGATCAAGTTTGGCGTGCCATGGCATGGCAATAGTTTAAGCGCGCATGGTTCAATTTTTGCTGGTATCAAATGCGTTGAGTAGAAGCGTCCAATCGGCACCGTCGTGATACAGATGGGAAATTACCCATGATTTCTAACCCAAGGAGCGCTTCACGCTGGTCACCTAACACCCTGCTTTTCGAAAATTCTGGTATGCCGTCATGCCTTTGAGCACCCTGGCAGATGGCCCACAGCCCTTCACCTTGCTGGGTGAAAACATCGTTGTATTTCTATACGCCAACGGCCAGCCTGCCGCGCTGCGCGACCGCTGCTGCTACCGCACGGCCAGGCTGTCAAAAGGCTGGTTCTTACGCCGAAACCGTGATCGACCCGGCTAATCCCGAGCGATTTCAACGGATCAGCGGCGTGAAGGATGCGATCACCACCCGGCAGATGCGCAACGCTTATTTTTTGCCGTTTTCACGGCGGCTGGATATTGAATACACATCCGGTATCCGGCACGTCATCATCGACTGCTTCACGCCGATAGACAACGGCAGCATGATGCTGTGCCAATGGCTGTTCAGAAACGACACCGAGGCCGATTGCCTGGCGCAGATGCTGATTGATTTTGATGCCGAGATCACACTGGAAGAAAAGGAATCTTCGAATCGACAGACCCAGATGTCGTGGTTCACCCGAGGCGGCGAGGCACTGAGTTCTCCGTGGATTCAGACCGGCCGAGCATTTTGATGCGCCGCAAAGTGATGGAGTTGTTAACTGTACACGGCGAATCCGAATTACATGGTTAAGCTGGATTGCTATAAAAATACTGGTTGCTTGATCCCAATTTTTTAGCGCTTAAGTCAGCTTTTTGTCTTCGCTTTTGGCTTCAGCCATGGCTTCGGGCTCTAGCGCTTCGGCGTAGCAGTTCATACGGATGAAAAAGCCCCATGCGGCCAGCATCACCGCCGCCGCCAACAAGATACAGGCCGCATACACAAGCTGAACCGGCTCTTCGTGTGCAGCTTTGAAGGTGGCGACCAGCGCTTCGATGGAAATGGCGACCACCACGACCACCAAAAAGCGTGACAGGAAACGCCTTACCCGGGTCGGCCCGCTGATTTGCGCATCTCGTACTACTTCTTCTTCCGTTATCGTCTGCGCAATCTGCAGGGCTACTACCGCCGCTGCCAGCAACCCAATGGCCTCAATCACCCCCTGTGCCGCGTCGCGGTCTTGCCCGGCAACCAGGGCGACCCAGCCGGATTTTCCAGCGATGAATATCAATCCCAAAGCCCCGCAGGCAAAAAGCCCCGCCATACAGGCGTGAATGATAGAAAAAAGGCCATGGATAATTTTCATGGTGGGCGCTTTCCAAAAGAATCGGTAAGAAAATAAAACAATCAGGGTCAAACTCCAACGTTCTCAAACAGCTTCACATTTAATAGCTGCTAAACCTTATATCAATTCGGCTACAGGCCGAAACGGGCATAAAAAACGACTTAAAGACAGCGTTTGATAAAATTAAAACTTCACCAGCGGCAAGTTGAGCTGTGAACCGGCTGCGATTGCCCTCAGGCATGTAAAGATTCCAGCGCCATTTCTGGCGCAGCGATCACGAAACGGCTTGTCTGGGCTGCCTTGCCTTTTGAAATGGCCCTGGGTTCTTTTAGGCTACCGAGCAAATCTTCAAACAGTATCTTGTCCATCTCCACACTTACCACACCAAATCACCGCGCTCGGAGTCTTGCAACAGGTGATTTGCAGTGTGCGGTTTTTGGTCATCGCGGCTGAGGGCCGAGGGTTGACGGTTTAGCGCCTGCCGCGGCGACACCCTATTTTTTAGCTTTTTTAGGCGTCCGGCTCTTTTTAGATTTTTCAAAGTCCTCGGTGCTGGGAGCACCCTGGTCAGAGGGCTTGCGCATGTGCTCCTTGCTGCCGTGCGCAATGCGCTC
>Ga0105050_10001678_pt1 | contig 32962 bp, 33 predicted proteins | sample FRY01_FD_78088 | JGI IMG/M metagenome (GOLD analysis project Ga0105050, IMG submission 78088) | Freshwater microbial communities from Lake Fryxell liftoff mats and glacier meltwater in Antarctica - FRY-01 | ecosystem: Environmental > Aquatic > Freshwater > Ice > Glacier meltwater ...
GGCGAACCAGTGTCGTGTTCTTTGGTTGCATATTCCGAAATCAGGCGGGTTTTTTCTTCAACAGTGATCGACATCGGGATCTCCATATTGGGGGTGACGGCACAAGCCGGGATGTCGTCCAGCAAGGCCCTTGGGTGCCCGGAAATTGTGCCGGATGCGCGCGTATAGGGGAAAATCACCAAAAAGAAAAGCTCCATTTCCGCAACCGGGTGTTTGCCGGTGTTTGCGAGGGCACTGGCGTGAAGGTTCGAAATGTGCCATGTTGTTTCTTGTAATTCCGTTGTTTGCCATATGGTTAACGGAAATAATGGTTAACGCGGCGGGTGGCCGCGCCGGGGTGCAGTGGAGGGTTTGGCGTGTTGGGATTGCTGGGGTTACTGGGTGCCTTGTTTGCCGGTGTGGTGGCCGATGCGGCGATTTCCCGCGGCCTGCCTGTGGAGGGCAATGACGGCGAGGATGACGCCACCGAAGGCGAAGCACAGGATGGTGGTGGTATTGACCGGCCAGACATTACCGATGTGCCGGGTGATGGTGCGGGCAATATAAGCGAACCCGCTGATGATACGGATATTTCCGATCCGGATGCGGCGCCGGGTTCAGACGATATCCCCGATGTGACCGATCCGGGGCGCGTGGTGACCGGCGGCGCGGGGAACGATATTCAGGTGGGTGCCGGTGGCGATGATACGGTTGGCGGTGGCGATGGCAATGACCAAAGCGCAGGTCAGGACGGCGACGATCTGATCGATGGCGGTGCTGGCGAAGATGTCGCGCATGGCGGCGCGGGCGATGATACGTTGTGGGGCGGCGCCGATGATGACGTGCTGCATGGCGAAGACGGCGCGGATGAGATTGCGGGCGACGCCGGTGACGACCTGTTGGCGGGTCATGAAGGCGACGACAGGCTTTGGGGCGGGGCTGGCGATGATTCGCTGCTGGGCGGTGCCGGGCAGGATACGTTGCAGGGCGGCGCGGGGGCCGATTGGCTGGCGGGTGGCTTTGGCGACGACGCGCTGGCGGGAGGTGCCGGCAGCGACACGCTGGATGGCAATGACGGCGATGACCGGCTGGACGGGCAGGGCGACGATGCCGTCGATTTCCTGAACGGCGGCGGCGGGAATGATCTGCTGCTGCTGGGGGCCGGCGACATCGCGTCGGGCAATGGCGGTGCCGATGTCTTTTCGCTGGCCGGCGGGGACGGGGCGCTGGCCCGAATAGATGATTTCGATGCGGCGCAGGATGAGATTGTGGTGGTCTATGATGCCGCTGCACACCCTTCGCCGCAGATCTCTCTGGAGACCAGTCTGGCGGGAAATGTGACGGTTCTGCTGGATGGTTTGCCCTTGGCGGTGGTGCAGGGCGGGGCAGGGCTGGATGTAGCGATGATCCGGTTGAGTGTGGCTGCGCCGGGGTAACGAGGTGACAAGGTGATGCGCGGGCACGGGCGCTGGTCGGCGTCAGACGTGCCTGCGGGGGCAACGCGTGCCTGTTGGTTCCCCGTCAGGTTTCAGGCGCTGAGGAACGGCAGAACGGCAGAAAAGTAGACAGAACAGTAGACAGAACAGCCATTTCGCGTTTGGAACAGGCAGTGTGAGTGGCATCCTCGGCAGGCGCGTCGCTCTCGCCGTAGCCGCGCAGGTCGGGGATCAGGACATGGAAATGCCGGGCCAGTTCCGGGGCGACCCGGCTCCAGCACATGCCGTTCTGCGGGAAGCCGTGCAGAAGGATCAGGGGCGCGCCGCGGTCTGCCTGTGGCACGGACAGGTGAATGCCGTTGGTGGCAAGGCGCTGCCGGGTGAAACCGTCGATGGTGGGCATCTGACCTCCGTGTGCGGGCAGCGTGACGCTAGCGGAGGCGGCAGGCAAGCCTTCAGCGCCAGAGCAGCGGTTGCACGAGGTAGCCGATGTAGAGCGGATGCCTGGGCTGGCCGTCCCGATTGAGGCCGAGGTGGTGCAGGGGCCGCCCGGTGGCGCGCAACAGCACCTCCACCGCAGGCCCGCGCCGAAGGTACGCGCCGTGTGCGCCCCAGGCGCAGATGATGCGGTCGGCCCAGAAGGCGCTTTCGACAATCGCCACGTCATTCTGCGGCCCCACCGGATCCGCAGCGGCGCGCATTTTTTTCGGGTCGGTGTCGCGCCATGCGAAGATATTCGTCACGCGGAAGGCCCCGAAACCCAAGGCGCGCGCACGGCGTTCGCAACGCTCCACCGTGGGGTCGTTTTGGTATTCTGTCGCGGTGGAGGGGTTGAGCATCACGAACAACGCCTTTTGCCCGGCGTCGTCCCATGTGCGGGTCAGCAGATAGCGGTAGCTCTCGCAGTCCGAATAAACGGCTGTGGAGGGGGCGTCGCCTTTGGTGTGGGTGCGGGTTATCATCGGGTCCGGAGGTTGTGCATGTGGAGGCGCGCCGCGCGGGGATATTTTTACCAAGATGAAAGGGCAAGACGGGAATGGCGTTCGTCTTGGCCAGTATGCCTTGGCGGGGCACTTGCGCCGAGCCGGGGGGCGGCTTCAGTCATTGAATACACGGCTCGGGTGCAATTCGCCGGCTTTGTAAATGCCGATGGCGACCGCGCGGCCCTGATAGCTGGCCCATGCCTCGTCGCCGTATGCGACCGTCGACGCGATGACCATGCCGGGGTTGCCGTTCTTGAGGCGGGCCGCACCTTCAGGGGTGCAGGGCAGTTCGGGCAGGTCGGCGAGGCCCTTTTCCAGCGGATGCAGCCAGGCATCGAGGGCTTCGGTTTTGGCAAGTTCGTCCAGAGTTGCCAGACTGATGCCCTGATCCGCGTCGAACGGGCCGGACCATATGCGGCGCAGCCATTGGACATGGCCAAGACAACCGAGCGCCGCGCCAAGGTCACGCGCAATGGCGCGGACATAGCCGCCTTTGCCGCAGACCATTTCCAGTTCCACATGGTCGGGGTCGGGGCGGGCAATGAATTCGAGGCTTTCGACCCACAGGGGGCGGGCGGCGATCTCGAAGGTTTCGCCTTCGCGGGCGAGGTCGTAGGCGCGTTCGCCGTCGATTTTCACCGCCGAGAATTGCGGCGGGGTTTGCATGATCTCACCCCGGAAGGCGCCAAGGGCGGCGGCGATCGCGTCATCGGCGGGGCGCGCATCGGAGGTTTCGGTCACGCTGCCTTCGGCGTCGTCGGTGGTGGTGGAAGCCCCGAACTGCACAAGGAAGCGGTAACATTTCAGCGCGTCGGTGATGTAGGGCACGGTTTTGGTGGCCTCGCCCAGTGCAATGGCCAGAACGCCCGTGGCTGCGGGGTCCAGCGTGCCCGCATGGCCTGCCTTGGCGGCATCAAACGCCCAACGGACCTTGGCCACGACCGAGGTGGAGGTGATGCCTGCCGGTTTGTCGACCACCAGCCAGCCCGATACCGCGCGGCCTTTGCGTTTGCGTCCCATGGGGCACCTCCTGAAGCAAAACACGCCTGCTAGCGGCGCCACGTTGCGGCGTCAACGGGGGGTGACAAGGCCGACGACGGGCCCCATCGGAAAGCCGGCGTCGAAACGGCTGAGTTCCGGGGCGTAAAGCCGCGAGATACTGCCATCGAGGTAAAGGGCGTTGGGGGTATCGAGGCCGTCGCGGAACAGGCGGGCGAACTGGTGGAAGGTGACGCCGCTGTTGGAGATGACGAAATAGGCGCGGGTGCCATCGGCGCTGACGCCGACGCCGTTGCGGATGTGACGCGAGGTGGAGGCGGGAAGGAACCGCGGGTGCAACGCGCCGTCGATCACAAGCATGGGGCCGGATTGGTTGGCATGGCGGCAGGCAGGCGGCGCTGCGGCGAAGGCGCGTGATTCGCTGATGGTGAAGGTCTTGCCGATGCAGAACACGCCGTTGGGCAGCAAGCCAAAGTTGCCGGGGCCTGCGGCGGTAACAATAGGGGCGACCCGGGTGCCGTTTACGATCGTCAGGCCCACCGGCGTGCGGCCGGGGTGATACATGCCTGCATTCATGGCGAAAGCGAGTTGCCGGTTTTCGGAGACGAGGCTTTCGTTCACACGGTCGAATGTGCCGAAAGGTTGGCCATCGGGTGCGGTTTGAAACAGCCGCAGGTCGCCTTCGCCGGTTGCCTCGCACACGGTGTAGGATGTGCCGTCGTGATCCATGTCGCGGCAGGCAGCGGCGGCCACTTGCGGGATCAGGACCAGCAGCAGGGCACAAAGAAGATTACGCGTCATCCCCGGGGGTTTCCTGCCCTGCGGCGATGTCGCGCTGCACGGTTTCATTGGAAAACAGACGGCGCGTTTCATCGAGGCGGTCGAAGGTATCGTCGGGGCGGAAGCGCAGATCGGGGGCGTATTTCAGCGTCAGCACCTTGGACACGGCGCGCCGCAATTCGTATTTGTTGCGGCTGAGGGCGGCGATGGCTGCGTCAATCTCGGCCCCGCCAAGCGGCATGACATGCACGGTGGCAATCTTCAGATCATTGGAGCAGCGCACTTCGCCCACGGTGATCGACAGGCGGTTCAGGTCGGGGTCGTGGATCTCGCCCCTTATCAGCACATCGGACAATGTGCGGCGGATAAGCTCTCCGACGCGAAGCTGGCGTTGGGTGGGGCCTGCGCCCGGTGATGTGCGGTTCTGTGCCATGAGTGCGTTTAGGCGCTTTGGGCGCGGTCTGCAACGGTGGGCTTTGCCTGATGCGCGGGAAGCAGGTAAAGGGGGGGGCAAAACAGGGGGTGCCGCATGAATGATTTGCCGGGGATCGTGATAACCGGGGCGTCGGGCCGGATGGGGCAGATTTTGATCCGGCTGGTGCTGGCGTCGGACAAGGCGCGCCTGGTGGGGTGTCTGGAGCGTAGCGGCCATGCGTGGGTGGGCCGCGATGTGGGCAAGGCAATGGGCGGGGCGGCGGTGGGCGTGCCGGTGACGGATGACCCACTGGAGGCATTTGCCAGCGCGCAGGCGGTCATTGACTTTACCGCCCCCGCCGCGACGGTGGAGTTTGCCGCGCTGGCGGCGCAGGCACGGGCGGTGCATGTGATCGGCACCACAGGACTGGAGGCAGAGCATCTGCACAAGATCGCCTGGGCCGCGCATCATGCGGTGATCGTGCGGGCGGGAAATATGAGCCTGGGTGTCAACCTTTTGGTGCAGTTGACGAAAAAGATTGCGGCGGCCCTCGATGATGATTGGGATGTGGAGATTGTCGAGGCACATCACCGCATGAAGGTCGATGCACCATCCGGCACTGCGTTGATGCTGGGGCAGGCGGCGGCTGACGGGCGTGGGGTGGCGCTGGACACGGTGCGCGATGCGGGGCGCGACGGCATAACGGGTCCACGGCAGCGTGGCGACATCGGGTTTTCGGCAATCCGTGGCGGCGATATTGTCGGCGAGCACGACGTGATCTTTGCTGCCGATGGCGAGCGTGTTATCCTGCGCCACATCGCTACGGATCGGGCGGTTTTTGCGCGCGGCGCGCTGCGGGCGGCGCTGTGGGGACAGACGGCCAGGCCGGGTGAATATGACATGCTGGATGTGCTGGGGCTTTAGGCCCGCGATTTTCATTCCCGGTTCATCCGGTTGTGTTTTTTTGACGTATGAAACTTATGGTTTTTCGTCTGCGTAACGCAGATCAGGATGATTGGGGCGCGCCATGGTCAGAATGTGCTTTGCAATGCTTGGATGTCTAGCTTTCGCAGCGCCTGTGATGGCCGAAGAGCTGAATCGTGTCGAGAGAGAAGCCGAATTTGTCGGGCTTGTGTCCGGCAAGGCACTGACGCGGCTTGGCGTGACGCTGGAGGTGGCGGCGGATGGCAGCATCAGCGGGCGCGCCTTCGGCAGGCCGGTGACGGGCGCGTGGCGCTGGAATCGCGGTCTTTTCTGCCGTGATCTGTATTTCGGCAAGCAGGATCTGGGGCCGAATTGCCAGGTGGTGCAAAGCGATGCCGAAACGGTGCGCTTCATCGCGGATGAGGGCAACGGTGACCACGCCGATTTCAGCCTGAAATAGACCTGCCGGGCCGCGCATGTCAGAAGTCTATGGCAAGACCCTTCTTTTCCCAGTCGCCATAGCGCACAGGTTCCAGCCCGTCGCGGCCACCAAGTTCCTTTGGCAACTCCGGAGCTTGCGCCGTTCTGCGGCGTTCTTCAGCCTCGGCCAGGGCGCGGATTGCGGCGGGGGGAAGGGGGTCGGGCATGACGTTGGTTTCCTTGTGCAGTCCTGACCCATGATATACGCCGCTTGGGGTGCGGAACAAGCCGTGCGGCGACAAGGCGGGCAGCAATGGCGGGTGAAGGGCTTTTGGCGCGGGGGGCGGCCGTCGGGTTGCTGAATGCCGTGCTGGGTGACGGCGCCTTGCTGGCGCAGGTGCTGGTGGCGGCAGACGGGCCGCTGGCGGGTCTGACCGCTTCGGACCGCGCACGGGCGCAGCGGTTGGCGCTGGCGGTGCTGCGGCATGTGGAACAGGCGGACCGGGTGCTGGACCCGCATCTGCGAAAGAAGCCGCCGTTGAGCGCACGCAATGTGCTGCGTCTGGCGGTGGTAGAACTGGTCGTGGACGGTGCGGCGGCGCATGGCGTGGTGAACGCGGCGGTCAATCTGGTGCGGCATGGCAACCGGACGGGGCATCTGACCGGGCTGGTGAATGCGGTGCTGCGCAAGGTTGTGGATATGCCGACGCCGTTTGCGGGGATGCCTGCCCAACGGATGCCGCTGTGGCTGCGCAAGCCGCTGGTCGGGGTGTATGGGCGCGATGTGGTCAGCGCGATCGAGGCGGTGCAGGGCGGGCCTGCGCCGGTGGACCTGACGCTCAAACCGGGTGCGGTGGTGGATATTCCGGGGGCAGAAGTGCTGCCGGGCGGTTCCTTGCGCATCACCGGGCCGGTGCAGGTATCCAACCTGCCGGGCTATGCGGACGGGTTGTGGTGGGTGCAGGATGCGGCGGCGGCGCTGGCGGTGCGTCTGCTTGCGCCTGCCAGAGGCGAAAAGGTGGCCGACCTGTGTGCGGCCCCCGGCGGCAAGACGTTGCAGATGGCGGCAGCGGGGGCCTTGGTAACGGCGATTGACATATCGGAACCGCGGCTGGCGCGGCTGCGCACGAATTTGGTGCGGACGGGGCTTTCGGCAAAGGTGATTGCGGCGGATGTGCTGCACTGGCAACCCGAGGGGCCGTTTGACGCGGTGCTGCTGGACGCGCCCTGTTCGGCAACAGGAACAGTGCGGCGGCATCCGGATCTGCCCTTTGTCAAGGACGGGTCGGAACTGGCTGATCTGACGGCCTTGCAGGCGCAGATGCTGGACCGGGCGCTGGCGCTGTTGCGGCCCGGCGGGCGGATGGTCTATTGCACCTGTTCCCTGCTGCCCGAAGAGGGTGAGGCGCAGCTTGCCGCCGTGCTGGCGCGGCAACCGGGGCTGGTGGTCGTGCGGCCCGATCTGCCGGGGGTTGCGGCGGAATGGATCACACCGGGCGGTGGCCTGCGGTTGCGGCCTGATTATTGGGCGGAAAAGGGCGGGATGGACGGGTTCTTCATGGCGATGTTGCAAACCCCGGCGTAAGTCTGACGCGTTTTGCGGTGACAGGCCTGCCCCCCGGCGCTATGGTTTGCCCGGTGACCCGGAACCGGGCGCAATCGGGCGGCAAAGCGGGTGAGGCATGGCAGGCGCAACCCAGACAGACGGGTTTACGGCGTGGAAAACGCAAGCCCTGAACCGGTATGTCGCGCGGCGTGCCGGATCGGCGCAGGCAGCGACAGGATTCGTGTCGCAGCCAGAGCCACGATCCATCGGCCTGTTTGCGCGCGGCAAGCAGCTGGTGGCGGGGAATTTCCTGTTTGCCGGGCATTTGCTGCAAGCTCCCGGCGTGGGGATGTGGGACGTGGCCGCACCGCACGTCGCCTTTGTTGCCGAGGCGCAGGGCTTTGCCTGGATGGATGATCTTGCGGCCGTTGGTGACAGTGCGGCGCGGGGACGTGCGCAGGAATGGACATGGGACTGGATCGCGCGATTTGGTACGGGCACCGGACCGGGGTGGACACCAGACCTGACCGGGCGCCGCGTGATCCGCTGGATCAACCACGCGCTGCTGTTGCTGACCAACCAGGACCGGGCCGCGTCGGATGCCTATTTCGCGGCACTTACCCGGCAGGTGGTGTTTCTGTCCCGGCGTTGGCATGGGGCGGCCCCCGGTCTGCCCCGGTTCGAGGCACTGGCGGGGTTGATCTACGCGGGTCTTGCCCTGACCGGGATGGAGGACCGCGTGGCCCCTGCGATTTCTGCGCTGGCTCATGAATGCGACGCCGAGATTGACGCCTTCGGCAGTATCCCCACCCGAAACCCTGAAGAACTGCTGGAGGTATTCACACTGCTGAGTTGGGCGGCGCAGGCGCTTGGCGAAGCCGGGCGCGTCATGCCGCCTGCACATCTGGCGGCAATCGAACGGATAGCACCCACGCTGCGCGCGCTGCGTCACGCAGATGGTGATCTGGCGCGGTTCCACGGCGGTGGTCGCGGCATGGAGGGGCGGCTGGATCATGCGCTTGCCAATGCCGGGGTGAGGGCGGTGGTGGCACCGGGGCTGGCCATGGGGTTTGCGCGTCTCGCAGGCGGGCGCACCACGGTGATCGTTGATGCCGCTTCGCCACCGGATGGGCGGGCGGGTGGATCGGCACATGCGTCTACTCTGGGATTCGAGATGACATCGGGGCGCAGGCCGGTGATCGTATCATGCGGGTCGGGTGCGCCGTTCGGGGCGGAATGGACCCGTGCGGGCCGGGCCACGCCGTCGCATTCCACGCTGGCGATTGACGGATTTTCATCCTCGCGGCTGGGCACGGGCCCTCGGGAAATCATGACCGACAGGGCCGTGGTGTTGCAGGCGCGCCAGCAGAACGATGTGGCGGGGCATCTCATGCACCTGTCTCATGCCGGTTGGTCGGCGACGCACGGGCTGACGCATCAGCGCGATCTGATCCTGTCGGCGGATGGGCGGCGGCTGACCGGACAGGATGTGCTGGCGGCGCTGACGGCCGCTGAACGCAAGCGGTTCGAACAGGTGATGACCCGCACCGCGTTGCAGGGTGTGCGCCACACCACGCGGTTTCACCTGCACCCTGATGTGGACGCGGAAATTGACATGGGCGGCAACGCGGTGTCGCTTGCGCTTAAAAGCGGTGAGATTTGGGTATTTCGCCATGACGGCTGGGCAGCGCTGACGCTGGAAGCTTCGGTTTATCTGGAAAAGGGCCGGTTGCGGCCGCGTGCGTGCAAGCAGATTGTCCTGACGGGGACTGCGGTTGATTTTGAATCGCGGATCGGCTGGACCTTGGCGAAAGCACAGGATACTCCCCTTGCTATCCGCGATCTGGACCGGGGCTGACCCGGCCCGGCGATGGCCAGCCCCTGCTACGGAGACAACCATGACCAATCTGGTGCCCATCGGGCGTGCGCTTCTGTCGGTTTCCGACAAGACCGGCCTTCTGGATCTGGCAAGGGCGCTGGCTGCGTTGGGGGTGGAACTGATCTCGACCGGCGGCACGGCGCAGGCGCTGCGCACGGCGGGGCTGGCAGTGCGGGACGTGGCGGAAGTCACCGGTTTCCCCGAGATGATGGACGGCCGGGTCAAAACGCTGCACCCCAATGTGCATGGCGGCCTGCTGGCGCTGCGCGACGATGACGAGCATCTGGTGGCGATGGCGGTGCACGGGATCGAACCGATCGACCTGCTGGTGGTGAACCTTTACCCCTTCGAAGGGGCTGTGGCGCGGGGTGCGTCTTATGACGACTGCATCGAGAATATCGACATCGGCGGGCCCGCAATGATCCGGGCGGCGGCGAAAAACCACCGTTTCGTCAACGTGGTAACGGATATCGCCGATTATACCGTTCTTCTGGCCGAGATGAATACGCATGACGGGGCCACGACCTATGCCTTCCGCCAGAAGCTTGCGTTGACGGCCTATGCGCGCACGGCGGCTTATGATGGCGCGGTGTCTGCGTGGATGGCCAAGGCGTTGGCCGAACCCGCACCCCGGCGGCGGGTGTTTGGCGGGCAATTGGCGCAAAAGCTGCGCTATGGCGAGAACCCGCATCAGGGGGCTGCGTTCTACACCGATGGCACCTGGCGGTCGGGCGTGGCCACGGCACGGCAGTGGCAAGGCAAGGAACTGTCGTACAACAACATCAACGATACCGATGCCGCCTTTGAGCTGGTAGCGGAATTTGACCCGGCGCAAGGCCCGGCCTGCGTGATCGTGAAACATGCCAATCCCTGCGGCGTGGCGCGGGGTGCTACGCTGGCCGAGGCTTACGCGCGGGCGTTCGATTGCGACCGGAGTTCGGCATTTGGCGGGATCATCGCGCTTAATCAGCCTCTGGATGCCGCAACGGCGGAAAAGATTGTGGAGATTTTCACCGAGGTGGTGATCGCCCCTGGTGCCGATGAAGCCGCGCGGGCGGTGTTCGCAGGCAAGAAGAACCTGCGCCTGCTGACCACGATGGGCCTGCCCGACCCGATGGCCGGGGGGCTCGCGTTCAAGCAGGTCGCAGGCGGATTTCTGGTGCAGGACCGCGACAGCGGCCATGTGCTGCCCGCCGATCTGGCGGTGGTGACCAAACGTGCGCCGACGGATGCCGAACTGGCGGACCTGCTGTTCGCATGGACAGTCGCAAAGCATGTGAAATCGAACGCGATTGTCTATGTGAAGGACGGGGCAACCGTGGGGGTTGGTGCGGGCCAGATGAGCCGCGTCGATTCAACCCGCATCGCGGCGCGCAAATCGCGGGACATGGCGGATGCGTTGGGTCTTTGCGCCCCGCTGACCCATGGCGCCGTAGTGGCGTCCGATGCGTTCTTCCCCTTTGCCGACGGCTTGCTGGCTGCGGCCGAGGCGGGCGCCACCGCCATCATCCAGCCCGGCGGATCGGTGCGCGATGACGAAGTGATTGCGGCTGCGGATGCGGCGGGGCTGGCGATGGTCTTCACCGGCCAGCGGCACTTTCGTCACTGATGCGCGCGCCCCTGATGACATACCTGTCGGGACCGATGCGCCTGACCGCCCTTTGGACGCTTGGAACCTTTGCGCTGGATCAGGTGACCAAGATCGGCGTCGTGTTCGGTTTGAACCTGATCGACCGTGGCGCGATTGATGTGATCCCGCCGTTGCTGACCTTCCGGATGGCGTGGAACCGGGGCATGAACTTTGGCCTCTTTGCCAATGACGCACAGGTGGCGCGCTGGCTGCTGATCGTGGTGGCCTTGGGGATATCGGTCTGGGTCTGGCGCTGGACCGCGCGCGATGGCAAGTCGCCGTACGCCCGGATTGCGGCGGGGCTGCTGATCGGCGGGGCGCTTGGCAATGTGGTAGACCGGGTTGCCTATGGTGCGGTGGCCGATTTTCTGAACATGTCCTGCTGTGGCATTGAAAACCCTTACGCTTTCAATGTGGCTGATATTGCCATCTTCGCCGGGGCCATTGGCCTTGTGCTGTTCACCGGCGCGCCGAAGGGCCCCGCCAAGCCGGCGGCGAAGCGGCGAAAGACCCCGTGACGCGCCCGGTTCTTTGCGCTAAAGACGAACAGAACGGGTGAAGGAGGCTTTTGGCATGCAGGCAGCACGGGGCGCTTTGGCGGTCGCGGGACTGGCTTTGCTGGTGCTGGGGGCGTGTTCGTCCGGTGATCCGGAGTTGATGAATGTGCGCTCCACCAGCAACGGGCCGGATGAATTCGGCATTCTGCCACCCAAGCCGCTGGAACTGCCCACAAGCCTGGCCGATCTGCCCGAACCCAGTCCGGGCGGTGCGAATCGCTCGGACCCCACACCCAATGCCGATGCCATCGTGGCGCTTGGCGGCCGGGTGGAGGGTGGCAGCGCGGGCGATGCCGCGATGCTGTCTCATGCGATGCGTTACGGTGTTGCGGCAAGCATCCGGCCCGAGCTTGCGGCGGATGATCTGGATTACCGGCGCAGGAACGATGGGCGGCTGCTGGAACGGTTGTTCAACGTGAACGTGTATTTCAACGCGTATGAGCCGCAATCACTGGACCAGTACGCGGAACTGGCACGTTGGCGCAAAGCGGGCGCGCGCACTGTGTCCGCACCTCCACCGGTCGAAGAATAAAAGCTGCACATCGGCGCGCGTAAAATTTTGGGGCATTGATTCGTCGCGCGCGCGCCTTAGACTGATTGATGACGGGCCAAAGGGCCTGCTGAACAGGAATGCACATGCCGAGAATAAGCCTTTGCGCCTTGGCGCTTGTCGCTTTCGCGCTGCCGCTTCGTGCCGAAACCGTCACCGATTTTACGCTTGCCAACGGGATGGAGGTGGTAGTGATCGAGGATCACCGCGCCCCGGTCGTCACCCATATGGTGTGGTACCGCGTGGGGGCCGCCGATGAACCGGCCGGCAGTTCCGGCATCGCGCATTTTCTGGAACACCTGATGTTCAAAGGCACCGCCACGCTGGCCCCCGGAGAGTTCTCGGATACCGTCGAGGCACAGGGCGGCGATGACAACGCTTTTACCTCGTGGGATTATACCTGTTATTTTCAACGGGTTGCGTCCGACAGGCTGGAACTGATGATGACGATGGAATCTGATCGGATGCGCAATCTGCAACTGACGGAAGAGGATGTCGCGACCGAACGCCAGGTGATCCTGGAAGAACGCAGCCAGCGCACCGACAGTAATCCCGACGCCCTGTTCGGCGAACAGCGCCGTGCCGCGCAGTATATGAACCACCGTTACGGCGTGCCGATCATCGGCTGGCGACATGAGATTGAACAGCTAAGCCGCGCTGATGCGCTGGCCTTCTACCAACGCTATTACGCCCCGAACAACGCGATTCTGGTGGTGGCGGGCGATGTGACGCCGGATGAGGTGCGTGCGCTTGCGGAGAAACACTATGGTCCGCTCAAGCCGACGGAAGGCCTGCAAGCGCGCCAGCGCCCGACCGAGCCGCCGCAACTTGGGGAACGGCGGCTGACCTATTCCGATACGCGGGTGGCGCAACCCTATGTGATCCGCACTTATCTGGCCCCCGAACGCGACGCGGGGGCGCAGGAAAAGGCGGCGGCACTGACCATGCTGGCGGAATTGCTGGGCGGGTCGGGCAGCACATCGGTGCTGGCACGGGAATTGCAGTTCGGTGATGCCAAGGCGGTCTATGCTTCGGCGTTTTATAATGGCCAATCGCTTGATGCGGCCAACTTCGGGCTGGCCATCGTGCCGGTGCCGGGTGCGACCCTGCAAGAGGCAGAAGCTGCGATGGATGACGTGCTGGCGAAGTTTCTGAAGGACGGGGTTGAACCTGCGGCCTTCGCGCGGATCAAAACCCAGGTGCGGGCGTCGGAAATCTATGCCCGCGACAGTGTGGATGGACTCGCCCGCCGCTATGGCGAGGCGCTGACCACCGGGCTGACGGTGCAGGATGTGCAGGACTGGCCCGCCATTCTGCAAGCCGTGACGCCCGAGGATGTGATGGCCGCCGCCGTCGAAGTGTTGGACAAGCGCCGCGCCGTGACCGGCTGGCTGGTGCGGGAAGAGGAGAGAGCGCTGTGATGATGCGTCTTGCGTTTGCGCTGATGCTGTTTGCGCTGCCATTGCGGGCCGAAGTGGCGATCAGGGAAGTCACCTCGCCCGGCGGGATCACGGCGTGGCTGGTGGAGGAACACGGCATCCCCTTTACCGCGCTGGAAATCCGTTTCAGGGGCGGCACGTCGCTGGATGCGCCCGGCAAACGCGGTGCCGTGAACCTGATGACTGCGCTGATTGAAGAAGGCGCGGGCGATTTGGATGCTCAGGGCTTTGCTGCGGCCCGTGACGGGCTTGCGGCGAGTTTCAGCTTTGGGTCGGGGATGGATTCGCTGTCGGTTTCGGCAAAGTTTCTGACCGAGAATCGCGGTCAGGTGGTGGACCTTCTGCGTTCCGCGCTCGTTGCCCCCCGGTTCGATGCGGAATCGGTGGAACGGGTGCGGGGGCAAGTGCTTTCGGGTCTGCAAACGGATGCGAAAGACCCGAAAGCTTTGGCGGCGCGGGCCTTTGATGCAGCGGCTTTTGGCGACCATCCCTACGGATCATCCGGCGACGGCACGCCCGAAAGCGTCGCAATCCTGACGCGCGATGATATCGTGTCGGCTCATAAGGGTGCCTTGGCGCTGGACCGGATTTATGTGGCGGCTGTCGGTGACATTACCGCCGCGCAATTGGGCACCTTGCTGGATACGTTGCTGGGCGATTTACCCGCCAACGGTGCGCCGCTTCCGGGGCGTGCGGAATGGGGCATGGCCGGAGGCACCACCGTGCGGGCTTTCCCGACACCGCAATCGGTCGTCCGGTTTGGCCATCAGGGCATCACCCGCGATGACCCGGATTTCTTCGCAGCCTACATCCTGAACGAGGTTCTGGGCGGCAGCGGTTTCGGGTCGCGTCTGATGACCGAGGTGCGCGAAAAGCGTGGGCTGACCTATGGCATTTCGACCTACATCGCACCGATGGATCAGGCTGAGGTCCATATGGGCCAGTTCGCGTCGGCGAACGAAAAGGTGGCCGAGGCAATAGCGATCATCCGCACCGAATGGTCCAAGATTGCCGAAGACGGCATCACGGCCGAGGAAATGGCGGCAACCAAGACGTTCCTGACCGGTTCCTACCCGCTGCGCTTTGACGGCAACGGGCCGATCGCCAATATTCTGGTGGGAATGCAGATGGAGGGGCTGCCCATCGACTATGCCGCCACCCGCAATGCCAAGATCGAGGCTGTGACGCAGGATGACCTTTCCCGGGTCGCCAAACGCCTGGTTCTGCCGGGTCAATTGCATTTCGTGGTGGTCGGGCAACCTGTTGGCGTCGTGACAGGCGGCTGAGAATGTCTGCAATCCTTCGTTGCATCGACCAGGCAATGACATAGGCGGGCCTGCGGGTTCGCCTGTTTGTCTCTGTGGTGGAATCCAGGAGTCCATGCTACACATGGTAGCATGATGCTTGATACACCCAAGATAAGCCCATCGACCGATGTCCGCCCGGTGATCCGCCAGCTTGATGAAGCGGCGATCAACCGGATCGCGGCGGGTGAGGTGGTGGAACGTCCCGCGTCCGCCGTAAAAGAACTGGTGGAAAACGCGCTGGATGCCGGGGCGTTGCGGGTGACGGTGGATTATGCGGATGGCGGCAAGACCCTGATCCGGGTGACGGACGACGGCTGCGGCATGACGGGCGATGAGTTACCGCTGGCGCTGTCGCGGCACGCGACGTCCAAGATCGACGGTTCGGATTTGCTGAATATCCACTCGTTCGGCTTTCGGGGCGAAGCGCTGCCGTCTTTGGGCGCGGTCGGGCGGCTGACGATCACCTCACGCGCCATGGGGGCAGATGGCGCGTCGCTGACTGTGGCCGGGGGGCGGGCCGAAACTGTGCGGCCTGCGGCGGCGGGGCAGGGCACCGTGGTGGAACTGCGCGATCTGTTCTATGCCACGCCGGCGCGGTTGAAATTCATGCGGTCCGACCGCGCCGAGGCGCAGGCGATCGGCGATGTTATGAAGCGTCTGGCGATGGCAGAGCCCGGAGTGGGCTTTACCCTGCGCGATGTGTCGGGCGGCGAGGCGCGGGTGGTGTTTCGCGCAGATCCCGAGGCCGGTGATTTCTTTGATGCGCTGCATGGGCGGCTCGCAACCGTTCTGGGCGCTGATTTCGCGGCAAATGCGTTGCGGATTGATGCGGAACGGGATGATCTGCGGCTGACCGGCTATGCGGCGCTTCCGACCTATTCGCGCGGGTCGGGTGCGGCGCAGTTCCTGTTTGTCAATGGCCGCCCGGTTTTGGACCGGATGCTGTTTGGCGCATTGCGCGCGGCCTACAGCGATGTGCTGTCGCGTGACCGGCATCCGGCGGCGGTGCTGAACCTGATCTGCGATCCGCAGATGGTGGATGTGAACGTGCACCCCGCGAAATCCGAAGTGCGGTTTCGTGACCCGGGGACGGCGCGGTCGCTGATCGTGTCGGGGTTGCGGCAGGCGCTGGCGGGGGCAGGGCATCGGGCGTCGTCCACCGTGGCGGGGGCAACGCTGACGGCGTTCCGCCCGGAGCCACGGGTGTACCAGATGGACCGCCCGTCGCAGGCAACCTTTGCGCGGGCCTATCAGGCGCAGGCGCCGTTTCCCGAAACCCCTACCGCAGGCTACGCCTTCGACCAACCCGAACCGCCCGGATTTGCCGAAGCCCCGGTTGCGCGCATTTTCGATGCGCCGCCGATGCAGGATACCGCGCGGCCACTGGGCGCAGCCCGCGCGCAGGTGCATGAAAATTACATCATCGCGCAGACGGCGACCGGGATGGTGATCGTCGATCAGCATGCGGCGCATGAGCGGTTGGTGTATGAACGGCTGAAGGTGCAGCGCGACGGCGCGGGGATTGCGGCGCAGGCGCTGCTGATCCCGGAGATTGTCGAACTGTCGCCTGCCGATGCCGCGCGGCTGCTGGAACGGGCGGGCGATCTGGCGTTGCTTGGCCTTGGGATCGAGGCGTTTGGCGGCGGGGCTGTGGCGGTGCGGGAAACGCCGGCGATTCTGGGGGCGATCAATGCGGGCGCGCTGCTACGCGACATTTTGGATGACATGGACGATCAGGGCGATTCCCGGTCAGTCGGCGGCGGACGTGTGCAGGGCATGATGGATGCGATCCTCAGCCGGATGGCGTGCCACGGGTCGGTGCGGTCGGGCCGCCAGATGCGCCCCGAAGAAATGAACGCGCTGCTGCGCGAGATGGAGGCGACGCCGCTGTCGGGCCAGTGCAATCATGGCCGCCCGACATATGTGGAGTTGCAACTGGCGGATATTGAGCGTTTGTTCGGACGACGATGATAGCGATTGGCGATCAGATATACCTGTGGAACGACCCGCTGGTGCTTGGCATCGGCGGGGTTGTGGCGTTGTTCGTGGTGCTGTTGCTGCTGGCGATCCGTGCGGCGGGGCGGTCGGCGGCGATGGCGGCCCCGATGATGCGCGAACTGGGCTGGCTGGGGCAGCGGGTGCAGGGTCTGTCGGACGGGCAGGAACGGCTGGCGGGCGGTTTGCATCATGTTTCCGAGGCGCAGGCGGTCAGCCAGACGGCAATGCTTCAGGTGATGGAACAGCGGCTGGCGGACGTGCAGCGCGCGATGGGCGAAAGCTTGCAAGGGTCATCCGTGCGCACGGCGCGGAGTCTTGGCGATCTGCATCAGCGGCTCGAAACCATCGACAAGGCGCAGGCAAACATCGAAAAGCTGTCGGGCAATGTGCTGTCATTGCAGGATATTCTGTCAAACAAGCAGACGCGTGGCGCATTTGGCGAAATACAGTTGCATGACATCGTGCTGAAAGCCTTGCCGTCAGACAGCTATACGATGCAGGCCACGCTTTCCAACGGCAAGCGGGCCGATTGCCTGATCCACCTGCCCAACCCGCCGGGCCCCATCGTGATCGACAGCAAGTTTCCACTGGAGGCGTATGAGGCGCTGCGGCGGGCCGATACGCCGCAGGCGCAGACCGAAGCGGCGCGGCAGTTCCGCACGTCGGTGCGCAGCCATATTCGTGCGATTTCCGAGAAGTATATTCTGGAGGGTGAAACGGCGGATGGCGCGCTGATGTTCCTGCCTTCGGAATCCGTCTATGCCGAACTCCATTCCAACTATCCCGATCTGGTGCGCGAAGGTTTTACGGCGCGGGTCTGGATCGTGTCGCCCACAACCTGCATGGCCACGCTGAACACGATGCGCGCGGTGTTGAAAGACGCACGGATGCGGGAACAGGCGGGGGCTATCCGGCGCGAGTTGGGCGAGCTTTACAAGGATGTGGAGCGGCTTGGCACGCGGGTGGAAAATCTTGACCGCCATTTCGGGCAGGCGGCGAAGGATATCGAGGAGATCAAGATTTCCGCAGACAAGGCCACCAAACGCGCCCGGCGTCTGGATAATTTCGATTTCGAGGAGTTGGCCCCCGATCCGGTCGCCCCGCTGATCGCAGGAGCAGCCGCCGAATGATCCGCCACCTGACCACTGCCGATTATACCGCTATGCCATGGGCAAATGACCGGGGCCAGACGATCGAGATGCTGCGGGTGGACCGGCCCGAGGGCGGGCTTTTGTACCGGCTTTCAGTTGCAGCCGTGACCGGGAACGGGCCGTTCTCGCTGTTTCAGGGCATTGAGCGGATTCTGACGGTGATTTCCGGCCCCGGTTTTGATCTGGTGGGCGACATCGAACTGCGGGCGGATCCTTTGGTACCGGTGGCTTTTCCCGGTTACGCGCATATGGCGGCGGCCGGGGTTACCGGGCCGAGCGAAGATTTCAATGTGATGACCTGTGCGCGCCTGCCCAAGCCCGAGGTGCAGGTTATCAGTGCCGGCGTGGCACGCCCGATCAAGGGCCGCGCTTTGGTGCTGTTTGCGCTGGACCCGGCGAAGGTGGGGCCACATCAGATGGCACGGCGCGATTTGCTTATCACCGATGAGGCATTCGAGATCAGCGGCGGTCCGGTCATTGCAGTGACGCTGACGTTGTTCTGACCGCGCGACGCAGCGGGCCGGCAGGGTCAGATGCGGAAGAATGGCTGCACCAGACGCGGGAAGATCCCGGTGAATCGCAAAGGCGCATCGGTGGCGGCAAGGCAGATGCAGGCCGGGCCGTCTTCGGCGATCGGAGTATGCTGAATTGCCTCATCCGCGATTTCCAGATCACCGGGGCCGAAACGGTCAGATGCGTCGCGGAACGCGCCTTGCAGCACCAGCGTCAATTCTGTGCCGCGGTGGCCGTGGTCCGGGACCGCGTGACCGGCGGGAATATACAACAGGCGGGCCGAGGCGCTGCGGTCGGTCGGCAGGATTGCCTGTTTCACGCCCATGCCAAGCGGCCGCCATTTTAAGGCCTCCGGCGACCCGCCGAGGTATTCCATCAACGGTGCGGGATAGGCGCCTTTGACTGCGGGCTTGGGTCGCGCCTCGGGTTGCGCGATACGCGCCATAGCCGCAGCAAGGCTGCCATCTGCCATTGCCACAGCTGCGCAATCCGCCACCACCGCACCTCCGATCGCGTCGAACGCACCCATCCGGGCGCGGCAATCATCGCAAAGCGACAGGTGCGTCGCCATGACAAGGCTGAACGCCTCGGGCAACTGTCCGGCAGAATAGGCCATCAGCAGGGTGTCGGATATATGGTGCCGGATCGTCATGATTGGGTGCCTTCAGGTCATCTGGTGGCGTAGCCGTTCCAGCGCCAGTCGTATACGGGATTTGATCGTGCCAAGCGGCAGGCCGGTTTCGGACGCGATTTCGCTGTGCGAAAGGTCGCCGAAATAGGCCCGCTCGATCAGCGCGCGTTGTTTTGCGGGCAGTTGCGCCAAGGCCACGCCAAGGCGTTCGGTATCCTGCCGCAGTTCCAGCGCCGCCTGCTGGTCAGGTTCGGCTTCCGGACCCCAGGGCAGGTCTTCGGGTTCGGGGCGACGCGATTTGCGCAAGGTGTCGATGCGGCGGTTGCGGGCAATGGTGAAAATCCAGGTCGCCACGGACGCGCGCTCCGGGTCGAACAGGTGTGATTTCTGCCACAGCGTTGTCATCACATCCTGCGCACATTCTTCGGCCAGCGCCTCCGGTGCGCCGGATTTCATCAGGAAGCCTTTGATCCGGGGGGCAAAATGCAGGAAAAGGGCGGCAAACGCCGCCTTGTCCTGGGTATCGCGGACGCGCAGCAACATGGCCGCCCAATCCACGTCTTCGCCCTTCGTTTGGCCGGTCTTCGTGTCTCCGGTCACAACTGGCCTTTCCCGGCGATGCCTTGCACCAATCAGTCGCAGACCATAGGCGTGTGCCAACGGCCATGCATCTGGTTTTTTCGTGATGAGTGCATCGAACATCATGGTTATTATACGCTGGCCGCGCGATGCTGGATCACCTCGCCGTCCTTATGCCCCATTGCGGGGGGGGATGTCGGATCAATCTGATCCGGGGCATGAAACCCTGCGTATCAAGATACGTATCTAAAGCCGTGGCTTGACAAGCGACGCGAACAGGAGCTTGCCGCCATATGCCTTTCGAGACCATGAAATTCGGACCCCGCCGCATTGCTGTGATCGGCGGCGGCATATCGGGCATGGCCGCTGCCCATATGCTTGCCGGCGATCATGCGGTGGTTTTGTATGAGGCGGAGCCGCGTCTTGGCGGCCATGCGCGCACCGTTCTGGCCGGCAAGCGCGGCGATCAGCCGGTCGATACCGGGTTCATCGTGTTCAATTATGTGAATTACCCGCATCTGGTCGGGCTGTTCGACAAGCTTGGCGTGCCGACGGTGAAAAGTGACATGAGCTTTGGCGCGTCCATCGCCGGGGGGCGGCTGGAATATGGGTTGGCCAACCTGAACGCGGTGTTTGCGCAGCGCAAGCGTGCGGCGGACCCGCGCTTTTTGCGGATGTTGCGCGATATCTTCCGCTTCAACGCGCGGGGTGTGGCGGCGGCGGGTGATCCGGGTGTTACCATCGGGCAGTTGCTTGAAAACCTCGGCACCGGAACGTGGTTCCGCGACTATTACATCTTGCCGCTGTCGGCGGCGATCTGGTCCACATCTTCGGCCCGGATCATGGATTTTCCGGCGCAGGCGCTGATCCGGTTCTTCCAGAACCATGCGTTGATGTCGGTGACCGGGCAGCACCAATGGTATACGGTCGAGGGTGGATCGGTACAGTATGTGCGCCGTTTGCAGGCCGCGATGGCGGCCGAGGGTGTCGATATCCGCCTTGGCGCGCCGATTGCCGGGGTGCGGCGTGATGGCGCGGGGGTGCAGGTGCGGGCTGAAGGTGCGGAATGGGAGCCGTTTGACGAGGTGGTTTTCGCCACCCATTCCGATGATGCGCTGGCGATGCTGGTTGATCCTGCGCCGCAGGAACGCGCCAGCCTGTCCGCCGTGCGCTATCAGCCGAACGAGGCGGTCCTGCATGCCGACCCATCGGTGATGCCGAAGCGCCGCCACGTGTGGTCATCGTGGAACTATGTCGAGCCGGCGGGGCCGCAGCCTGACCGGATCGACCTGACCTATTGGATGAACCGCCTGCAACCCATTCCGCAGGACGACCCGCTGTTCGTGACGCTGAATTCCACCCAGCCGATCCGGGAGGATCTGATCCACGATGTCGTGACCTTCCGCCACCCGGTGTATGACTTGCCCGCACAGGCCGCGAAAGAGGCGATCCACCTGCACAACGGCACCCTGAACACATGGTTCTGCGGGGCATGGATGCGGAACGGCTTTCACGAGGACGGTTTTGCCAGCGCGGTGGATGTGGTGCAGGCGATGGGCGCGGGTCAGCGCGCCGTTGCGGCATGACAGCAGTTGACCATATCCGGGGCGAGACGTTCCATGGCCGCAAGGGGGCCGTGACCAACAGCTTTCGCTATGGGGTGGATTACCTGTTGCTGGATGCCGATGCGGCGTCGGGCCCGGGCCTTTTTTCCCGCAACCGTGGCAATCTTTTGTCGCTGTGGGATGTGGATCACGGCGGTGCCCCGCAAGCCGGGCGGGGTGCGCCCTGGGTGCGCGAGGTGCTGGCGGCGCATGGCTTGCCGGGGGGCGACCGGGTGGAACTGCTGGCGCAGCCGCGCGTCCTCGGCCATGTGTTCAACCCCGTCAGCTTCTGGCTGTGCCATGATGCGGGCGGGTTGAGGGTGGTGATTGCCGAGGTGTCGAACACCTTTGGCGACCGGCATTCCTACCTGTGCCACCGCCCCGATCATGCGCCGATCACGCGGGAAGATACGCTTGCGGCGGCAAAAATCCTGCATGTCTCGCCGTTTCAACCTGTGGAGGGCGGCTATACGTTTCGTTTCGACATCGGGCCGGACCGGATCGGCATCTGGATCGACTACACCACCGGCGAGGGCGGGCTTTACGCCACGCTGACAGGGCCGCGCAGGCCGTTGACCAATGCGGGCATCCTGCGCACCTGTCTGCGCCGTCCGTTCGGGTCGCGCAGGGTGCTGGCACTGATCCACTGGCAGGCGCTGAAACTGGCGCTGAAAGGCGCGCGCTATCGCCCCCGCCCCGTGCCGCCGGTGGATGAGGTATCGCGGTGACGCTGCCGCTGGCCCCGTGGGCGCTGTTTGCCGCGCTGATCGCGGCGGCGGGGTTGCCGATCTATATTCACGCGCCGAAATTTTATGTCGATGAATATGGCGTGGGTCTTGGCGCTTTGGGGTTCGCCCTGTTTGCGTTGCGGCTGATCGACGTGGTGCAGGATCCGCTGCTTGGCTGGCTGGCCGAAGTGGCGCGCCGGTATCGCGGCATCATGGTTGCGGCGGCGGCGGGCCTGATGGCGCTGGCGATGCTGGGGCTGTTTGCAGTGACGCCTCCCTTTGCGCCGCTGCTGTGGTTCGGCCTGACGCTGGCGGTGCTGTTTTCGGCTTTTTCCTTCCTGACGATCACTTTTTATGCCGAGGGTGTGCGCAAGGCCGGCACGCTTGGCCCCGGCGGGCATTTGCGGCTTGCGGGTTGGCGTGAGGGCGGCGCGCTGATCGGCATCTGTCTGGCTGCGACAGCCCCCGTGGCGCTGTCCGCACTGACCCCCCGGCCTTTTGCCACCTTTGCCGTGGCCTTTGCGATCGTGGCGCTGGTTGCTGCCTGGGCGATGCGGCGCGAATGGACCGGGGCCGCCGTGCAGGCCGAAGCGCCTGACTTGCGGGCCGTCTTTGCCGATCGGCTGACCCGGCGCCTTTTGCTGCTTGCGCTGGTCAACGCAGCGCCAGTGGCTGTTACATCTACGCTGTTCCTGTTCTTTGTCGAAAGTCGCCTGCAAGCGCCGGGGGCTGAAGGCCCGCTTCTGCTGCTGTTCTTCCTTGCCGCCGCTGTTTCTACCCCCATCTGGACCCGCCTTGCCACGGCCTATGGTGCGAAACTCATGCTGCTGGCGGGCATGGTGCTGGCCATCATCGCCTTTGCCTTCGCGGCAGGGCTGGGCGCGGGGGACACGATGGCCTTCGCGGTGATCTGTGCCGCCTCGGGCGCGGCGCTTGGCGCGGATATGACGCTGCTGCCCGCAATTTTCGCGCGGCATCTGGCAGCTACGTCCGACGCCGGGGCGGGCACGGCATTTGGTCTGTGGTCTTTTGCGTCGAAATTGTCGCTGGCACTGGCCGCCGCAACCTTGCTGCCGTTGCTGCAAGCGCGCGGGTTCACGGCGGGGACAGATAATCCCGACAGCGCGCTGATGCTGCTGACCACGCTTTATGCCATCGTGCCCTGTGGCCTGAAACTGCTTGCCATCGCGCTTCTTGTTGCAACACCCGTGCCGGAGGCCTGACCGATGTGGCTGCTGTTCATGCTGTCCGGCATCGCGCTGACCCTGCTGGTGACGCAACGCCTGACCGGGTTTCGCAGCCGGACCATCGCCGATTTCCAAGGCCGGTCGCCGGAGTTTGACCCACGCCACCACCTTGATGGCCCGCTGCTGTGCGAAGGCGTGATCTATGGGCCAACGGGCCGTGTTTCGTCGCGCTTTGTGGCGGACATGCATGGGACGTGGGACGGCGACACCGGCACATTGGCCGAAACCTTCCGCCATGACAGCGGCGTTGTGCAAAACAGGCTGTGGACCCTGCGGCTGCAAGGTGCATCGGTCCGTGCCGATGCGCCGGATCTGGTCGGCAGCGGCACCGGACAGATCGCCGGCCCGGCGCTGCGCTTGCGCTACCGCATCAGGCTGGCGCAGGATGCGGGCGGTCATGTCCTGGCTGTCACCGACTGGATGTATCTGATGGACAACGGAACCATCATCAACCGCAGTCAGTTTACAAAGTTCGGGATCACGGTGGCCGAAATGGTCGCCACCATAAGGCGGGTCGGGACATGAGAGATTTCAACGGCAAACGCTATTGGCTGGTCGGGGCGAGCGAAGGTCTGGGGTTGGCGCTGGCTCACAAACTGAACGCCGCAGGGGCCGAGGTGATCCTGTCCGGCCGCGATGCGCTGCGCCTGCACGAAGCTGTGCTGACAATGCCGGGGCGGGCAAGCGCCGTCGTGGCCGATGTGGCCTCGGCCGAATCGGTGCGCGCGGCTGCGGCTGAAGTGGGGCCTGTCGACGGTGTGGTAATTCTGGCAGGCGTTTATTGGCCGATGACCGCGCAGGAATGGGACGCAGGCAAGGCCGAGGCGATGTGCGATGTGAATTTTACCGGCGCTCACCGGGTGGTGGGTGCGGTGCTGCCGGAAATGGTGGCGCAGAACCGGGGTCATCTGATGATTACCGGCAGCCTGTCGGGCTTTCGCGGCCTGCCGGGAGCAATTGGTTATGCGGCGAGCAAGGCGGGTGTCATGACACTGGCGGAAAGCCTGTATGCCGACCTGCGTGGCACAGGCGTGACGGTCCAGCTTGCAAACCCCGGCTTCATCCGTACCCGGCTGACCGACAAGAACGATTTCAAGATGCCGTTCCTGATGGAAACCCCGGAAGCCGCGCAGCACATGTTCGAGCAGATGTGCGGCGATCAGTTCAAGGTCAGCTTCCCCACAGTATTCTCATGGTTGTTCCGCCTGTCGCAATTTCTGCCGGACTGGGCATACTACCGGATCTTCGCACCCAAATAGACCATGCTTCACCCTGCCGCGACCCGGTACCCCCGGCGCTGCGCCCGTTTGCGCCAAAGCTCTGCGGCGATGCAGGCTTCGCGCAGGTTGGCGAACCAGGTGACCATCCCCGCCCCTGCGCCGCGGCCCCCGGCCACACCCCATTCGCGCAGCACGGAATATTCGCCGAACAGGTTGTAGGCCAGTTCCACCCGATAGAAGCGTGACGGGCCATCCAGACGTGACGGGCCATCCGGACGAGATGGGCCATCCGGACGCGACGGGCCATCCGGACGAGATGGGCCGGGCAATGGTGAAGCGCGGGCGGCGTCGCGGGTCAGAAGAAAGGTGAGCATTGCGGCACCTCTGCGGGGAATTCGTTTAAATGATAGCAGATTCATGAGGCTGTGAAAGTGGTTGCAGACCGTAAAACGTGGCATGCCGGGAAAGATTGGCAAGACCGGATCGGCAGGCTAAGTTTGTCATGAACTGACAGGAGAAGTGTGTCGATGCGGCTGTTACGGCGTATCCTGCCTTTTGGGCTGCTTGCGGCTTTGGCCGGGGCTTTTGGTCTGGCGCGCCTGATGGTCGCGCCAGCGCCTGACGACACCGAATTCGCCGCGCGATATGCGCAGCCGCTGACGCCGCCCGCCGGGCCTGTGGCGGTCTACCATCTGGGTCATTCGCTGGTCGGGCGCGACATGCCCGCGATGTTGGCGCAACTGGCGGGGCATGACCATGCGAGCCAGCTTGGCTGGGGCGCTTCGCTGAAGCAGCACGCGGGGCCGGTCGCAGAGATTCCCGGCTTCGCACAGGAAAATGCCCACTCCGCATATCGCGGGGCGGATCAGGCGCTGGCGTCGGGCGACTATGGCGCGGTGGTGCTGACCGAGATGGTCGAGATACGCGATGCTGTGCGCTACCACGACAGTGCGCGCCATCTTGCACTATGGGCCAACCGTGCGCAGGCGGGCAACCCCGCCGCGCGGGTCTATCTTTATGAGACGTGGCACCGGTTGGATGACAGGGACGGCTGGCTGAACCGGCTGGATGCCGATCTGGCCCGGCACTGGGAAGGGGATCTTTTGCGCCCTGCCTTTGCTCTGGCGGACACCCCGCCCATTCATGTGATCCCCGGCGGGCAGGTGATGGCACGCCTTGTGCGCGCGATGGAGGCGGGGCAGGTGCCCGGCCTGACCCGGCGCGAAGACCTGTTCGCGCGCAATGCCGACGGCTCGGGCGACCCGATCCATCTGAATGATATCGGGGCCTATGTCATTGCCCTCACACATTATGCGGTGATTTCGCACCGCAGCCCGGACGGCCTGCCGCACAGATTGCTGCGGGCGGATGGCATGGCGGCGCAGGCTCCGCCCGATGCCGCCGTGCCGGTCATTCAGCAACTGGTCTGGCAGGTCGTGACGGGCTACCCTGCCACCGGTGTCGCCCCGTCCTGATCCTGTCAAACGAAGAAAGGCTGCGATTATGTCGATCCTGTCTCTGCTGGCCGAGGTTCTGTTTGTGGGCCACAGCCTTGTCGGCCCCGACCTGCCGCCATTGCTGGAGGCCGGGTTCCGCCAGATGGGCGCCGAGGTGCGGGTACAGGCGCAAATCATCAACGGGGCGCCGCTGAAGTACAACTGGGATAATTCGGGCAGCGCCGAAGGCGTCGATGCCCGCGTGGTGCTGCTACGGGGCGTTACCGATGTGCTGGTACTGACCGAGGCTATCCCGCTTGCCGCGCATATCGAGTGGAGCGATACCGCCGGGCAGGCCCGCAACTTTGCCAGTCTCGCGTGGCAGGTGCGGCCCGATACGCAGGTGTTCCTGTATGAGACTTGGCACAGCCTGAACAGCGCGCCGGGGGCGGTAATTGAAGGCGATCCGGGGGCGGGCGTGGCGTGGCGTGACCGGCTGACCGCTGATCTTGCGCTATGGCAGGACGTGGCTGATGCGGTCAGCGCCACACGCCCGGAAGGCGCGCCTGCGCTGCGGCTGATCCCGGCGGGGCAGGCGATGGGGCGGCTTGCGGATGAAATTGCCGCAGGCCGGGTTCCGGGGATGGCTGCGATCGGCGATGCGTTCCGCGACGACATCCACCCGAATGCGAAGGGGCAATACCTGATTGCCATGGTGCATCTGGCGGCGATCACAGGCGAAACTCCGGTCGGTCTGCCCGCCAAGCTTCCGCGCAACTGGCAAAGCCGCGATGCGGTGATTGCTGATGATCTGGCCCCGGTGTTGCAACGCATCGCGTGGGACACGGTGCAGGGCTTCCGCGCCGCAGAGGAAAAGCGCGCGGTGCAGATGCCGGTGCCTGCCCGGGCGAAGGCGATGGTCGCACCCGCTGGCTCGCCTGCCTTTGCCCCGGTCAGGAACCCGTCACTGGCGCTTGGTCTGGCGGGTGTGACCGATTGGTCCGCGCAGCAGCCGTTTCTGGACCTGATGAAATCCGCACGCCCGTGGATCGGGCATCTGCCCGGCCAGTGGGGCGGGTTCGACCATGCCGCGATGGATGCGGGAGGCTGGCTGGATGCCGACGGCTGGCCTACGGGTCTGCCGCCCGAAATTAAGGGAATCTCGACCGTTTTCCTGACCGATCTGCCGCCCGATGCACCCGCCGCAGGCCACTATATCCTGACCTATCAGGGCAAGGCGACCTTCCGGCTGGAAGGGCGGGCGACGGGTGTGCAGACGGAACCGGGTCAGGCCAGATTTGATTTCATCCCCGGCGAAGGGTCTGTCCTGCTGACCATCACCGCAATTGATGCCGCCGACCCGATCCGCAATATCACCGTCCTGCGCGAGGATAATGTGGCGGCCCACGCTGCGGGGCAAATCTTCAACCCGGTGTGGCTGGACCGTATCCGGGGGGTAAAGGCGGTCCGCTTCATGGACTGGATGGCGACAAACGGCTCCACGCTCGCCCGCGCCGGGGACCGTCCCAAACCCGGCGATGCAACGTGGGCGGTGAACGGCGTGCCTGCCGAGGTGATGGTGGCTTTGGCCAACGCGCTGAACGCCGACCCGTGGTTCACCATGCCGCATCTGGCGGACGACGCGCTGGTGCGCGCCTATGCCGAGGTGGTCCGAGATACGCTGGCCCCCGGCCTGCGCGCGCATGTGGAATATTCCAATGAGGTCTGGAACTGGCAGTTTGAACAAGCCCGCTGGGCCGAGGCGCAGGGGCAGGCGCGCTGGGGCGAGAAAAACACATGGGTGCAGTTTTACGCCCTGCGCGCAGCACAGGTGGCGGCGATCTGGGCCGAGGTTTTTGGCGATCAGGCAGACGCACGGCTGGTGCGGGTGATTTCCACCCAGACCGGGTGGCTCGGGCTGGAGCCTGACATTTTGCAGGCGCCGCAGATCCTTGCGGAGGGGTTGCCCGCGCCCGCTGACAGTTTCGATGCTTATGCCGTGACCGGCTATTTCAGCGGCCGTTTGGGCAGCGACGAAAAGCTGGCGCTAGTAAAAAACTGGATGTCCGAAAGTCGCGCGGCGGCGACGGATGAAGCCGGGGCACAAGGTTTGCAAGCTGTGGCACGGGCGGAATACATCGCGGCGCACCGGTTTGATCAGGCCACCACCCGTGCTGCCGCCGAATTGCGCAGCGGCGCGGAAACCGGCGATGCGGATGACACGCTGGACTATCTGCTCACCCGTTTGCTGCCCTATCAGGCCGAAGTCGCCAGCCGCAACGGTCTGCAACTGGTGATGTATGAGGGCGGCACGCATGTGGTAGGCTACGGGCTCCAGGTCGATGATCCCGAGTTGACCGATTTCTTCATTCACCTGAACTATACCCCCGAAATGGCCGCGCTTTACGCCGATCTTCTGGCAGGGTGGAGCCGCCTGTCGGATGCGCCGTTCAACGCTTTCGTCGATGTGTATCACCCCGGTAAATGGGGCAGTTGGGGCGCGTTGCGGCATCTGGGCGATGATAATCCGCGGTGGCAGGCATTGGCCAAGGGCTGTGGCGCATGCTGAGTGTCATTGTCCCCGCCAGCAACGAGGCGGGCTATATCGGGGCGTGTCTGGAGTCGTTGCTGGCTTCTGCCCCGGTCAGGGCCGAGGTGATCGTCGTGGCCAATGGCTGCCATGACGCTACGGCATCGGTCGCGCGCAGCTACGCGGCACAGGCCGAGGCGGCCGGGTGGGGCCTGACGGTGCTGGACCTGCCCTCCGGTGGCAAGCCTGGCGCGCTCAACGCCGGTGACGCAGTGGCGCGGGGGCGGATGCGGGCCTATGTCGATGCCGATGTCCGGGTCAGCCCGGCGCTGATGGCGCAGCTGGCGGCGGCGCTGGACCGGGATTTGCCTGCCTACGCGTCAGGTCGCCCGCAGATCACCCGCGCGCAAAGTGCGGTGACGCGGGCCTATGCGCGGCTCTGGGTGAAGTTGCCCTTTGCGCAAAGCCCGGCGCCGGGCTTCGGGCTGTTCGCGGTGAATGCGGCGGGGCGGGCGCGGTGGGGCGCGTTTCCGGGCATCATATCGGATGATACGTTCGTGCGGTTGCAGTTTGACCCGGCGGAACGCATCGAATGCCCCGCCATCTACACCTGGCCGATGATCGAGGGGTTCGGCCCTTTGGTGCGGGTGCGGCGCAGGCAGAATGCAGGCGTGGCCGAGATTGCCCGCCTGCATCCGGGCCTTTTGGCGCGTGAAGGCAAGCCTCCGCTTGGGCTGGTCAGGCTGGCGCGACTGGTGTTTGCAGATCCGGTGGGGTTCTGCACCTATGCCGCCGTGGCGTTGGCTGTGCGTGTGCGCCGAGGTGACAGCGGCTGGACGCGCGGACGGTAAAGCCGGGGTTTGCAAAAACACGCCAGGATACGGGCAGGTGCGCGGTCACCGGGCCGCAATAAACAGTGCTGCCAGTTTATGTGCCTCTGTATCGCAATCATGCCGGGCCAGCACCCGCGCCCGTGCCGCCCGCCCCATCGCGGCGATCCGGTCGGGCGGGGTGGCGGCCAGCACGGCAATCGCCCCGGCCAGCGCGGTGGCTTCGCCCGCCGGTACCAGCCAGCCGGTGTCGCCCGGCACGACGAGTTCCGGCACCCCGGCGATGAAGGTGGCGATCACCGGACGGCCGGCGGCCATCGCCTCCATCACCACCACCGGCAGGCCCTCGGCAAAGGACGGCAGGACAAGCGCATGGGCGGCGGCAAGTTCGGCCTGCACCCGCGCCTCATCGGCCCAACCGGTCAGGGTAATGCGCTCACCAAGGCCATGCGCCGCTATGGCAGCTTCCAGCGCCGGGCGCAGGGGGCCGTCGCCTACCAACGTCAGGTGCAAGCCGGGGGTCGCGGTTACAGCCATCGCCTCCACCAGCAGGGCAAATCCTTTCTGTTCCGCCAGCCGCCCGATCGCCACAAGCCGTGTGCCCGTCCGGGGCATGGGGGCGGGCTCGGCAAAGCGCCAGGGCTCGATCCCGCAATGCACCACATGCAGGCGTGGCCAGTCGGCGGGGTCGGCCCAGCGGCACAACTGGCTGCGCCCGAAGCTGCTGACGGCCACGGTAAAGGCGGCGCGGCGGATTTTCAGGCCAAGGCTCAACGCCTGCGGGGCATCGAACTCTTCGGGCCCATGCACGGTGAAGCTGTAGCGCGGGCCACCCATCGCCTGCACCAGCATCGCCACGGTAGCGGAGTTGGTGCCGAAATGCGCGTGCAGATGCGCGATGCCAAGGCTGCGGCAACGTCGTGCAACATGGGCCGCCTCCAGCCAATAGATCATATGGCGCGCCCGCCCGCCCGCTGTCTGTCCGCCCGCCGCGCCACAGCGCCATGCCAGCTTCAGTGCAGTCATGGCGGCGCGTGGGTGGCGCACCACCCAGCGAACCGCCGAAACGCCAAGCCTGCGCCCGCCAAGTGCCAGCACATGTTCGGTTGCGTCATCTTCGGCCAGATCTGCGGGATCAACCAGCGCAGCCCGGTCGCTGCGCATGGCAAAGCGATGCACAGCGTAGCCCACACGTTCCAGCGCCTGTATTTCACGCCGGATGAAGGAATGTGACGCGCGAGGGTAGGTGTTCACCAGATAGGCGATTTTCACGGCATTTTTCCCGGACAAGGCTGCATCGCAAGATGGGGCTGCACCTTTCAGGTTAGGCTGCAACTGCGGCAATTCCTAGGCCCGCCGCGATTGACACCCGTTTCTGCCCCGCCTACCGTTCGGGCGCCTCACATGTCGGGCCTTTGCTGACTGTGCCGACAAGGAGCCTGCCGATGATCCCGCTGCCTCGTGCCCTGACCGGGAACGGCATCGTTGCCCGCGCGCTGCGTGGATCTGCCATCACGGCGGCGGGCTATGCGTTCAGTCAAGTGCTGCGGCTGGCCTCGAACCTGATCCTGACGCGGCTGCTGTTCCCCGAGGCGTTTGGGATGATGGCGCTGGTATCGGTGTTTCTGGTCGGGCTGGCGATGTTTTCGGATGCGGGGGTGGGGGCGTCGATTTCGCAGAACCCGCGCGGCGATGACCCGGATTTCCTGAACACGGGCTGGACGATACAGGTGGTGCGTGGGGTGCTGTTGTGGCTTGCAACCTGTGCCATGGCGTTGCCCGTTGCACACTTCTACGGCGCGCCGGACCTTGTGCTGCTGCTGCCCGTGTCGGGGCTTGCGCTGCTTGTCGCGGGGTTCAACCCGACGCGGATGGAAACGGCGAACCGGCACCTGCTGCTGGGGCGGGTGACGGGGCTGGACCTGATCAGCCAGGTGATCGGCATTCTCGTGATGGTGCTGCTGGCCTGGGTGGTGCCATCGGTCTGGGCGTTGGTCGTGGGATCGCTTCTGGGGGCGGTGGCGCGGCTGGCGCTTATGAACCGTTATCTGCCGGGGCTGCGCAACCATTTCCGCTGGGAGCCTGCGGCGGGGCGCGAGCTTGTTCATTTCGGCAAGTGGATTTTCCTGTCTACTGCCTGTGGCTTTTTGCTGTTTCAGGGCGACAAAGCGATTCTGGCGGCCTACATGTCTTTGGAAATGCTGGGGATTTATAACATCGGTTACTTTTTGGCGTCGTTCCCCGGACTGCTGGGTGGGGCGGTGATCGGCCGGGTGCTGATCCCGATTTACCGTGACAACCCGCCAGCGGCTTCGGCCATGAACTTTGCGCGGCTGCGGCGGATGCGCTGTGGCATGACCGCGGGTATTTTGGGCATGCTGGTGGTGCTGGCGTTCATCGGTGTGCCATTGGTCGGGGTGCTGTATGACGCGCGTTATGTGCAGGCCGGGCCGATCCTTGTGGTGATTGCCTGCGCGCAAATGCCGATGGTAATCGGGCTGACTTATGATCAGGCGGCGCTGGCCGCGGGGGATTCGCGCAACTTCTTTCTGCTGATTGCGACCAAAGCGGCGGTGCAGACTGTGGCTTTCATCGTGGGCATCGAGATGGCTGGCCTTTTGGGTGCATTGGCCGCTCAGGGCGTGGCGATGCTGCTGGCCTATCCGATGTTGATCTGGCTGGCACGGCGGCACGGAGCATGGGACGCGCTGCATGATGCCGTGTTTGGGTTATTTGCGGTTGTTGCGGCGGGGCTGGCGCTGTGGATGAATGGACCGGCAATTCTGGCGCTGGCAGGGTGATGCCACGTTCGTCAAAGCCTGGTGCAGACTGCGGCCTGTCTGAGTGCCGCTGCGCCATTGTGCAACAAACCAGGTGCGACCTGTCTCCGGCGGGTTTTCTGGCAGAAAACAGCCGTCGGCGCGTGCTTTCTTCGGATTCCCGTCACTTTTCCCATTTAAAATTTCGGACCCGCCCCGTTTTTCGCCGTAATTAGAGATCAATTAACAAATTTGTGGTGGCATTGTTTCTGAAACGAGAAAGAATTTCCGGGAGGCTGCCTTGGGCAACGCAAAAGCGTGGGGAATGGCACGATGACAGTGGGTCTGATGTTTTCTGGTATTATCATGGGCGTGCTTGGGGTTCTTTGGGCTCTGTCGGCGGGCGTTCCTGTGGTGCTGGCGCTTCTGCTGTATCCGGTGGCGGGTAGCATTGGTGCGCTTGGCTTCCTAGCGGTTCATTTGCTGCAACCCGACAGGGTTGACGATCATGCCGGATCACGCCAGGCGCGTTCGTTGCACTGACGCCTTGGTCTGGCGCTCCGGCAAGGTGAAATACAGCAAGGATTACGAAACAATCACTTACCGATAGCGACATATCTTTTTCGCCAGGTCGCCGTCTGCTGGGTCATGGTCCCGATGCCGCCGCTTCGCCGAATCACATTCACAGCGTTGCGTGCACTGACGGAACCTCTTGCACGGCAGGGTTGTGATTTCGCAGATTACCAATTCCCTGAGCTCTCATTACAATGAAAAATATTGGTTAACCCTACGTAAATCGCTGTGGTTGACCGAGATGACTGTCGCCAAGGCGCGGTGGAAGACGGTAAAATAACCCTTAGGGGGCGCTCTGCGAGAGTGCATGCTATGTTCA
>Ga0105050_10001679_pt1 | contig 32959 bp, 33 predicted proteins | sample FRY01_FD_78088 | JGI IMG/M metagenome (GOLD analysis project Ga0105050, IMG submission 78088) | Freshwater microbial communities from Lake Fryxell liftoff mats and glacier meltwater in Antarctica - FRY-01 | ecosystem: Environmental > Aquatic > Freshwater > Ice > Glacier meltwater ...
CGATGCAGACCATTCCTGTGCGCGCCTGTGTGCCGACCGGGATAAGCAGGCAGGCAAAAATGAGTGCTGCGGCGTAAAGACGAACTTTCCAATCGGGTGGGAAAACAGTGCCATATTTGGCGAGCCAGAGAATGAGGGGAATGATGGTGATGGCAACGCACGAAATAATGCTGCCTTCAAAAAGGCCGCTATTGTCGTCGATTAATATTACGAGCGATCCATAACCTCCGCCACCTGCTGCGGTTTTAATGCCGCCAGTTACGATCAATGCTGACGCGCACAGCACCATGGTCAATATGGTGGCTTCGATCCGCAGCTTGGTGCGTAAGGTGAGTGGCAGGAACGATGCGAACACAAGCGCCTTCCACACCCAGTTCCATTTTTCCAATGCCGCCACCGGTTCGGCCGCCACTGTGGTGGTGTAACCGCAATAGCCAAGCAGAAGAATGAGCAGGACCCATCGGGGCGACACGCGCACGTCCTTTTTGTCATCCCCAACCATGAAACCCAAAAGGGCCAAGGCGAATAAAATGAGCGACAGCGGCACGGAGTTGAGGAGGAAATAGCTCAGCCGCTGCGGCGATACGATGTCCACATATGCGTAGACTAATGTAAACAAAAATGGCCGCTTGAATGCCATTAAAAGGATCAGTGCAATATAGGCGACGAAGATCAGATCACGCATCGCCGCCGCCTTTTGTCGCCGCGTTTGACGCCCGCTTCTTAGGTGCAAAACCTGTGAGCACTTCATCGGGCGCAGGCGGTTGCTCAGCGTCAAGATCTGTGCTGTGCATCAGGCGCCACAGCGCGATAGCGAGCAGGGCGTGGCTTAATAATATAGATACATTGTCGATCACTTCAGTCGCCCGGATACCCGTTTCAACAGGTGCAGTAATGCCAACCGGTTGACGTCACGTTAATCCTTTTTTGCCATGACAATGGCCTATGTCGCGTATCCTTCATGTCCTTGATCACAGCCTTCCGTTGCACAGCGGGTACACGTTTCGCACCCGCGCAATATTGAAAGCGCAGCAGGCGGCCGGATGGGACGTTGCCGCGATTACGGGTGTCCGGCAATATCAGCACGGCCAGACCCCTGATGCTGCAACCGATTGGGTTGAAGGGCTTTGCTTTCACCGCACCCGCGCCCAGATAACCGCGCCTAGCCCGTTGCGCGAGTGGCGCGAGGTTTCCGTTCTCGCTGAGGCCATCATCGCGCTGCACGCGCGCTCGCCCTTTGACATTCTGCATGCCCATTCGCCGGCCATTAACGGCATCGCCGCACTTAAGGCCTCCCGAAAGTTGGGTGTGCCCTTGGTTTACGAAATTCGCGCCTTTTGGGAGGATGCCGCAGTCGGTAATGGGACGGGTCGTGAAGGTTCGGCGAAATACCTGCTGACCCGCGCACTGGAAAACTACGTGGTCCAACATGCCGATGCAGTTGCCGTTATTTGCGCCGGGTTGAAAGAAGACCTTGTCACCCGCGGCGTGGCGGCGTCAAAAATTACGATTTCGCCTAATGGCGTCGATATGGAGATGTTCGGTGCACCGCCGGCCGCAGACTCGGCGCTGGCCGAAAAGCTCGGCCTGCGCGATGCCGATGTCATCGGTTATATCGGCAGCTTTTATGACTATGAAGGTCTTGATGACCTGATCGCCGCAATGCCACATATGCGGCACAAGGCGCATCTGCTTATGGTCGGCGGCGGCCCGATGGAAGCAGTGCTTCGAGCGCAGTCCAAGGCGTCGCCTGTCACCGACCGGATTCATTTTGTGGGTCGCGTGCCGCATGCAGAGGTAGAACGCTATTATAGCCTCGTCGACATACTAGCCTATCCGCGCAAGCGGATGCGGCTGACCGAGCTTGTCACCCCCTTGAAGCCCTTGGAAGCGATGGCCCAGGGACGCCTTGTTGCTGCATCGGATGTCGGTGGTCATAAAGAGCTGATACGGCATGGTGACACGGGCACCTTGTTCAAAGCGGACGATCCTGCGGCGCTGGCCGTCGCGCTTGATACGCTTCGCGACAACCGTGATGATTGGATCGCCATGCGGCAGCGCGCGCGCGCTTTTGTCGAAGCAGAGCGCGACTGGCAGGCAAATATTCATCGTTACGACCCTGTTTACCAATTGCTGTTACACCCAGCGACATCGGTAAAGGCCGCCTGAAAGCGGCCACAGACAGGAACAGACATGTCGCGCAGCGTATCTACCCAAAGCCAGTCCGGTGGTCACATTCGGTCGCTTGCCTTGGCAATGGCGGGCGCAAGCATCGCAGCGGTCGGCACGATGTTTGTCCCGGTTCCCGTCTTGGAGGGGCTGTCCGGTTCAACGGGCTTGTCCGAATTGGTGCCAGCGGCCCGTGCACCGTTGGGTGATACCGCGCGTGCGTTGATTGCGTTTGGCAGTGGCGCGCTGACGCTCGCGGGCTTGTCTATGCTTCTGTTTCGGCAGGACACCACGGCCATCCCAAAAGTTGCGCCGCTTGCGCCCGAACAACCCCTTAAACTCTCGGCATTTGTGACGCTGCTAAACGCGCTGCGTCCCACAATGCCTTGGCATAAAGGTGATGACGATATTCGCGAATTCGCTGATTTACCCAAGCTAAGACACGGGGACGGTCATCCTGACGCACCTTCACGCAGACCGCTTTCGGCGTCGCTGGATTTGCCGATGCTTGAACTTTCGCAACCGGTTGTCCTGCCGGAAACGCAATCGCAACATCTTGACGTACAGCCATCCGCAGAAGCAATTATTGCATCTGCTGCGGGCCAGCCCGAACAAACGGAACCGACGCCTATGCAAGCCATCGCTGCCCCGGATACGCCGCCCCGACCGGCATTTGGTGAAGGAAGCATTGCGGCGATGGTCGCGCAATTGGAGGCAACCGTTGCACAGCGACACGCCAAGCTTGCGGAATTGGAAACCGTTGCCGCACAGATTGCATCGGAACGTCGACTTCTGCGTCCACAAGTGGCGCTTGACGCGACAGCAGCGGCGATGCCCGTTTTCACACCCGAAGTTGCCGACCCATATTCGACGCGACGGCCTATGCTAGAGGCTGTGCGGTCGACACCGCGACATGAAGGTGATGTTGATTCCGCGTTGGCTGCTGCCCTCGCAACACTCCGTCGCATGAACGTGGGTGCCCGTTAATCATCAAGCACAAGTGCCTCAATCATGAGGGAATGTTCGCCCGCTACAAAACATCTTTCGGTGACGGCAATGTCGGCGACAAGCTGACCGGGTAAGCAAAATTCATGATCCGGAAGACCTTCCTTAAAACGTTGCACATTTTCGGTCGCTGGACCATTTAGGAGCACCGAAATGCACATTTGGTGGCCCGAAAAAGTGAGGCTGTGCCAGGGCCTTTCACTCAGAATTCCGAATGATGCCTCAGGCAGCAATCGTTGCAATGCGCGCAGCAATCTGCTCGCAGACGAACGTTCAATCATGCCGCTTAGCCCCGCTGCTTGAATGATGGTGGTCATAATTACACATGAAATTCCGCAGTTTTCGTTCCATTTCAGGGCGAATTTCACGCCCCATTCGGATGTCTAGGACAAGCCGCGGATCACGCGCCGCCAACCGTCCAAACTTGGTCGGTGGTAAATTCTGATCGCGTAAAAACCGCTCGATAAGGCGCGTGATGTGCATGACGTCTCCTCCATGGCGAATCCGGATTTGCTTGCCCGAATCAGTTAGAACAAATATAGAACAAACTTGATAGGACAAATCCTACATGTCTAGGAATTTTCCAATCGAAGCGGAGGGATGAAGATGGAACAGGACCCACGGGCTGCATTACAGCGGCTAATTTTGGATAATGGCGACGATTATGCGGGTCTGTCTAAGCTCGTTGGTCGAAATGCCGCTTATATTCAGCAGTTTATCAAGCGGGGCTCGCCGAAAAAGCTGCCAGAAGTTGAACGGGGCATATTGGCGCGCTATTTCGGTGTCGAAGAAACGCTTCTCGGCGGGCCGGTTCCAATATTGGCAAAGTCGTCGATCCATCTGATTCCCAAGCTAGCGGTGGGTGCATCCGCGGGGGCAGGCGCCATTAATGATCGCGAGAAAATGGCCGGACAGATTGGTTTTGACGAAAAATGGCTGCGTAAAGAGGGGCTGGACCCAACCCGGCTTTCCCTGATCCGCGTGGAGGGGGAATCAATGGCGCCCACCTTGAATCACGGCGACGACATAATGGTCGACAACCGCGCAGCAACTGCCGCGCTGCGCGATGGGGTGCACGTTATTCGGCTGGATGATGTTCTCATGGTAAAACGGATCGCGGTTGGCCCTTATGCGCGACTATCGGTATTGTCGGATAACCCTGCATATCCGGGTTGGCCGGATGTAGACGGTGCAAGCGTTACAATAATCGGGCGCGTCGTTTGGGCTGGACGGCGGCTGTGAAGGCTTGCTTCAATCCCACCGCTCGGCCACATAGCGGTCATGTCTAACCAAACATCTTCTGCCGTCACCCAGCCGCCTTTAAAAGCCGCGATCATCCCTGTTACGCCGCTGCAGCAGAATTGCACTCTGTTCTGGTGTACCGAAACGAACAAAGGCGCGCTGGTAGATCCGGGCGGCGACCTCGCGAAATTAAAGGCGGCGGTGGCGCAAACCGGTGTGCAGTTGGAAAAACTGCTGATCACGCATGGTCACCTCGATCACTGCGGACAGGCCGGAATGCTGGCGCAGGAATTGGGACTACCTATCGAGGGTCCACATGAGGATGACCGGTTCTGGATAGCCAAGCTCGATGACGATGGCGCGCGCTACGGCATGGAGGCGCACAGTTTTGAACCGGACCGGTGGCTGGTGGACGGCGACACAGTGTCTGTTGGTAACCTGACCCTAGACGTCATTCATTGTCCGGGACACACACCGGGCCATGTGGTCTTTCACCACGCACCCAGCCGCCTAGCGATTGTGGGCGACGTATTATTCCAAGGATCCATCGGCCGCACGGATTTTCCGCGCGGTAACCACGCCGACCTAATTGATGCCATTACCACGAAACTTTGGCCGTTGGGGGATGAGGTTACCTTCATCCCCGGTCATGGCCCGACAAGTCAGTTTGGCTATGAGCGCCAGCACAACGCCTTCGTTGCCGACGACGTGCTGGCGGCTCGTTAGTTAGAGAACGGCCGCGTAGACCGTCCACAATGCCCAGCCCGCAAGGCCGAGTAGGCTTATCATAGTAGTGAGCGTGCCGACCATACGACCCTTGCCCAAGGTGCCGCCATCCATGCCAAGCCCATGGGCAAAACGGCCGATGATATAGACAAGGCCGATACCCCACAGCCAGCTGGCGTTGTTGCCCGTTATCTCAAGCGCGGCGATCAGAATCAGAATGAACGGAGCGCTCTCAACGAAATTCGCGTGCGCGCGCATTCTGCGAATAACGAATTCATTGCCGCCATCGCCAATTGAAACGCTTTCTTTAGTGCGTGCCTGACCGCACCGCACCATCAGCCAGATATTAACCAATGCGGCGCCAGCGGCGATCGTCAAGGTGACGGGTAAACTCAACATATATTCTCTCCCTGTTAGTGGAAGCGTGCTTATCTGCTATCTCTCGGCTTGCAAAGCACAGAAAAACAAGTATAGCGCGCCGCTCACACGGACATGTGCGGTTCACTGAGGCTGATTCTGGCGATTGCTTGCCACGGCTGTCTCTTTGGCCTAACGTGATTTAGAACTTATTGATTTTGAAATGGAACAGGTGCCGAAATGGCTGTCCCCAAGAGAAAAACATCCCCTTCAAAGCGCGGTATGCGCCGCAGCCACGATTCGCTGAAAGTGTCAGCGTTTCAAGAATGCGCAAATTGCGGCGAATTGAAGCGCCCCCATCATTTGTGCGATGCCTGCGGCCATTACAATGGTCGCGAAGTGTTAGCGGTCGCCTGATCCTTCCTCAGGGAGTATAACAGGTGTCATTGAAACCGCGTATCGCCATTGACGCGATGGGCGGGGACGAGGGCGTACCTGTAATGATTGCAGGCGCAGCTTTGGCCCGCCACCGGCATGAGGACTTTACCTTTTTGCTGGTTGGAGATGAGGCGCGCATTAAGTCCGCCTTGGACAAGCATCCCAATCTGCGCTCTGCTTCCGAAATTCTGCATGCCGATGATGTCGTAACAGCCAATGACAAAGTCAGCGCGGCGCTTCGCAAAGCCAAAACGAGCTCAATGGGCCTGGCAATAAACGCTGTAAAAAATGGCGATGCCAGCGCAGCGGTGAGCGCTGGTAACACTGGTGCTTTAATGGCAACGGCGAAGTTGGCATTGCGGACCATGCCTGGTATTGACCGGCCAGCACTATCGGCGCTGCTTCCTACGCTCGAAGATACGGACGTCGTGATGCTTGATCTCGGTGCTAACACCGAATGCGAAGCCAAAAATCTGGTTCAGTTCGCCGTGATGGGCGCTGCCTATTCACGGATCATATTTGGCTTTGACCGTCCGCGCGTTCGGTTGCTTAATATCGGCACCGAAGAAATGAAGGGCACCGAACAGCTGCGCGACGCGGCCCAGCATTTGCGTGATGCCACTGGCCTACACATGGACTTTCAGGGTTTTGTCGAAGCGGACAAAATCAACCGCGGCGAATGTGACGTTGTTGTGTGTGATGGTTTTACAGGAAACATCGCGCTTAAATCCATCGAAGGAACGGCGCGCTTTGTCACCGACCTTTTGCGCCGGGCCTTTACCAGCTCGATCCGTTCAAAATTCGGCTTTCTCGTGTCAAAACCCGCGACGGAATTGTTACGGCACCATCTTGACCCAAATAATCATAACGGGGCCGTCTTCATGGGATTGAACGGAGTCGTGGTTAAAAGCCATGGCAGCGCCAACGTCAAAGGCGTGGCAAATGCGGTCGAGGTTGCGGCGCGCTTGGTCGAAGAAGATATCACGGCGCGGATCACCCAGGATTTGGCGCGAGTACAAGATCAATGACGCTGGCGACGCTTCGTGCTGTCATCAAGGGCACTGGCTCGGCTTTGCCGCGCAACCGGGTTTCGAACGCACAGCTGGCTGCAAAGGTTGATACGACCGACGAATGGATAACCGAACGCACCGGCATTAAATTTCGCCATATTGCAGAACCCGACGAAACTACGTCCAGTTTAGCGACAGAAGCGGCGCGTAATGCCTTGGTGGCGGCCGGCATGGAGGCCAATGATATTGACCTCATCATATTAGCGACAGCAACACCCGACCAGACATTTCCGGCGTCAGCGACCATCGTGCAGCACGCCCTTGGGTGCAATGGCGGCGTGGCATTCGACGTTGCGGCCGTATGCTCCGGCTTTCTATATGCCTTTTCCGTTGCGGAGAGCATGATTCGTGCTGGCTCAGCGAAGAACGCATTGGTAATCGGTGCAGAAACCTTCAGCCGCATTCTTGATTGGGAAGACCGCACGACCTGCGTCCTGTTTGGCGACGGTGCGGGTGCGGTTGTCCTGAGCGGCGAAATCGGCACGCGCGGCGTTCTTGCAACGCGCCTGCACGCAGATGGCGCCCATAACGAGTTGCTCTATGTCGATGGCGGGCCCTCCACAACTGGAACTGTCGGCAAACTGCGGATGAAGGGCAGAGAAGTTTTTCGGCACGCGGTCACCAACCTGACCAACGTCCTGCACGAGGTTCTGCATGAGGCGGAAATGACACCTGCAGACGTGGACTGGGTGGTGCCGCATCAAGCGAACGCCCGGATTATCGAGGCTACCGCGAAAAAGCTTGCACTTGATCCAGCGCGTGTCGTCCTGACAGTTGATCAGCATGCGAATACGTCGGCTGCGTCTGTCCCGCTGGCGTTGGATGTTGCTGTGCGCGACGGCCGGATAAAGGCAGGCGACGTGATTGTCCTTGAGGCGATGGGCGGTGGCTTTACGTGGGGCGCATCTGTCGTCAGAATGTGACTTATTTTCGACGATCGCCATTTTACAATTAAGATTTCTGCTGTATGTTCCGGTTTTTAACGGGTGGTCGCAGGTCCGGAGACCAAAATGGTAGATGCAGGAACTTTAACTCGTGCCGATTTGGCCGAGACGCTTAATCGTCAAATTGGCCTATCGCGGGCTGATGCGGCGCAAATGATTGAATCAGTGCTTGATCATATGACGACGGCCTTGCTGGATGGCGAGAATGTGAAAATATCCGGCTTTGGCACTTTTGTCCTGCGCGACAAAGGACAACGCGTTGGCCGCAATCCAAAAACGGGTGTCGAAGTCCCCATCACGCCGCGCCGCGTTCTCACGTTCCGTGCGAGCCAAGGTATGCGGCAAAAGGTGAAATAACGCATTATGGATGGAAAATCCGCTGACGCCTTCCGTACTATAGGGGAAATGGCCGAGGCGTTGGGCGTGCGCCCCCACATATTGCGCTATTGGGAAGAACAATTCCCCATGCTGAAACCGCTCACGCGTGCAGGCGGTCGCCGCTTGTACCGGCCGGACGACGTGGCACTGCTCCATACAATTCACCGTCTTTTATATAGTGACGGTTACACCGTTAAAGGTGCACGGCGGTTTTTGACTTTGGGTGAGGAACCGGTACCGGCTAAAGCCGGGGTGGAAACAAGCGCAGCACCAACACCTGCAAATCAGCTTAATTTTGAGGCAATCCGCGCCGTTCGAGACAGGCTGGCATCGGCCCTGGCTGCGGCCTGAACCTTTGGTTTATATGGGTAGCGCGTAAACCAAATCGCGAAACGGCACGTCTCCAACCATAAACACCGTATCACCTATTGGCGAAAATCCGGCGTGCTCGTAAAACGCTATGGCGGGTGCGTTGACTTCATATACCGCTAACAAAATGCGCTGCGCCTTGCGTTCACGCGCGATTTGAAACGCCTGCTGCAGCATGGCTTTGCCATTACCTCCCCCCTGCCAAGGGCCAAGCAAATAGATGCGCTTCAACTCAATATCGCCGCTTTGCTGTAATTTGGGATGGGACGGCGGGACCATCATGACATAGCCGATTGGCGCACCCAGCGGGGTTTCGCCAATCACGATATCGACATCAGACTGCCCCAGCTTTTCGGCATAATAGGCGGCGCTATGTTCGGCGCGCAGATGCTCAATCAGTGGTTGACCCGGATGATCGAAAGCAAAGGTTGTCAGGAAGGTCGCCGCGCCCAAATAAGCCAGTGCTTCCGCATCCCGCGGTCCTGCACGCCGCCAAACAACTGGTGTCATTCGTCTTCAGGGCCCAGTTCGGAGTCGAGATCGCGCGGCCGGATGAAATGTGTGAGACTGCCGGTTTTACGTTCGATTTCAGACCAATGCTGAATATTTAACTCCATGCGGGCAATGGCTGCGGTGGGAAATTTCTCCCACACCAGTGCGCGTAAAGGCGACGTGCGGTCATCGGGGCACAGATCAAGGACTAGATCTTCCATGCCGGGATTATGGCCGATCATTAATATGTCTTTGTACGCGTCGGATTGGTCGCGCAGAACGTCCATCAATGTGGCGGAAGACGCCAGATAGATCCTGCGATCCCAGTTCGGGTCGATCCTTTGGCCGCTACCCTTAACGAAATGGTCGATGGTGTCGATGACGCGAACAGCCGGGCTGGCAACCACATGGTCGAAAGCGAGACCCGTTTGCTTAACCCATTTTCCCATCGTCACAGCAGCTTTTTCGCCCCGCTTGTTCAGCGGCCTGTCAAAATCGCGCGGAATGGTGTCATCCCAACTCGATTTGGCATGGCGAAATACTGTCAGCGTGAACGTCAAATCGGGTTACTCTCTTCCAAGCTCTCGTCCATGCCCTGCCGCATTTTGGGCGCTTGTGAAAGGCCTGATTTAACAGAAAGCGCGGCCTCCTCCAGTGTCACACGGCGTATCGGTGTACCCGGCGGGAAGGCAGTCAGCAGGCGGCTGGGCACGGCGGAAGACAGCAGAACGAAATGGCCTTTGTCGCCGGCGCTGCGGATAAGCCGCCCGAAAGCCTGAGCCATCCTCGCGCGGATGATGCGATCATCATAGTCAATGCCGCCATGCTTCAGCCGGCGGGCGCGGTGCAATATGTCCGGCCGCGGCCAAGGTATCTGCTCCATGATGACCAAACGCAGCGAGTGGCCAGGCACATCGACGCCGTCACGCAGCGCATCGGTACCTAACAGGCTGGCGTGCGAGTCATCGCGAAAAATATCGACGAGTGTGCCGGTGTCGATTGGGTCAACATGCTGCGCATATAAGGGCAGACCGTCCCGCGCCAGCCGGTCGGCAATGCGCGCATAGGTTGATCGCAGCCGGCGAATGGCCGTGAAAAGCCCAAGCGCACCGCCGCCCGACGCGGCAATCAATGTTGCATAAGCGCCGGCGAGTGCAGCGGCATCACCGCGCTTCACATCGGTGACTATGAGGACTTCGGCTTGCGATGCATAATCGAAGGGACTTGTCGCGGCAAAATGGGTTGCTGGCCTGTCAAGATGTGTCGCGCCAGTGCGGGCCTCGGCATTGGCCCAATCCCCGCCGCTGCGCAGCGTGGCCGAGGTTGCGAGCACGCCGTGGCTCGGCTTCAGCACGATGTCGGCGACCGGCTTCATCGGGTCAAGCCAGCGCCTGTGCATCCCCAAATCCATTTCGCGGCCTTCAAACCGGTCAATCGCCAACCAATCGACAAAATCAGGATCTACGGGTCCAACCGCGCGGGCCAGCATCGCTATCCACGCACGCAGCGTGTCGATGCGCCAGCCCAAGCTCGCCATCGCACCTTCCACACGCGCCCGCGCACTCCCGTCGAGCCAATCAGGGGGATCAGATATCATCGCTTCAAGCCGCTGGCCCAATATTGTCAGTGGACGGGCCAGTGCCTCAAGCGCCACTGCGGCGTCGGCAACCGCATCCACAACAGCCGCGTCGGGATCTGCCAACTCGGTTTCAAGACCATAGCCGCCTTCGGCTGCATTGGTTTCATCTCGGGCATAGACCATCTTGCGTACTGCCGCGAACAGGCGCTCGAGCGGGCCAGACGGTGTACCCTCGGCAAGCCGTCCTAGCCACCCGTCGCCGGGTAATGCTTCGGCGGCGATACGTGCCATCTCGATGGCTGCCCCGCCTTCATCGTCATAGGACGCAACATCGGCAAGTCGCGCCGAAAGACCCCGGCGCCTGCCGCGCGCCTTCCCCTCGGGGCCGATGACCCAGCGGCGCAGTTCGATCGTCTCCTGCCCCGTCAAGGCAGCCGCAAACATCGAATCCGCAGCATCAAACAGATGATGACCTTCGTCGAAAATGATGCGGCTTGGCCGATTGACTTCGTCCCGCCCGCGCGCTGCGTTCACCATCATCAGTGCGTGATTGGCAATGACAATTTCGGCCTGAACCGAGGCGCGCGATGCTCGTTCGATGAAGCATTTGCGGTAGTGGGGACAGCCAGCATAGATGCACTCGCCACGGCGATCAGTCAGCGCCGTAGAGCCATTGCGCCGAAACAAAGTGGGCAACCACCCCGGCAAGTCCCCGCCAATCATATCGCCATCGTCGGAATAAGCGGCCCAGCGTGCCACCAGATGAGCGAGAGTCGCCGCACGCCCTGCAAAGCCACCTTGCAATGCATCCTCAAGGTTCAGGAGGCACAGATAATTTTCGCGGCCCTTACGCACGACAACTTTCGAACGGAAAGTTTCGGGGTCAGGGTAAATGCGGCGCGCCTCGCGCACCAGTTGCCGCTGCAATGCTTTTGTGAAAGTCGAAATCCACACCGCGCCGTCCGCCATATTTGCCCACAGGCTGGCTGGCGCAAGATAACCCAGCGTCTTGCCGATACCAGTTCCCGCTTCGGCCAAAAGCATATTGGGTTCGCCCTTGCGCGTGCGCGGGGCGAAAATGTCAGCTGCGGCTCGTGCAAAGTCCCGCTGACCTTGGCGTGTTTCGGCTGACCCACCGACCAAAGATGCCAAGCGCGCCTGCACATCGTCCGGGTTCAGCGTCACAACGCGCGGCGGGGTGCGGGGCGGTGTCTCCTCCCAATCGGGTAGCCGACTGAACAACCAACGCTCTGCCTTTTCTGGTTTCTGCAACCGGGCAAGAACAAGATTGGCCCATGGCCAGCGCAAACGCATCAACGCCTGCGCCGAGTCCCAAGCGCCCTCACGCTCCGCCCATGCGGTGTCCGACAGGACAGCCAACAGACGTTGCGCCGCCTGCAGCAAAAAGACGGGTACATCTTTATCGGTTTCGGGCGCCGCAAGATTTAGGACATTCGCCATGCCTTTGGGTGTCGGAACAGCAAAGCGGGCCGGATATACGAACGCAAATAATTCCAATATATCCAAACCGGAAAGGTCACCATAGCCAAGGCGTTGTGCGACCAATGGCGCATTGAGCATGACCAGCGGGCTTTCGGCTGCGCGACCAGCAGCCTCGCCCTTACCGACGGTTTGAACTGGGCCATCAGCCGTTCCGATCCAAATGCCTGCATGGCTGGCATGGAGCGCGGAAAAAAAGAAATTCGGCTGCGTAGACACAGCTTCCTCCATAAGGGTGGTTGGAACGTATGGGAAACGTTTTGCAGCGAATGTGCCGTGTTTTTATATGTGCGCGTGCACCGGTCGGCTCCAAACCCAGCGGAGGCTTGCAAATACACGCAAAAGCGGGAAAGGCAGGCGCAGTAATAGCCTAAATGAAAGTGATAATGTGACCGAACTCCGTGACCTAGCAGCCGTTTCAAAGGCTTGGCCTTATGAAGAGGCGCGCCGGTTGCTGAAACGTTATCCCGCTGGCAAGCCGGACGGTGGAGCCATCATCTTCGAATGTGGCTATGGCCCGTCTGGCCTGCCGCATATTGGCACATTTAACGAAGTGCTGCGTACCACGATGGTCCGCAACGCATTTGCAACTTTGTCCAATGCGCCAACGCGCCTAATCGAATTTTCCGACGACATGGATGGCCTGCGTAAAGTGCCGGACAATGTGCCTAATCAGGCGATGCTGACCGAGCATTTGGGCAAGCCGCTCTCGCGCATTCCCGATCCGTTTGAAAAGTTTGAGAGCTTCGCTGCGCATAACAACGCCATGCTGCGGGAGTTTCTTGACCAATTCGGCTTCGATTATGAATTCATCTCGTCCTCCTCGCAATATGAGGGCGGTGTTTTTGATGGCGCGCTTAGAAATGTGCTGCGCAATTATCAGGGCATTATGGACATCATGTTGCCTACCTTACGTAAGGAACGCGCTGCAACCTATTCGCCTGTCCTGCCGATAAGCGAGAAGAGCGGAATCGTTTTGCAGGTGCCGTTGGAGGTTGTCGATGCCGAGGCGGGCCTGATCCGGTTTGAAGATGACGGCGATATTGTCACGCAATCGATACTTGGCGGCAAGGCGAAGCTGCAGTGGAAGGTCGACTGGGCCATGCGCTGGGTCGCGTTGGGCGTGGATTATGAAATGTACGGCAAGGACTTGACGGACAGCGGCGTGCAAAGCGGTAAAATTGCCCGCTTGCTTGGGGGGCGTCCCCCGGAAAGCCTGATTTACGAAATGTTCCTCGATGAAAAAGGCGAGAAGATTTCGAAGTCGAAGGGCAATGGCTTGGCGCTGGAAGACTGGCTGAAATATGGCACTGAAAACAGCGTCGCCTTTTACGCATATCGCGAGCCCAAGAGCGCGAAACAGCTCCACTTGGGCGTCGTGCCGAAAGCGGTGGACGAATATTTCCAATTCCGCGCCCAATGGCATGAGCAGCCGGTCGAAAAACGTCTCGGCAATCCGGTGCATCACGTTCACAACGGCAATGTTCCTGTTGGTCAGCCGCCTGTAACGTTTGGCCTGTTGCTGAACCTTGTAGGCGTCATGGGTGCGGGCGCGACTGAGGATCAAGTGTGGGCCTATCTAGGCAATTATGCCACAGACGTGTCGGCAGAAAACTCGCCCGAGCTGGCTGAGCTGATCCCGATTGCGCTGGCCTATAACCGTGATTTTGTCGCGCCGACCTTGCAGAAGCGCAAGCCCGTGGGCGTGGAGATTGCGGCCCTGCAAACGCTTGATGCGCGGTTGGCAACGTTACCCGAAGACTCCACCGCCGAAGAGATTCAGAACATTGTCTATGAAATCGGCAAGGAAGGCGGTTTCGAAAATCTGCGGGATTGGTTCAGGGCGCTGTATGAAACACTGCTGGGATCCAGCGCGGGCCCGCGCATGGGTAGCTTCATCGCACTGTACGGCATAGAGAATAGCCGTAAGCTTATTGAAGAGGCGCTTGCATGACGACACCTCGTTCGGTTGATGATTTGGCGCTCGAACTGCTTGGCAAGACGAGCGGCGCACTATCCCCACCGGAACGTCGCGTCTTGGAGCGTATTCACAAGCGCGAAACGACTGCACAACATGCGGGTGTATTCCACGACAAGGATGCCACCTTCGGCGAACGTTTGTCCGACCATGTGGCTGCTGTTGGCGGCAGTTGGGGTTTCATCATTGCGTTCGGTCTCGTTCTATTCGGGTGGATGATACTGAATTCACAGATATTAGGCCGAATGGGGATGGCATTTGATCCCTATCCCTTCATTTTCCTTAATCTGATGCTTTCGACCTTGGCCGCCATTCAGGCGCCCATCATCATGATGAGCCAGAATCGGCAGGCCGATAAGGACCGCGAAGCAGCGTCGCATGATTATGAAGTCAATTTGCGTGCGGAACTGGAAATCTTGCGTCTGCATGAAAAGGTGAACCACCTTATTGTGCAAGTGGCAAAAATTGCGCCGGCGGAACTTTGACAGAATGCCCGAGCTGCGATGGGAATATGGATATTTCGCCGTCGTTGGCGTGATGGCAACGATTTGCCTGACTTTATATGTCCGGTTTAAGCGGGCTGGGTGGCTGTAACCCGCCGCAGCACGGCCAGATAGCCTGGTTCAATTGTCATGCGCGCGTGGAAATTTGCCTTGCCCAGTAAAGCATGGGCAAGGGGCAGATTATAGCAGGGCACGCCCACGAACAAATGATGTTCGCTGTGATAGTTCACCCAATAAGGGGCGACGGTTGCGCGCTCGAACCCGTTGGCATATGTTGTGCGTGCATGGCTGAAAGGGTCGCTACTGCCGGTCGTCGTGCACGCATGTTCCGCGATATTGCGCGCCCGCAAAAATAGCTGAAACGTGCTGGCCAGCGCCACGAACCACAACAGAAACGGCACCCATCCTGAGCCAAGCAACGAAAACGCCAACAGGATGATTTGCACCAGCGTAAAGCGTCCAACAGTATACGCGGTCGTCTTTGAACCGCCGACATTCGCAATCGGCGCGTCGATGCCGCTTCGGCTTTGAAGGTCAAAAGTGCGGCCCGCGCTGGTGTCTTGCCGGGTCGATGCGTGACCGCTCTGCCCGCGTACCATCGCTTGCACGCTGCGCCATGCAGCGGCGAATTGATGGCTGCGCTGCTTGAAAAAGGTTTGCCCCGTTAAATCGCGCATTGCTTTGCGGCGAAGGCTCTGCACGCCGGTGGGAAAGGGCGCCGATAAAGAAAGGTCGGGGTCTTCGGGCTGCTGCGTGAACTTATGATGGGTTAAATGATATGTCCGGTACGCGTGCAAATCGCTTCCCGTTGCAGCACCGGTCAACCATTGCCCCAGAAAATTGTTCATCTTGCGATTGGGGTGCAGAAGCCCGTGCGCGCCGTCGTGCATCAAAATCGCCAGTCCCAACTGCCGCCCGCCAATGATGGCAAGCGCCGGAACGGTGACCAAGGCGCCCGCGAGCCAGCTAAGTTCCCACACATATGCTGCACCAAATGCTGCCAAGGCGATAACGGCCCACGCATGCAGTATGAGCGCAATACCCTGCCAGCGCGACACGCGCGTTATGGTCTTCCATTCTTCCACGGCGAATATCTCGCGCGGATTGGCGGCTTTTACTGCAGGCATGATTTAGGGCCTCTCATCGCAGCTTGGCATATCAGTTTCTACTATCGCCAGCAGATATACTATTGCGTCACTTTGGTCGCAAATGCTGCCATCTCGGCTTGCGCGCCTCGCGATTCCCGAAACGTAAATATGGGCCAGTCATGCAACATTCCAGCAACTTCATGATGTTCGATGGTGGGCAGTTTCGCCTTGAGAGCGCGAGCATCGGTAACCAGAATATCGTCACCACCGCCAAAGGCCAAAATAGGCGGAAGGCCGTGCCAATCGCCTTGGATGGGGCTGCAACGCGGGTCGTCCAGATGCAATTTTCCGGCATATAACACGCCGCCCTCCCGAATGCCGCTGAGCGTCAGGATGCCATCGCGTGGTTCGACCAAGGCCTGATCCGGATGATCGGGTTGAAGGTTGAGCCATGGGCATATGAGTATGAGTCCAGCAGGCAATGGCGCATCCGCATTGCGGGCGATTTGGGCAAGCGCAGCGGTCAGACCGCCGCCGGCTGAATCGCCCGCCATGAGGAACGGCGTCTCGGCCATGTCGGACTGGTAAAACTTATAATATTCCTGCGCCCACGCGATGGTGTCGGATGCAGTCACTTCAGGTGCCAGCGGATATAAGGGGGTCGATACCGACCAGCCATGCGTCGCCGCCATATGCGTCAGGAATTTCCAGTGCACATCGGTCGCCGGATACACATATCCACCCCCATGCCAGAATAGGACATGGGCAGTCGGGCGGCCGTGCGTGGGTGCAATGTGCCAGATTGTCCGGCCTTTGAAACTACTTTGCCTAATCTCATAAGGGCTATTGGCTTTTGCCACCGGCTGCGGTTGTGGCAGCGACCGGACTTTAGCGATGTTGGTCTGAAATTGCGGACCACCAGTAAACATCCGGCGGTAATAGCCCGTCGTACGCAAGACAAAGCCTGCAAAGCGCGCTGCAAAACTTGGCATTAATTTTCTCCCCTGATGCAGGGGCTATATCATGCCCGAGATGCAATCAAGCCAATCAGGGCGAGGGCGCTTCTGCAGACGCGCGCGTAAATGCTTCCCGGCAAATTGCCATGCCGGGAAGCACGCATATTTTTATTTCGACACAGCAATCCAGCCGTCGATTTTTTTCTCCAGAACCGCCAACGGCAGTGCGCCAGTATTTAGCACCTGATTGTGGAATTCGCGCACGTCAAACTTGGCGCCCAGTTCCTTCTTCGCTTTATCTTTCAGCCGCATTATGGTGAGCGCACCAATTTTATAGGCAAGTGCTTGCGACGGAATGGCGATGTAACGCTCCACCTCGGCAGTTGCGTCGGTCTTGCCCATATCGCTGTTAGCCAACATGTAATCGATGGCCTGCTCGCGGGTCCAACCCTTGCTGTGAATGCCGGTATCGACAACGAGGCGCATGGCGCGCAGCATTTCATCCGACAATGTACCAAAGCGCTGATAGGGGTCTTTGAACAGGCCCATGTCATAGCCCAATGTCTCGGAATACAATGCCCAGCCTTCGACATAGGCTGTGTTGCCTCCAAAACGCATGAAGGCAGGCAGCTTTTCATTTTCCTGCGCGATGCTGATCTGGAAATGATGGCCAGGTGCACCTTCATGGAGATACAATGTCGTCATGCCGGGTGTCGTCCGGCTCGGCAAATCATACGCATTAAAGTAGAATGTACCTGGCCGCGAACCGTCAGGTGTGCCTTGCTGATAGCTTCCGCCGGCCTCATATTTTTCGCGGAACTCTTCATAAGGCTTGATTTCCAGCGGTGCTTTTGGAAGATAATTAAACTGCTGCGAAATGATTCCATCGACCGTTTTGCCGATGTTATAATAGCCGTTCGTCAAAGCATCGCGGCTGGTCATTTTAAACTTCGGGTCAGAGCGAAGATGCTCGAAAAACTCTGGCAACGTGCCTTTGAAACCGACCTCTCTCTTGATGGCTTCCATCCCGCCCTTGATACGCGTGACTTCCGACAGTCCGAGATTATGGATGTCATTTGCCTTCAGCGGCAAGGTTGTCGTTTGCTCGATGAGATATTGGTACAGGCCTTCGCCGCCCTTCATTGCAGATAAGCCGACTTGCTCGCGGGCTAAGGGTAGGTAAGCGTCGCGCAGAAAATCACGAAGCCGTGCATTCGCCGGATACAGGCCACTTTCAATGATCTCGCGATATTCTCGCGTCAGGCGTGCTTTGTCAGCGTCACTGAAGTTTGCGGGAAACTTCAATACTGGTCCGTAATAAGGGGATTCTTCCGTCTTTTGCGCCAGTTGTGTGTTGAGCTGATCAATAACATTGGTGATGGTCATCTTCGTTTCAAAGACGCCCGATGCCATGCCCTCCCTGAAACGGCCGATGGACCGATCCATTAAGACAATAAACTCTTTGTGGCGTTTCAGATTGTTGTCATAATCCTGCATTGTCTTGAACGGCGCGGCACCTTGGCCACTGGCAAATGTCGGGTAGAATGTGTGGAATCCGAAAAAGTGATTGAGCGGACGGACGACGGTGAGGTCCATAATTTCTTTGGACAGACCCTTCAAAGCATCAAGCTGGTTCTGGCGAAACACATCATACGCGATTTTGTCTGTGTCGTTCAGCTTCGTACGATCGATGCTTTTCAAAGCCTCGATGTTGGCTTCCGCCGCGGCACGCTCCCTGGCGAAATATTCATCCGTGATAAAATCGCCAAATTGGTCGGCGTAGCGCATGTCGCCGCGAAACATGGCATTCAGCGGATTGCGCTTGAGACTGGCTTCATCGTCTGCCGCGAATACGGCAGTCAGGCGCTGACTTTCTGTGACAGCCGGCGAGTCCGCCGATGGCGTCTGGGCTTGGGCAGCGACTATTGTCAGTGGTGCTAAAAAAGCGGTGGTGACAAGAAGCAGGAACTTGGTGCTATTCATGAGATGTTCTCCAAACTGATAGGCGCAACAAAGGTGCCAATTGGCAGGCGGTGTCCGCCTTGATTGCAGGTGGTACAAGAAAATTTCGACAGACGACACTCGGGCTCTGGGCGAAGCGCGTCATTGCCATTGCGCCGGCCAACCCTTGTCACGTCATGACGGCTTTTGCGTGTTGATCTCTAACCAGTCGTTTTGGCGATACCATTTGGTAATGATATGCTTCACGCCTTGAATGACTGGCGTTCCCGTATGCAAGGTTTTGTAGTTCAAGCTGCCGTCGAGATTGACGTTATTCCAAATCAACATCATGCCTGCTTGCGGTCGGATGCCGAGGCCAAGATGCGGAAACTCGGTTGCTCCGCCCTCCTGAGGTTCATTCAGAAAAATCATCGCAGTCCAACTTCTCTGTCCGCCTGCTGGACCCTCCTGCAGCCAATAGCTTTGGCTCGGATGGAAGAAGTCATGGTGCGCTTTGAATTCCTGGCCAACGGCATAACGCTGCCCCTGCATCGTTTCGGCGAAGCTGTTATCAATGCCCAAGACATCGCTCATGCGCGCCTCAATCCGCGCGATGAAGGCGTCCCAACGGTTTAGGTGGCAGCTGTAACTTGTCCTGAAACCGTCTTGTTCCGTTCCTTTGTATAGCGTTGACGGAACGGCATCAGCATCGATTTTGGCAATCAGAGTCGTGCAATCCGCCTCGCTCAAGAACCCCTGATAGAGATATAGTTGCGCATCATCATGCTCCACCTGCTGGACAAGTGGATTGGCATTCAACCGCCTTGCGACATGGGCGCCAATACGGGCCAGCTTGGCCGAGTCGTTATTGGGGTCAAATTCTTTGGTGGGCGCATCTGCTTGCATAGGATCACCGAATCACGGAACGATGCGTCCTCTTACCATAACCCATTCCGCTTTTTCGAGGGTGCGAATGTTGGTTAGCGGATTTTCGTTCACTGCTACCAGATCGGCGGAGTACCCAACAGCAATCCGGCCAATATCATTTTCCATCCCAAGCGTTTTGGCAGCAACCGTGGTTGCGCTGGCGAGAGCCTCGGTCGGGCTCAAGCCCGCGTTCACCAGCAAAGCGAATTCCCCGCCATTGCTGCCATGCTCGAAAACGCCGGCATCCGTACCAAAGGCGACGGTGACGCCCATGGCCTTCGCGCGGCGTACTTGGCGGCCAGCGGCTTCAACGGCTTGCTTTGCCTTCACCTCGACCGTGGGGGTGTAAATACCTTTGCCAAGACGCGCGCGGACGCCCTCAAGCGCCATCAGGGTTGGGACTAAGGCGGTCCCTTTTGCCTTCATGACCTTCAACGCAGCTTCATCAGCAAAAGTCCCATGTTCGATGGAATCAATCCCTGCTGCTGCTGCTGCCTCAATCCCGCGCGCGCCATGGGCGTGCGCCATGACCTTAAGCCCCAGCGAGTGAGCAGTGTTGGCGATGGAGACCATTTCTTCACTGGTAAAATGTGCCTCCAAGCCTCTACCCTGCTGTGACAGCACACCGCCTGTCGCTGTTATTTTGATGACGTCTGCGCCGGAGCGTGAAGATTTGCGAACCTTTTCGGCGCATTCGGTTGGACCTGTGCAGGTGTAGCCGGACTCAAGCGCGGTCAGCACATCATTTCGGAAACCCGTAACATCCGCATGTCCGCCAACAATCGAGAGAGCTGGACCAGCGGCGATAATGCGAGGCCCGATTATGCGGCCTTCCGCCGTTCCGCGGCGAAGGACAAAGCCGGTATTTTGGGCAGAGCCAGCCTCGCGAACTGTGGTGAAGCCAGCCTTGACGGTCAGTGCCGCATTCTTGACGCCCATGACAACGCCCCATTCGTCGGGATTTACCGCTTCGTCGCGGAAATCGTCACCGGGGTCGCCTGTCAAATGGACGTGCAGATCAATGAGCCCGGGAACTAAGGTCTTTGTCGACAAATCAACAACATTGTCAGCCTGAAACGGGTTGCTTGTGCCCTTAGCAATTTCCTTGATACGCCCGTCTTCCACGAGGATGACCGCTGGTCCGGTAGGACCAGTTGCTGCATCAGGGATGAGGTTGCCGACGATTATCGCTTGCGTCGCGGCGGATGCTGGCGTTCCAAACGACAAAGCGGCGCCTGCGAGTAATAGATAGCGTAACATCAAAACCTCTCCCATATTTATATCTGGGAGCTTGGTCAGCTTGGGCGAATGTTACAAGCAAAAAAGCCCGGACGACTGAGTCCGGGCTTTTTAATTTAGGGCGTTACCAAAAGAAGTCGCGGATGACGTCAATGACCCGTCCGTTCCGCAAGTCTACCAGAAGGACATCGTCATAATAGCGCACCCAGCGGTAGGGTCCATAAGCCGCCGGCAAGCGGTATTGCCATGGATCGTTGATCCAATAACGCGAACCATAATAGCCGGAACCCAGCGAAATTCCGATGGATATACGGCTGTAGCCGCGGTCACGGTATGGCGAATAATAGCGGCCTGGCCGGTAATAATTTCTATTCTGCTCGCGGTAGCTGCGCCAGTTATAGCGGTTGTCATTGCGCCAATTGTTGCTCCAACGACCAGCCTGGGTCCGATCAAGCCGATTGTCATTGTTCCGGTCGACTCGACGGTCTAGCTGTCCATTGCGATTTTGATCATAACGGCGATCAATGCGTTCGTCGTCATTGCGGTCAAAGCGCCGGTCAAGGCGACCATCACGATTTCTATCCCAATTTCGGTCTAGATTGCCGTCGCGATTTTGGTCCCAGCGGCGGTCGAGATTGCCATCGCGGTTGCGATCATAATAGCGACCGTCCTGGCTGGCATTGCGGCGTTCCGTACGGATGCCAGCCCGCTGGCGTTCGGCGCTGACGACGTCGCGTTGACGGTCGACGCGGACGGCCTCGCGTTGCCGCTCAGGGCGGCTTACTGCTTCTGGCTGAGCTGCAGGTGCTCGAGTGACCTGAGCGCGTTGGGGCCGGTTTTGTTGCCGTTCTGCGCGGCGTTCTGCCCGTTGTTCGGGGGTCAAGTTCGCACGGGCCTCTGCACGATCGGCGCGTCGGTCTTCGCGCTGGAAACCAGCGGACGGTTCAAAAATGTCACGCGCGCTGACCGAGGCGATCTCGGAAGCGTGCGCCGCGACCGGCGACAACGCTGTAGCGGCAACCAATGTCATTAAGCTAAATTTTTTCATGGCACATCCCCATGGCAGAGGCACCATGCTTCTGCGGTAACCTTTTTCTGCACCGATTCTGCTGAAGCGAAGCTGAACTGCTTATACATGTTCATGAAAGAAAGCGTTTTGATGAACGACTGCGTTAGGTTATTTTGCTAAACGGGATGTCCATAACGGGGAACTGCTCCCACCCGGTAAAATCGAAATGCCACCATTCGTTCGACAGGCCAATGAAACCCTCGGCTTCCAGATAACGCGCCAAACGCGCACGGTTGGACATGGCGGTAGTGGAGGCACCCATGTAGTCTCGGTGGGCTTTTTCAGAAAAGTCATCAAACTCGGTTGGCATTTCGACAAGCTGCCCATCGCGCAAAAGATGCAAGGTCAGGTCAACCGCACAGCCGCGATTATGCTTGGATCCGCGCTTGGGGTTGGCCACATATTCTTTTTTGGGGCCAACGGGCGTTGCATCCCACAGCTTTTTTGTGATGCGCCAGGGGCGATAGGCGTCGTAAACTGTCAGGCCGTAGCCATCCGCCTGCGCGGCCTTGCTCGCGCGGACGAGGGCTTTGGCAGCTGGCGCAACCAAAAACGCGCGTGCCGCGTCATATAAAATCTGACCAGTGAAATTGTTCGTAGTGGCGTAACGCATATCCAGCTTGATCATGGGATCCAGCGTCACCAATTCCAGCAAGCGCTTCGGGTCTTGGGGCGAAAGAGTTCGACCGGCGCCAGCAGATATAAACGCGACGTCTTTGTCCGGACCGATTGGAGCACAACTAGCCAGCGGAACGACCGCCAGTCCAAGTGCGACCTCACGGCGCGAAAATATCAGGCCTCGTCTTTCGCCAGCCATTCTTCAAGCCATTTGATCGTGTAATTGCCATTTTGAAAATCGGGATCCTCAAGCAGTTTCTGATGAAGCGGAATGGTTGTTTTCATTCCCTCAATGACGAATTCGCCTAGCGCCCGACGCAAACGCATCAGGCAACCTTCGCGGGTCTGGCCATAGACGATCAGCTTTGCGATCATGCTGTCATAATATGGCGGCACCTTATAGCCATGATATAAGCCACTATCGACGCGGACATAGAGGCCGCCGGGCGGGTGATACCACGTCACCGTCCCAGGTGAGGGCATGAATGTGCGGGGGTCTTCGGCGTTTATCCGGCATTCCACGGCATGCCCAGTGAAGGTCACTTCATCCTGTGTGAACGACAGCGGCTTGCCCTCTGCCACGCGAATCTGTTCGCGCACAAGGTCGATGCCGGTAATCATTTCAGTGACGGGATGCTCGACCTGAAGGCGGGTATTCATTTCGATGAAGTAGAATTCGCCATTTTCCCAAAGGAACTCGATGGTGCCTGCACCGCGATAGCCCATATCGGCCATCGCCTTTGCGCAGATGTTACCCATCCGGTCGCGTTCCGCGGTTGCCAGCATGGGTGAGGGGGCTTCTTCCAGAACCTTCTGATGTCGCCGTTGTAATGAACAATCGCGTTCGCCAAGGTGGACGGCGTTTCCGTTGCCATCGCCGAAAATCTGGAACTCGATATGACGCGGGTTGCCAAGATATTTTTCGAGATAGACGGTCGCGTCCCCAAAGGCAGCCTTGGCCTCGGACCCGGCCTGCTGCATTTGTGTTTCCAGCTCGGCTTCGCTGTTCACGACTTTCATGCCGCGACCGCCGCCGCCGGAGGCTGCCTTGATGATGACAGGGTAGCCGATGTCGCGCGCAATCGCCTTTGCTTCATTCACATCTTCGATGGCACCATCGGAACCCGGCACCAATGGCAAGCCTAAGGCTCCAGCGGTTCGCTTCGCCTCCACCTTGTCGCCCATCGTCCGGATATGTTCGGGCTTCGGACCAATCCATTTGATATCGTGGCTTTCCACAATTTCAGCGAATTGCGCATTTTCAGACAGAAAGCCGTAGCCGGGATGAATGGCATCGGCATGGCTGATTTCTGCAGCCGAAATGATCGCCGGAATGTTGAGGTAGCTGTCGGTCGCGGAGGGGGGGCCGATACAAATGGCTTCATCTGCGAGCCGGACATGCATGGCGTCGGCGTCGGCAGTTGAATGCACCGCCACCGTTTTGATCCCCATTTCATGCGCGGCGCGATGGATGCGAAGCGCTATCTCGCCGCGGTTGGCGATAAGGATTTTTTCGATGGCCATAATTTATGCAATCACCAGCAAAGGCTGGTCGAATTCGACTGGCTGTCCGCTTTCCACATATATTTCTTTAACGGTGCCGGAATTTGGCGCGATGATCGGGTTCATCACCTTCATTGCCTCGATAATCAGTACGGTATCGCCAGCATTTACCTGCTGACCCACGCTCACAAACGGTGCCGCGTCGGGTTCCGAGGTCAGGTAGGCGGTGCCAACCATCGGTGATTTAAGCGCGTTGGCCGCCGTTGTTGGGGCGGCAGGGGCTTCATGCGCGGATGCTGTACTAGCTGCAGGTGCAGCGGCAGGTGCTGCCATCATTGGTGCCGCAACCGCAGTCATTGTGCGGGAAACGCGGATCTTGCGTTCGCCGTCCTCAACCTCGATCTCGCTCAGGCCGGTCTCGTTCAGCATAGCTGCAAGTTCGCGGACTAGATCCGTGTCTACTTGCATGCCGCCATTACTTCCTGATTTTGCCGCCATGTAATACTCCTTACGCCCCGAATGTATTTGCAGCGCCTAATGTCAAAGTTGCAACGCTGCGTCCAGCGCGAGTTCATAGGACTTCACGCCATGTCCTGCAAACACCGCTTTCGCAGCCATGCCAACATAGCTTAAATGGCGGAAAGATTCACGTTTATGCGGATCGGATAAATGAACCTCGTACACGGGTGTATTTATCGCCTTGATGGCATCAAGAATGGCGATCGAGCTGTGGGTGTAGCCGGCCGCGTTCAATAAAATTGCGCGCGCACCTGTCGCCTGCGCTTCGTGCAGCCAATCGATAAGGTGACCTTCGTGGTTGGACTGTCGAAAATCGATAACGGCGCCGGCTGCTCTTGCCCGGTCATCCAACATACCGGCGATATCGTCCAGCGTATCATGGCCGTATATCTCTGGTTCACGTGTACCCAACAAGTTGAGATTGGGCCCGTTCAATACAAAAATAATCGGCTGGTCAGCCAATGCCTATCCCCTGATTATATAAAAGCAGCGGTTGCGGACCGCGGCTTTCGCGCACTATATGCACCTCAATAAAAATAGCGAGACGAAATGACCTCCTCTACCACTACCGAAACTATAGCTCTGACACTGAATGGCGAGTTGCGCCGATTTCGCGCGGGGGCATCCGTAGCCGATCTGGTGCAAGACATTGGTCTTGATCCTGCAAAGGTGGCGGTCGAACGGAATATGGAAATCGTGCCACGTTCGTCTCTGACGCAAGTTGTCCTGAGCGAAGGTGACATGCTTGAAATCGTGCATTTTGTAGGTGGAGGTAGTGGCGACAGTTGGACGGTCGCTGGCCGCGAATTCCATTCCAGACTGATTGTGGGAACAGGCAAGTACAAGGACTTCGAACAAAACGCGGCTGCTTTGGTGGCTTCAGGGGCGGAAATCATTACGGTTGCGGTGCGCCGCGTGAATGTGTCTGACCCAAGGGCACCGATGCTGACCGATTATATCGATCCCAAAAAATATACGTATCTCCCGAACACTGCAGGTTGCTTCACGGCTGACGATGCAATCCGTACGCTTAGGTTGGCGCGCGAAGCAGGCGGCTGGGACCTGGTGAAGCTTGAAGTGCTAGGGGAAGCAAAAACGCTCTATCCCGACATGCGGGAGACATTGAAAGCGACAGAAATACTGGCCAACGAAGGCTTCCTGCCAATGGTATATTGCGTCGATGACCCCATTGCGGCCAAGCAGCTCGAGGAAGCTGGCGCGGTCGCAGTCATGCCGCTTGGCGCGCCGATAGGGTCGGGCCTAGGCATTCAGAACCGGGTTACCATCCGCTTGATCGTCGAAGGCGCAAATGTGCCAGTGCTCGTTGACGCAGGTGTGGGCACGGCGTCCGATGCTGCGGTAGCTATGGAACTGGGCTGTGATGGCGTATTGATGAATACCGCAATCGCTGAAGCCAAAGATCCCATATCAATGGCAACTGCCATGAATTTGGCCGTGCAGTCGGGGCGGATGGCCTATTTGGCTGGCCGGATGGGCCGCCGCATGTATGCTGATCCTTCCAGTCCGCTTGCCGGTCTCATCTAAGCAGTCGTTTATATCCCGTGATGGTTATTCGTCGAACGCATTAATGCGTTGGCGGTGACGCTTGTCGAATGGTCGACTGTCTTTGCAATTAATCGAAAGTGTCATGCGCGAGCAATACAGCTGGCCTAGCAATGATGGCGCAGGTCGGGCTTTCTTTCATGCTCCCCAGCTTCGACGTGGGTCCGCCTGCAACCCTCTCCCAATGGCCGACCGCTCAGCGCGGCGGCCACCTTTAAAGGATGATGATATGTTTACCCCCAAGCATATTTTATTGTCGCTAGCCGCTGTATCGGCGCTGGCCATTACGACCCCTGCATCGGCCGATTGGAAGACCAAGCAGATCAAACATCAGGATCTGGATTTGTCTGTCCCTGCTGGTCGTCAGCGGCTTGAAACGCGCCTCAAGCAAGCAGTCAAGCAGGTCTGCAGGTCGCCGCGCGATTTTACCATCAAGGAAAGGCAGGACCGTTTGAGTTGCGAAAAAGCGGCAACCGCCCGCGCTGCTCAGACGACCGAAAAGATTATAGTCGCGTATATGGAAAATCGCCGCCTAGCGTTCGATAATAGCAGTAAACCTGCAACGAATTAAGCGCTCATCCCACAGCAAACCCCGGCTTGGCGGAGTTGGGGTTTGCTACTTTCCAGCCAGACGCTTGACATCGGCAAGATATTTCCGTCCGATCCGCATGGATAACTGCTCGCCCAACAGGGCGTGCCACACCCCACCGCCTTCATGTCGCAACCCTGTGATCAAGTCACGTCGAACAATGTGACTGCGGTGAATACGTTGAAACTGTTGCGGGTCCAGCCTTTGTTCCAGCGTGGAAATCGTCTGATGCAATAGGTAGCTGCGTCCTGCAGTGTGCAACCGCATATAATCACGTTCAGCCTCAATCCTTTCGATATCCATCGCCGCAACCCGAATCAATTCAGCGCGATGCGACACCCAGAATTCATGCGCATATTGACCGTCAACTTTGGGCTGAGGGAGGTCACTCTCCATCCCGGATTGCAGCGGGCCCCGCGCCCGGGCGATGGCGCGCCCTAATCGCTCGCTCGAAACAGGTTTGAGAACATAATCTATCACGTCCAGATCAAATGCCTCCACTGCGAAATTGTCATACGCGGTGACAAGAATTATCGCTGGTCTCTTCGGCATAAGGCCTAGGGCACGCGCTGCGTTAATGCCGTCCATCTTTGGCATACCGATATCGAGAAAGATCAAATCAGGCGTCAACTGCTGCGCGATGCGCAACGCTTCGACGCCGTCATTCGCTGTGCCCACGATTTCAATGACCGGATGGTCGCGGCTCAATATCTCCAACCGCTCGACGGCCAAAGGCTCGTCATCGACAATCAAGGTGCGCAGCCGTGTCATTTTGCTATGCTATGGCTCAACGGCAATGTCAGCGTCGCGATAAAACCGCCGCCCTCGACAATCTGCGTGTCTAACCGAGCGGCAGAGCGATATCGTGCCTCCAACCGATCACGAACATTGGCAAGACCAATGCCGTTACCACCGATATGGCCAGCATCGATCGCTTCACCATCATCAACGACACTGAGCACCAAGTTGCCGCCGTTCTGAGCCGCTGTGATGGTAACGTGAACCGGTCTTGTGGTGCGGGAGACACCATGTTTGATTGCATTTTCTACTAATGGCTGGAGAATGAGTGCAGGCACATGCTGCTTCATAAATTCTTCGGGAATAACGATGTCCACCCGCAGTCGCTTGGGATACCGAACACTTTCGATTTCGAGATAGAGCCTTTGCAAGTCCACTTCCTCTTCTAGCGTGACATCCTCCAGCGGGTCCGAGGAAAGGCTGTTCCGATAGAAGTTAGACAGATTTTGAATCATGGCCTCTGCTTCTTGCGGTTTGCCCGTAATTACCAAGCTTGAGAGCGAATTGAGCGTGTTGAACAGAAAATGCGGGTTAACCTGATAACGCAAGGAGCGTAATTCGGCATCTTGTGCGGCTTGCGCAAAACGAGAGGTTTTACGCTCTGCTTCCCGCACTTCGCGGGCATAACCCAAGGCAAGAAATAAGGAAGCCCATGCGATCAGGAAATAATAAAGGACGATCGCGCTTTCGAGGATGTCTTGTAAGATGGTGTAACCCATTTTCTTTTCAATCGCGTCAATCTGCCGAGCAATCTCAGGATCTTCGAACAAATTGATCGGATCAATTACGTTGAAAATTAGATGGTTTGCGCCGGCAATCGCGAGCGCCGCTGGAACCGCAGCTATAAATGCCGCAGCAATTTTATGACCAAGCGGTTTGCGATCAAACTGAACAAGAAACCAACACAGAACGCTGGTTACTAGAACGCCAACCGCAGCAACGACAACGCGCCGGCTTATCAATTCGAATTGATCCGGAAAATTCATGACAGCGGCCCGCAACGAAACGATTACGAGGTAGAATGCCCAGAAACCAAGGATTGAGAGCAGTGCCAGCTGGGGGCTGACAAGAGGTTTTCGATTCAAGGTCCATTTCTGCATGGCGTCCTTATAGTCGATACACAAAATTATGTATGCGCTTGTGTCGAAAGGGTCCTGCTGCTTGTCGAAAAAAATATTGTCACCCGGTCTATTCGCTTTGTTAACCACACGCTAATCCAGAGCAGTGGATCGTGTAGATACTCTGCTACTTGAGGGGATTACGATGAATAAGATGACTAAAGATGCTCCGGGCGCCCTAACCTTGGCGGAAATGAGGGAATTCGCGGGATTTAGTGCGGCAGCTCAGCGCTACATTCGCCGCTCACTCGATGTTGCTTATCAGCGCGAAGACGCGGTTGCGCGCTGGTCTCGTGACTCGGTGGAAGCTGCGTCAATCGACGCGCAACGGAAACTATATGATCGCCTGTCAGAGATACGCGCCCGCGCGCCCAAATCCAGTTCAATTGACGATGCGGAGAAATTTCTGGCCCCGCTCATAACCGTGTCGGCATTTGACTTGGGGCAGGGACGTATCGACGATTTCGCTGGATACAGGTTTTTATATGAGCGGCTGATTGGTGCTGACGCGAGGCCATGGCTTCCGGCAGTATTTTGCGCTGCCGCCGCGCTGCCGCATCTGCAACCGGCGAAGCGAACAACGCTGCTGCGTTCGATAAATGAGTCCGCGGCAACAGCGACGGGATGGTCAAGGCGTCCACCAAGCTTCTTCCCGGAGTGGGTTGAAAAAGTTGACGCCGGAACAAGCCAGTCGTTCTGAATCTAGCGACGCTCATACCTGAAATACCAGACTTCGTGCCCCAACCTGCGCGCTTTCGCTTCGTAGCGCGTTTCTGGCCACCCGCTAGGCCGGACCTGAAGATCGTGTGCTGTATTGCAAAGCCAATTAAACTGGTGGCGGTGGCGCTGCATGACCATCAGCGCGTGGCGCAGATATATCGGGTGATCGGTTCCGAACCGGAATTCACCGCCTCGCTTGAGCTTTGATGCAATCAGTTCCAACGGCCCGTCATTCATCATCCGTCTTTTGACATGACGGGCTTTTGGCCAAGGGTCTGGGTGCAGTAGATAGACAAAAGAGAGTGCATTATCGGGAACGCGGCGCAGTACCTCCAGCGCGTCTCCCATATGCACGCGCACATTCGTGAGTGCGCCCTCGCGAATGTGCGACAGCGCTTGCGCGACACCATTTAAAAACGGCTCACAACCGATGAAGCCATGGTCGGGTAACAGGTCGGCGCGATAAGCAAGATGCTCGCCGCCGCCGAATCCGATTTCGAAATGCATCCTGCGGTCGTCGCCGAACAATTCCAAGCTATTAAGGTCGCCTGATTCAGGCACGGCAATCTGCGGCAAAAGATTGTCCACCAAATCACTTTGTTCAACGCGCAGTTTTTTACCTTTTGAACGCCCATACAGGCGGTTTAAGGTCGTTGGGTCTCCAAGCTTGTTCGCAGTCATAGTGGTGGCGGCTAACCATTCAGCCGCTACGCTGCAAGTCTAATCAGGCGAGTGCCGCCTTCAAATCTTCGACGAGGTCCGTGCGTTCCCAAGGGAAGTAGTCCCCTTCAGGCTTGCGTCCGAAATGTCCGTAAGCTGCAGTCTTGCGATAGATTGGCTTATTCAAGCCAAGATGGGTACGAATACCGCGCGGGGTGAGGCCACCCAGCTTTTCGATGTTCATGATCGCAGCTTCGATCTGGTCGTCGCCGACCGTGCCGGTTTCATGCGTGTCGACATAGAGCGAAAGCGGCTTTGACACGCCAATGGCATATGCGAGCTGGATAGTGCAGCGGGTGGCCAAACCAGCGGCAACGATATTCTTCGCCAGATACCGTGTGATGTAAGCTGCCGAGCGGTCAACCTTTGTGGGGTCCTTGCCACTGAATGCACCACCGCCATGGGGCGCCGCGCCGCCATATGTATCGACGATAATCTTGCGGCCAGTCAGCCCAGCGTCGCCGTCAGGTCCGCCTATTTCAAAGCTACCAGTTGGGTTGATGTGATAAACCGTGTCACGCAGCAAAACGGGCGGAATAACGTCTGCTATAACCTTGCGGACATAAGCATGCAGTTCGGCCTCTTTTTCGCCAGCATCGTAGCCAGCCGCATGCTGCGTCGATACCACGACTGCGGTCGCCGCGACGGGTAAGCTGCCTTCGTAGCGCAAAGTAACCTGGCTCTTCGTATCAGGCTCCAAAAACGGTGCTGCGCCAGAGTGGCGATCCGCTGCCATACGCTCCAAAATCTTGTGGCTGTAGTAGAGCGTAGCGGGCATTAAATCAGGGGTTTCGTCGGTCGCGTAGCCAAACATTATTCCCTGATCGCCAGCGCCTTCATCCTTGTTGCCGGAGGCATCTACGCCTTGAGCGATGTGGGCTGATTGGCCGTGGAGGTTGTTTTCGAAGCGGAACGTTTCCCAGTGGAAACCGTCCTGCGCATAGCCGATTTCCTTGACGGTGCGACGAACAGTGGCTTCAATCTCTGCTTCAGCACCTTCGGCCCATGCGCCGTTTTCGTAGACGCCCTTGCAGCGGATTTCACCTGCCAGCACAACCAGCTGAGTCGTCGTCAGTGTTTCACACGCGATGCGTGCCTCTGGATCCTTCGTGAGAAATAGGTCGACAATCGCGTCGGAGATTTGGTCGGAAACCTTGTCTGGGTGCCCTTCGGACACGGATTCGGAAGTGAAGAGGTAATTTGCGCGCATGGTTGTTCCAGTCTGTTGGCTGTATCTGCGTATAAAGAATTCTTTATATCGTGTTTTGCTCTTAGCGAGAACGACCGCGGCGAGCAAGGGGTAACAGCGCAAAGGCGATGAGCAGCCCTGCAAAGCCGATCGGCACGATATTTCCGAACCGGGCGAAGAGCGTTGGCGCTTTGGCGTGCGGCAGGGTCGCATCAATCCGCCCTGCGGTTCCAAGCGGCAGGCTCTCGACAATCCGGCCGTTCGCGTCGATGACCGCGCTGATTCCCGTCGGCGCCGCACGCACGACAGGCAGGCCCTCTTCAATCGCACGCAAGCGCGCCTGCGCCAAATGCTGCGGCGGACCAATTTCTCCGAACCACGCGTCATTGGATGGGTTGAAAATGAAGTCGGGCCGGTTTTTGCGGTCGGCAACTTGGCCGGAAAATATCATCTCATAACAAATTTGGATGCCGATTTTGATGGGCTTTCCGTTCAGCATCACCGTCATCGTCTGTGGTCCGGGGCCGGGCCAGAAATCAAGATCACCGGGAACAAGACGCGCCAGACCCAAAGGTCGCAGCAGCCACGGCATCGGCAAATATTCGCCATAAGGCACAAGATGTGCCTTGTCATAATGACCCAAGAGAGTGCCGTTCGCATTCATTGCCGAAACGCTGTTGCGCGCTGCCACCAACTGACCTTTTTCAATTACCAGACGGTTCGCGCCCGTGACCAGAACGTCACCTTCACCCATCAGGGTGGTCAGCCGCGCCCGCGCACCCGCTGCACTCTCGCCGGGTTGGCCCTGATAATAACGATAGGGATATCCTTGTTCCAAATAATCCGGGATCGCCGCCTCCGGCCACAGCAGAAGGCGAGGGCCATTGCCGGGTAGCGGCCGGCTGTTCATCGCCAGCTTGGCAAAGTTGATGGCGTCATAGCCCGGCGCATATTTGTCGGCTTGGCTGATGTTGGGTTGAGCGATGGTGAGGGCGACATTTTGCTCGTGTGTTTGGGCACTTTGGTAATAACCGCCCAACATGGACGTGCGCGCCACGATTGCCACTGCTGCGAGCGCGAACAGCAATAGGCCACCAAGGAAATAACCCGTCCATCCACCATTTTCGCGTTCGTCGCGGGATGCTGACGTCCACAAGGATATGAACTTGAGGGCCATCCCAACAACGAGAAGGATGACCCCGGATAGTCCATATGTTCCCAGCGCCGTCGCAGGCTGCGAAAGATATGGAACGGATAGCGTGATGACGCTGAGCGGGTTCCAGACATAGCCGGTAAACACCCAGCTGCGCAGCCATTCGGTGATGATCCAGAAACCGGCAAACGCGAGGATGAGGGGGAGGCCGGCCGTCCTATTCAAACTGTTGTCACTCGCGTGAAGGCGGGAGCCTAACTCCTGCCCGTCACGTTCAATCGACAGTTCTGGAGTTGGATTTCCCCCTGCGCGGGAATGACGAAGGTTTTGCGTTATGAGCTGATTGACCCACCGCGCCCCAGCCGCGGCCAAGGCGGGGTAAACCGCCAAATACAGCGCCAGTGCTACGACTGCGATATAACCAAGCCAGATCGGCATCGCGGCTTGGAAGGTGAACGCGACCGCAATCCATTGGTTGCCAAAAGTGAAATGCCCGACA